>Ga0255366_10161_pt3 | contig 11264 bp, 9 predicted proteins | sample ANMaggSeSYBR01C4_FD_182086 | JGI IMG/M metagenome (GOLD analysis project Ga0255366, IMG submission 182086) | Sediment cell enrichment communities from methane seep in Santa Monica Basin, California, United Staets - ANME aggregate JGI... | ecosystem: Environmental > Aquatic > Marine > Cold seeps >... | reverse complement strand
GGCAAATTCTTAGCTTTTCTCTATCTCGAACGAGAACGGACGTGACAGGAGAGCAGTTTTCGAATATAAAGCCAAGACAGATTCAGTAACAGGTTCACCTATCATTAGAAGATTAGTCAGTTTTGGAATCTATAAAAGCTTATGTACTTTCCTAATTGACAAACGACCAAAAGAAGGTGTAATGTTCACTAACTGCAATATGCTGCCTTGTTAACTGATATTTTCAATGATGTCCCGGCCGGGGATGCCTGGTCGGCTTTGGTTTTTTTCTAAGTCAAACGTTGCGATGGCACACCCAACCGCAGCAGAGCTGAGGGGAATGACGATTGAGATTAAATTAGCCAATATATATGAGTTAATCCCATTCTATAAGTAATTAAATAAGCCAACTGTCACAAGATAATTAAGTTGTACATAAACTCTTGGCCATCTCAGAACAGTCACATTTTTTTGGAGTCAAGTGGCTGTATAAGAATTACAGCCAGTAATATTTTTTTGTTTATTTTTCGAATCATCCCATAAAATAATGAAATATCTCTGAAATGCTTCGGGAATTTGTTGCACTTGTTGAAGGTGAGTTTAATGACGTGCCGGATGAAAATATTAGCGTGTAACTGTCTAATTTTATTGACACATAAGTCTGATTGATGCCATAGATGTAAAATACCAAATCAGCAATGTTATGAATAATACAAACATAATACATAAATATGTATGCAAACGAGTTGAGTGAAACAGAAACTCCAGAACCCGTTGTTGACGTTCTGCGAACCATATCAGAAGAAGAAAGAAATCTTAGAAACATGCGCAAAGCCATCCGTACCATAGAAAGACTTACGGAAAACGAACCTTCCAATAATATCTATAAAATGAAACAAGAGTTAACTAAAATCGAAAAGATATTGAAACAGACCCGACTCACAGATTTAATCGAAGAAGATATAGAACAACGCATTCGTCCTGTGAAATCAGAAATGCCTGAGTGGGAGGAGCAAGCAAACAGGAGTTTTGGCCAGAGGCTGGAAAACGCACTGGGACAGGTAGATTTCGAATTAAGTGGAAACTACCCGTTACTCAAGGTTTTGTTTTACACACTGGAAGTGAAACTATACAATAACAGCGTTACAATCTGGTACGGTCCGCAGCAAGAGCGATTGGACACCTGCAAACCAATTCCCGAAGTAGTGGCAAAAAAACTTCAGGCAAGTCACAAGAAGATCATCAGTCGTAATTTTGATGATGAAACATTCCTCCTACACTTATACGAAGCATATAAAGCAACTGCTCATTGCAGTAAGAAAACAATGGGAGATTCAATTCCTGTTTCGGATATTATTCTGGAATATGCATTGTTGACCCAAAATAAAAATTTTAAAATAAATCCGGTTAAAAGTAGTTACAGAGAATATGGACGTGTCTTCTTTAGTTATGATCTATATAGATTAAATCAACGAACAATAGAAGACCATGTACTTAGCCTTGTTACAGCTACAAGAGCATTTACGAGACGAAGATCCGGGTTTCTCTGGATTCCATCTAATGAACGTGGGGATGGCACATATATCTCACATATTAAGTTCAGGGAAGTGTGATCATGCAGTATGGGCTCTATGAAGAGGGCATAGACTCTATTTCAGCAAGAAAAATTATAGAGATTGTAGGTGGACAGGGAAATCCTCCTGAATATGGATTTCAATATTTCACAGCCGGATTGGACAGCTATCTCAACACAATTGATGAGGATTATCTCGGAAGTTTCATAAAGGACGGCGGTTCAGCATTTAAATTGGTAATTGGAGTGTATGGTGGTGGAAAAACCCATTTTTTATACTCAATCAGGGAAGTTGCATGGAATTACGATTATATTGCCTCATATATAGTTCTAAGTCCGGAACAGACACCATTTCACAAATTAGAACAAGTATACAAAACCATTGCTGCAAATCTCATCTACCCACAGACTCCGGAAGAACTGCTGTCAGGATATGACAAGGGAATTGAGGCGGTTATCAAGACATGGTATAACCGGAAGTATCAGGAAATGGCACAAAAAATGTCTGATGATCTTATATTACATGAATTCAATGCCTATCTGCAGGCACTTGGTCCTTACGAAAGTACGAGCTTTAGAAACGCAGTTACAGAGGCTTTTTTAAGTCTGGCAGAGAAGCGTAATGATGATTTCACGCTGATCATCCAGTGGTTGAAAGGAGAGAACCCACCCAAGAATTTACTCAAGAATTTTAGAATATTTGAAAAAATAGACAAAAGCACTGCATTTAAAATGATCCGCTCTCTTATCCAGTGGGTTCGAGACATGGACTACGCAGGAATTGTCGTTCTTATGGACGAGGCTGAACAGACTCCAAGCATGACCACAAAGCAAAAAGCAGCCCTTTTGAGCAATATGAGGGAGTTGATAGATGAATGCGGACATGCCAACTTCAGAAATTCGATGTGGTTCTATGCGGTTCCCGATGAGAACTTTCTTGAAGGAAGAACGCAGGCTTATGAGGCTTTACGGCAGAGACTGTCCTCGGTTTTCAATGCAGAGACAAATCCAACCGGAGTAAAGATATATCTTGAAGAAGTATCTGCAGATCCTGTGGAATTGTTGGCAGATATCGGAAGAAAATTGAGTGCAATTTATGAAGTTGCATACAGTACTAAATTTGAAACAAGTGTACTCAATGAGACGATAGCTGAGATTGCAAAAGCAGCATATGAGAGGAAACTTGAAATTGGATACAAGAGGGAATTCGTTAAAAATCTCATAAAGGCGCTGCATAAATTGCGTAAAGCCGGATCGTGAGGTCTGAAGTTGGACAAAACGATGTGCTTTGTAAAGCATACCACGTACGGGACTGGAGGGGTGCAGCAGACCCGGTTTGGTGGATTTGAGATGTTTGTTGAGTTTGAGGATGGAATTTTGCGCTGGATCAGACAGGACGAACTTGAATTTATGTCAGGTGACACACCGGTTCCAACCGTTGGGATCAAAGAACCAATAGAACCAATATTGCCAGAAGAACGCTTTGAAGCAAGGAAAATAATAGAAGCACTTAGATTAGGTATCGTTTCAGAAGGACAGGTAGATGAGTTCACGTTCGGGCGGGATAAAGCAATCGGTCAAATTAAAGAGTGGCTAAATACCCAAAACAGCGGATCCCTGATAATTTCCGGAGAGTATGGGATAGGAAAGACACATCTTCTGGATTATTTATACTCATCGGTACTTAAAAGCAATTGGGCAGTCGCAAAGGTTGAACTTGACCCCAATGAACTGCCTCTGCATAAACCAAAGGCTATATACGAGGCTATAATTCGTTCGTTTAAATTCCAAACATATAACAGTGATTTCAGGGAATTTCTGCGAGATATTGCAGCAAGTCCAAATTGGTATGCTTTGCAGGAACATGAGTACCTGGGAATAATAATTGAAAAAATACGCTCGGGAGAGGATGACGAACATATCTATGAGTGGATCGAAGGAGAATCGACATACTATCCCAGGATGTATAATTATTCAACATGTGGAAATATTTATAGTTACATCTTAAGTGGGATAAGCTGGGCAGCAAAAAACATTCTCGGACTTAATGGGTTTTTAATCCTGTTCGATGAAGCCGAAAGTGTTGATTCAACCTGGCATTCATCATACCAGAATAATAAAGGCTGGAATTTTCTAAAGGGACTTATTCTGGCAGCTAACGATGATGAGTTATCACTAAAAGAGATCAACGCAGAAAAATTTTATCAGCATTACCTTTACAAAGGGTGGTGGGGCTATTATAGCAATTTGCAGTATTGCGGTCATTTCAAGCTACCTTTTACATGGAAAGTTCCGTGTAACTTAAAAACCCTATTTGCGTTCACCCCTGACGATGAATTATTTAATATAGAACCGCTAAGTGATGTTGGGAAATTTGAAATCGGACCTATTAGTACACAATATTTTGAGAATATTTCAAAAAAGATCATCTCGTTATACGATCTGGCATACGAATTCCAGGGAGACTCACGTGTTTTTACGTTCATACCAAAGGACAACACCCGCAGATTCATCAAGGGACTGGTAGAAGCTCTTGATCTCACTCGTTTTCATCCTGATAAGCCAATTGGAGAATTACTGGATGTACTCTGATAAGCGAAGTCTCAGACGTACGTGGATAACTTTTTTTGGCAGATATGGCAGGCTTTTACCTATCCAATCACGAACAATTCCTGTGGTCCTGGATGGGAAAAACGCAATCATTGTCTCAGCTACCGCCAGTGGAAAGACCGAAGCCGTGATTGCACCGCTGATAGAAAGATATTTGAAGGAAGAGTCGGATGGTATCGCAATCCTCTACATTTCTCCGACTAAGGCACTGGTTAATGATATGTATGACCGCCTTAATGGACAATTGGATGAACTTGGTGTCTCGATATCGATAAAAACAGGCGATACACCACGATTTAAACCTGGTAAGTCTCCAAATGTCCTAATTACCACACCGGAATCGTTTGATTCGCTGATTTGCAGACATCCCAATTCTTTTAAAAATATAAAAGCGGTCATACTTGATGAAATACATCTCATTGACAACACATATCGCGGGGATCAACTTAGACTTCTCTTGAAAAGGTTAAAATGCGTTTCAGACACATATTTCAATATATATGCACTGTCTGCCACTGTAGCATGTCCGGAGGAGGTAGGAAGTAGATATCTTGGAGATTTTGAGGTCATCACTGACCATGATAAGCGAGATATTGAGTATACACTTGTTGAATCTGCTGAAGAACTATTTGACTGTGTAAAAAGAGAGAACATTAAAAAATTGCTGATATTTTGTAATAAAAGAGTCACAGTAGAAGTGTTTTCAAGAGAATGCATTGATCTGTGGGGTTCTAACTGCGTTGCTGTACATCACGGTAGTTTAAGCAGATCGATTCGTGGTGAATCTGAAAAATTCATGAAGGATGCACATTACGGCGTTTGCGTGGCTACTATGACACTTGAAATAGGGATTGATGTTGGTGATATCGATGCTGTCGTACTTGCAGAAGTCCCATGGAGCATATCATCGCTCCTCCAGAGGATCGGGCGGGGTAGCAGGCGTATGCAAAGAAGCCGGGTCTTTGCATTATATGGTTCCGGGGATGAACAGATGCTTCTTGAAGGGATGTTTCATGCTGCAATGACAGGATACATCGAACCGGTTGATTATTCGCATGATTTGTCTGTTGTGGTGCAGCAGGTATTCTCTATGCTTTATGCTAATCCGAATGGGCTTACCGATGGATATTTTCAAAATATCTTCGAAGGATTTTGTTCTAAAGAAGAACTACAAGATATCCTGAATCATCTCGGGAATAGCGACTGGATTGAAAAAATCTATGAGAAATGGTGTGCAACAACCAAATTGATGGATATTGGAGAAAAGGGTGAGGTTCATTCGAATATTCCATCAAACAAAGTAGTAAAGGTTATCGATGTTAATTCCAAGCAAATGATAGGAGAAGTGCAGTATCCGGTCGATGAGATTTTTGTACTTGGCGGAAGGGTGTGGCTGATAGTCAGAGAATCCTTTGGCAGGGTTTATGTAAAACCGGGAAAGGCTAGAATCGCTACTGCGAAGTTTAAAAGCCATGTATCGGAAGGTGCCTTTTACTATTTGCTGCCAGTACACCTCAGTCAGTCAGAAAACTTTTCAGTCATTCCCTGATATATCCATTAAGTTCTATAAACAATTTCTTTATATCCCATCTTTGTCAGATTAAAATCAAAACGCTATCATTGAACCACCCTATTTTTTGTGACCTACACATGAACAACCAACCCACCTTCCTGCCCATGTCACTGGATGAAGTACAAGCCATTGGATTTACGCAATTCGATATCGTCCTGGTGACAGGGGACGCTTATGTGGATCATCCATCCTTTGGTACGGCCCTGGTTGGACGCATGCTATGGGATGCGGGTTACAAAGTGGGCATCATCGCCCAGCCTGACTGGAAGAGCGATACTGATTTTAAGAAACTGGGCCAACCACGGCTGTTCTTTAGCGTAACATCCGGCAATGTTGATTCCATGGTCAACAACTACACGCCAAATAAGAAAAAACGCCATGATGATGTATATTCCCCTAGCGGCACCGGGGGCTTAAGACCCAACCGTGCCGCCATTGTATACACTGATAAGCTGCATGCCATTTTTCCTGATACTCCAATCGTACTGGGCGGCATCGAGGCCAGCCTGCGACGGTTCGCTCATTATGATTACTGGTCTGATTCGGTACGCCAGTCCATCCTTGCAGATGCGCCAGCTGATATACTGGTGTTCGGGATGGGGGAACGGCAGGTCGTTGAGATTGCCCGCCGGCTTTCATTGGGTAAAGATACAAACGACCTTACCGACCTCACTGACCTTACTAACCTTACTAACCTTACTAACCTTACTAACCTTACTAACCTTACTAACATCCCGGGCACGGTTATTAAGCTGGAACTGAAAAAATGGCGTGCAATGGGGCATGATGGATATATTGAGTTACCGTCCTTCACAGAGGTTTCACAGGATAAGGAGCTGTACGCCAGGGCCTTCAGACTCCATTACCAGAATCAGGATCCGATACGGGGAAGGCCAGTGGCACAGCAGCACCCTAAGACCGTAATTGTCCAGAACAAGCCTGCTATGCCGCTCTCCACAACCGAACTTGACCATGTGTACGAACTGCCCTATACAAGGATGGAACACCCTTCTTATAAAAAATCCATACCTGCACTTGCTCCAGTCAAGTTCACGATAGTAAGCCACAGGGGATGTTTCGCATCATGCTCCTTTTGCGCATTAACACATCACCAGGGCCGCATCGTGCAAAGCCGGAGTATTGAGTCCATAGTAAGTGAAGTTGAACGACTGGTGCAGATGCCTGGTTTTAACGGTATCGTGCAGGATGTGGGCGGCCCCACTGCCAATATGTACGCTATGAACTGCAGCAGGTGGGAAACAGAGGGTGCATGTGTCGATAAGATATGTACCCATTCGCTTTGCAAAAGCCTTGATACCAGTCATGAACAACAGGTAGAACTTTTGCGCCTCCTGCGCAAAATCCAGGGCGTAAAAAAAGTATTCATAGGGTCCGGGATACGGTATGACCTGGTATTGGCAGATTCTCCGGGTTATCTTCATGATCTGTGTGAGCACCACGTCAGCGGGCAGCTCAAGGTGGCACCTGAACATGTGACCCGGCATGTGACTGATATTATGTACAAGCCTTCAAGAGAGGTGTTCGAGGAATTCATGAGAAAGTTCAAAGAAGTGAACAAGGAACTGGGGAAGGAACAATACCTCATACCTTATTTTATGTCCGGCCATCCGGGATGCACGGTTGAGGATATGGTGGAACTTGCCGAGTATATCAGGGACAATGACCTGTATACCGAACAGGTGCAGGATTTCACGCCCACGCCTATGACGGCTTCTACGTGCATGTATTATACGGGTATCAATCCTTTTACTATGGAGGAAGTGCATGTGGCAAAGGGGAAGGAGAAGAGGATACAGCGAGCTCTTATGCAGTATAGGGATGGGAGGAATTACAGACTGGTGTATGAGGGCCTGAAGATGGTAGGGAAAGAGGAGCTAATCGGGAATGAGTGGCAGTGTTTGGTGAGGCGGAGGGGGAGAAAAAACGAACGAACCTGAGCCTACGGCAAAATGTATATTCGGATTATCTAAATCAAGTGCCTAAGCAGGTTTTCGATGAGATGCTTGATATTGTTTTACCAAATATTTGAAAGTCAGGTCAGATACTAATCGATGATCTGCTCAATAGATAGATTTAGATATTATGTTATACTGTTTCTTACTGTAATTCATTGTTATTCACTGTGATTATAATTGTGTGGCAGGAATTGCATAAAAGTACAGGATGTGTTTAAAATACCAATAAGTGCGAGAAATAAGATCGAAGGTGTTGTAACGAAAATAGAGAACGGTACGGTTGCTTCCACTGTAAAAATTGAAATCTCCAAGTCTGCGAATCTAACCTCGATGATAACTAAAGAGGCGGTGGAAGAGCTTAATCTAAAAGAAGGCGATAAAGTAGAAGCAGTGATCAAAGCAACAGAGATACTGATATTAAAGGAATAAAAAATTCCAGTCTAACTTTTTTTACCGTTTCTTTTTTCTAATTACCCAAACTTGATGAGGTAATCGATAGCCTATGGATTTATCATTTCATTGGCATAATAATAATAATAATAATAATAATAATAATAACAAACGGTTTGGTTGCTATCGTTTTTCAGTGGATATTTGAAGGACAGGTTTAATATTCACCAGATTCAACATGACAGGCAGTCATCTCGAATAGCTGGGTTTCACAGTCATGCGAACCCCTGGCAATAAGTATATCATCACCTTTTATCTTCGTTCTTGAACCAGGCCTGTAAATCCACCGGCTACCTCTTTTTATTGCCATTACATGCATACCGGTCTCAGTCTCAAGTTTCAGTTCACCAAGGGTCATATTGACAATGGGAGAACATTCAGCCACATTGATCTTGGTCATTACTTCATCAGACTCCCTGACCGCCATCATGAATATAGGGTGCAGTTCGATATCCCGAAGCACAATATCAGCGATCTCATAAGCAGCATCCGAGATGAACTCCGAGGCATTGGCCAGGTGGAGCAGGCCCCTGAGAATATCAACGTCCTCCACATGCCTGGCACTCTCAAGTACCCAGTGCTGGAGTTCGTATTTCATTTGGTCCATCTCTTCTTCCAGAATTTCTACCTCATTAGCGAGGTCCTTATTGTAGAATAAAACAGCAGAATATGCCAACCCCACAGAAAGTTCAGACTTGTTCTTCATCTCCACAACAATGTCCACTGCCTTTTCAAGGTCTTCAATAGGCTCAGTGGGTGTATATTCACGCTTTACAAAGGGCTTACCTGTAACGAATTCTGTAAATATGGGCAGTCCTTCATCATGACCCCTTGCGAACAGTATGTCACCGGCCAGGATTATCGTGTCCTTTTCTACATCGTATATCCAGGAAGAACCCTGGCGTATGGCTATCACACCCATCCCTGTTTCTGTCTCAAGTTTAAGTTCACCAAGTGTTTTTCCGATCACAGGACTGTCCTGTTCGATAGTTACTCTTGTAACCGTTTCCTCTGCTTCCCTGATATCAGCCTTCAGTTCAGTGGGAATACCCATCTTCAGCCGCACGATATTTGCGATATCACCTGCGGCATTGGCAATGTTTTCTGCTGCTGATGCGGCTTTCAATACGCCGGAAAGCTGGTGTGCTTCATCTATACGGCGGGCGGCCTGCATGGCAGTGATCTTCATGTGGTATTCAAGAGTATCCATTTTCTCTTCCAGACGGATCACTTCTTCTGCTATATCTTCATCATCATAGATAACAGCAGAATAGGCCAGATCCAGCATCAGTTCAGAAGTATCTTTCATTCCCACAAGCAGTTCTTTCATATTCAGGGAACAATGTTTGATCTTTGCTGGCATAATAAATCTACCTAAACAGCAGTCTATTTATGTTAACGATACATAAAACCACCGATGAGGGATAAATGTTGCAAGATTTTGAGGAAGAGACTACAAATGAAATATCATTTGCCGCATCTCTCAGATATTATATCACTCCCTCCACATTAAAGGAGGGTTTTTCAGGTCTTTTACTCATGAGTCTCATGAGCCTGGCAGCAGGGATGGTACTGGGCAAGATGACAGGAATGCTGGAATCACTGCCCGGCCTGATACTTCTCATCACTCCTGCCATAGGTATGAGGGGAAATATATTCGGGGCAATGGGGTCGCGGCTTGGTACGGCGCTGCATACAGGTATGTTCAACACATCGCTAAAACCTTACAGCATCCTGAGCCAGAATATCTATGCCTCAATGATCAATACCATTTTAATCTCCTTTGCACTGGGTCTCATGGCCTGGGGTTTTGCCCTCCTGCTGAAAATAGAAAGTATCGGCCTGGTAGAGTTCGTGCTGATTTCCATGATTGGTGGGATCATCTCAAGTTTTTTCGTACTCTTTATCACCGTGGGAGTTGCGGTGACCGGCTATAAGCGGGGCTGGGATATCGATAATATGAGTGCGCCCATAATTACGGCAGCAGGGGATATGGTTACCCTTCCCGCACTGTTCCTGGCTGTGATATTAATAGGCAGCAACCCTTCAGGATACCATATTATCCTGTTCATCCTGTTCGGCATACTGGCCGCTGCATGCCTGTTGTTGACAATAAGGTCAGGCTTTGACATCATGCGGGGTATAATCTACGAAAGTGTTCCCATGCTGATGGTAGCCGGGTTCATGAGCACTCTTGCCGGATTGATAATAAATTCAAGACTTGAGGGCTTCCTGATGCTGCCTGCCCTGCTTGTGATGGTACCCCTGTTTTTGGAGGATAATAATGCACTTGGTGGGATACTTACATCCAGGCTGTCCTCGATGCTGCATACTGGTATGTTCGATCCTGGTATGTTTCCTGGTAAACAGATTATTCCAAACTTCCTGCTGATCTATATCTATTCCCTTGTGGTGTTCCCCCTTGTCGGGGTATCGGCTTATGCGGCCAGTATCCTGATAGGGATTGGCTCCCCTGGCCTCGGAAGTATGATCTTTATCAGCACTTCGGCGGGCCTGGTCGCAGTTACAATCGTGAACCTGGTAGGATATTATGTTGCCATCACTGCCCATAAGCTGAGGCTGGACCCTGATAACCACAGTATTCCGATGATGTCCAGTATTGTAGATGCGTCGGGTGCAATGTGCCTGGTTGCTGTGTTGATGTTAGTGGGCATGGTGTGAATATCTTAAAATTCTTAAATTGTGTAGTCCTGCAATTATATTTGACATCGAAATTATCTCTTATTTTTGAATTGTTGGACCGGCCCCATACAATAGAAAATTTATATTAATTTTATTGACTATTTATATAGTTTTAATAAAATATATGGTGAATTTATTTAATAAAGTATAAATATAAAAACATCGTAAATTGATATATAAATATAAACTAAACTTTATAGTGTAGAGTTAAGTCTGGGGATTACAACTTAAAATACACAAATAAATATTTATTAAAAAGTCTTGTGTTTAACAGAAAATCACAAATGCTACAAATTAGCGACTTTCACAAATTTCATGCCAGTTCCACTGAAAAGTAAAATTAAATAGGTGAGAAAGAATGACCAATAATGTTAGTGAAAAAACTAATGTGGGGGATAAA
>Ga0255366_10114_pt2 | contig 11275 bp, 9 predicted proteins | sample ANMaggSeSYBR01C4_FD_182086 | JGI IMG/M metagenome (GOLD analysis project Ga0255366, IMG submission 182086) | Sediment cell enrichment communities from methane seep in Santa Monica Basin, California, United Staets - ANME aggregate JGI... | ecosystem: Environmental > Aquatic > Marine > Cold seeps >... | reverse complement strand
CATCCTTTGCTTTATTTCTTTTGGCTGTCCAAGGAGTTTGTTTTCAAACGGAAGATTCAGCTTCTTGTAGTTTCCTGCTTTCAATCCTTTTGAGTCAGCATAGGCAACCATTTCAGACCATATCTTTTCTGTAACTCCTTCACCTTCTACCTTGATAAACTCGCCATCTTTATCAAGTATGGCATTTCCATAGTCGTTAACTTCCAAACCCCATGAAATCATTTGAAGCGCTGTAGCTACATTTGCTTTGGTGGTTCTGGTTCTATCTACTATCTCTTTCAACCTCTCAGAGCTGTTTCCGGAAGTTCCGTGCTGTGCACCGGATATGTTATATTTTGATAGCGCTTCATGAATTTCAGCAGTTAAGCCCACTTGAATTCCCTGATCACTTGCTTCTATACCATGTGTTGTTCCATTATTTAATGCTATCCAGTCCGGAAAAATATTATTTGCATTCAGGCCTTGTATGAGAAACAGTGCCTCATCTACTGTTGAAAGGCCTTCTTTCCCTTTGATTTCACCAACCTCTGTTTCAAGACCGGCCCACTTGGGGACAAATGGAGCTATCTCAATGTTTGCAAGAAGATTCTTGTCATCCGGCAGATGTGAAGCATCTATTGCAATAGATGTGAGTCCTGCTTCAAATAATGTTGGAATTTCCGTTTTTGCTTCCTCAATATCCTCATCGTTTTTTATGCCATAATGATCTGCATGTACAGCCACCGGTATCGTAATATTCAACTCATTGCACATGGCATCAATCAGCCTGGCAATGTTCCAGTAATTTACTGCGCAATAAGAATTTGCACCGCCTTCTGACTTGGCGATCTCAATAATAATGGCCGCATTCGCCCGCTGAGCGGCTTTAAGGGCTCCCCGTATCACAAAATAATTTCTGCCATTAGCAGCTATTGCGATAGCGTTACCCTTTGCAATCATAGCTCTGTCTATAAACTTTCCACTAACGATTAATGCTTTTGAATTTGGGAAAAGCTTTACTATGTTTGGTGGACGGCCAATTTTAAGGGCATTTTCAAAATCAACCGGATTGTTGACTCTATTATTTGACATGGCGTTACCTCCTTAATTTCATGGTTTAGGGTTTAGGGTTTAGGGTTCAAGGTTCAAGGTTCAGGGTTCAATGTTTTGGGTTTTGGGTTCAAGGTTCAAGGTTCAAGGTTCAGGGTTCAAGGTTCAGGGTTCAGGGTTCAGGGTTCAATGTTTTGGGTTTTGGGAATGCTGCCATTTTATGTATTCCTTAGAGATTGCTGTTTTTCTTCCATGCCTTTTTTAATTCTTCAATTTTAGATACAAACTGATGTTTCATATCTTTAGGAATTACTTCGGCCATCTTTTCAGAAATAAATGAAACATGGGGAGAAAGCATAGAGTCTTTGACTATCGGTGCCTTCTCCGGAAGGAAGGCAGTAAGGGCTATCAGAAAAACAGAAGCTATTAATACCGCCTTAATTATTCCAAATCCAGCTCCGCATATACGATCAATCCAGCCCAAAAAAGCAATGTTTAGAATATACTTGATTATTACACCAAGAATACTGATAACTAGAAAAATTCCGCAAAAAATAATCGAAAAGCTAACTATATAAAGGTGTGATTTGTCTGAAATCCATCCTGGTAATAATTTTGCAAATTCCATGTAATAAGTATACGCTGCATAGAATCCTCCTAACACACCAATTATCGAAGATATTTCTTTGATAAAACCTCTAAAAAAACCCCTTATAAGACAAAATCCAAAAATAATTATAATCAGAATATCAAACAGATTCATAGCGTCCCTTTAAAGCAAAGAATAGCCAAAAAACAATTGAATCAAAATCTATAAAAAATATATCAAATTAACAAAGTGGATTTTATGAGTCAAGGTGTTTTTATTTGAAAGAATTAAGAAACTTGACAGTCCAATTGATTTTACTTTAAAAAAGTGGATCGATGTATAGGCACTAAAAATCACCATACTATACACAGTGTTACATTGATCGCATCATACAATATAGAGTATCATATCTATGCGAACCACTATAGTTAACTATCAATTCATTTGCGAAGAACTATAAGTTTTTTTGTAAACGTTGTGGTCAATTATAGTTCAGACCAAAATTTTTCAACTGGAATCAAGTCTTAAATTGTAACTACTCAGGTTGATAAACTAAAGGCTGAATGTGGAAGGCTATCAGGGAGCTTCAGCCTGTTTGTTTTTCGGTAGCATTAGAATAAAGGGAATGCCCAGTAGACCTAGGGCAGCGCTGATTAGATAGGTAGCATGCAACCCAATGAGGTCGCCGATTAAACCCACTATGGCGACAATTACCGATCTGGCCATGAAAGAGATCATCATAAAAAACCCGTTTGCAGCGGAAGGGCTGTTCCTGGCGTGTTCCTGAACAAGAGCCAGCATGACTGGCGTTGATGAAAGAATGGTAAATCCTGAAAAAAGCAGCGCAAAATAACGTAACCATCCGCCACTCCAGACAAACAGCAGTAAGCTGAGCGGAGCGCTCAGCAAGGCAGAGAGTAGAATCTGACGTCGGCCTAGGCGGTCACTAAGATGGCCTGCCGCAAGAATCCCTATTATGCCTCCGCCTTCAAAGATTGTCAAACCGACGCCTGCAAGCCAGAGATTCCCGGTTTCTATTTTAATGAATGTGGGCAGAAAAAAGGTCATTGATGCATGCATGAATCCTCTGGCAACCACTATCGCTGTCAGCGGCAGCAAAATAAAGTGCATTTCATGCCAGGTCTCCATGACCGATACATGGCGGCGCTTATCCACATTTACAGGCATATCTCGAAATTTAAAGTACAGCCAGTATGATGCGATCAAACCAAAAACCATTATTGGATAGAATCCTTCAAGACCCATCAGAGAGACCGCTCCCACGGCTACCAGCGGACCTATGGTTCTTGCCAGCTCACCGCCTGTCATGTAGAAACTCATTCCCAGCCCTTTTTTTGTGCCGGAAAGGCGTGAGATCATAGCTGGCGACGGTACATGAAAAACAGCTACACTGATACCTGTTATAAAAAGCAGCAGTAGCAGAACTCCATAACTTGGGGCCAGCCCAATCAGGCTCATGGGTACAGCGGTCATTGCAGGTGCCAGAATAATAAAATAACGTACGCTTATACGGTCGGCCAAAGTTCCGATATAGGGATTCAGAAGCGATGGAATTTGAGCTGCCGAAGCAAGAAGGCCTGCTTGTGAAAGAGACATGGAAAGCTTTTCGATAAAAAGAGGCAGCAGGGGGGCAAGAAAACTGGAATAAATGTCATGGATGAAATGGCAGATGGAAAGAGCCAAAATTTTTTCGGTCTGAAATCCGCTGGGTGAATGGGGTAAATTTGTTTCTGACTTTTTTTTAGTATTATCTGTATTCACAATCAACCAAAGTTCTTTTAACGCATTGATATTTTTGCTTTGGATACATCTCGAGTGTTTCGTAATCCTCTCCGCCAATTGCTTCTTTTATATTTACGACCGTATCTCCGATCCCGTTCAGAAGCCTCAAGTGATCTTTTGCATGCTGCTTTTCATTTTCAGCAGTTTCTTCAAATATTTTTGCAATCTAATGATAGCCTTCTTTTCTCGCGACCTCCGCGAAGTATGTGTACCTGTTTCTCGCTTGAGATTCACCGGCAAATGCCGCCTTAATGTTCTCTGTGGTTTTACTCATTATTGTCTTCCTTTGTTATCATGACAAATCTAAATCTATACGCCTAACTAAGGAGTCATTGTATCCCTGTTCCCAAAAGTTTTTTCTGAAAACCGGATAGAAGTCTGATTTATCTCCCATGTTTATCTCCCTCCTTTCTACCCAAGCTGTAGTAGTTTAGCTATTTTTTTTGACAAGATCAACAGGATTGACATGATAGTTTTTTCATCCTAATGGGGTCACTATGAGATTAGTCCACTGTCCGTCCCTCCTTCATAAGCTCCTTGCTTATTCCCTTCAAAAGATCCGCCTGGGAGATAGAACCCCTGTTCTCCTGCAGGGCTCTGATCGCGCCGTAGCGCACCACGTTGGTGATCGCGCCGCCGGAAAGCTCGTATTTTTCGGCCAGCTTCTCCAGCCCGATATCGTGGGATAGCCGGCACCGACCGTTTAATGTATTTTTCCACAACTGCAGGCGCTGATCCGGGTCGGGCATGGGAAAATAAACAACCGACTGGAAGCGGCGGGCAAAGGCCTCGTCGATATTCGCCTTCATGTTGGTGGCCAGGATGACCACCCCGGGAAAGTCCTCGGTGCGCTGCAGCAGATATGAAATCTCCTGATTGGCGTGTCGATCGTGAGCACTGACGGTTTGGGTCCGCTTGCCGAACACAGCGTCGGCCTCGTCAAAAAAGAGGATCCAGTCCTTATTCTCCGCCTGGTCGAACACGTTGGCCAGGTTTTTCTCGGTTTCGCCGATATATTTGGAGACCAGCATGGACAGATCAATGCGGTACACATCTGCGCCCGATAGCTGACCGATCAGGGTGGCGGTCAGCGTCTTGCCCGTTCCAGGCGGCCCATAGAACAAGGCGCGGTAGCCGGGCTTTATCACCTTGTCCAGGCCCCAGGCCGTCATAATGATCTTTGAATGTCGGGTCCATCCGTTGATTGTGTCGATCTCTTCCAGCACCTCGGACGGAAGGACCAGGTCCTCCCACGAAAGCTTGGTGGTGACGCGCTTGGCAGGAAAATGAATGTTGTAGTCCGGTTTGTGCTCAATGCCGGTGGTAAGCTTATTGAGATATTCGGTGGAAATAACCAGGGCACCGCTGAAAAAGGGTTCACTGGTTCCATGGTTTTCGATCTTGAGGATATTCCTTTTCGCAAAAAAATGATAATCCGCGAACAGGCAAAGCATCTCAAAGCGCTTTTCAAGATCTCCGCCGGCGAGGATCAAGGCAGCAGTCTCTCCAGTGGGGAGAAACCCGCCATGGGTCTTCCCCTTCCATCCGCCGAACTCGGTGAACGGCCGGTTGAAGTTGGTATTGTGGACAAAAAAGGTATCCAGAATCTGGGGCCGGATATGGGGGATCAGAGCCAGGATAAGGACAATCCGCTCGTCAAAGCTCATAGCAAACTCGCTGACGACCTTCGCATAGAAGGAATCCGTATCGCGCTGGTCCGGGGGCGGGATTTCATAGATGCTGGCGTATGCACACTCATTCCTGAAATAGAGGGCGATGCAAGCCTCCAGCACCTGGTTGAACCACGCAAGTTCCCGTTCCAGACTTACGGCGTTTTTCTTACAGGCCATCATTACGGCGCTATCTCATCCTCGTCAAGCGGTTCCATCTGGGCTGTGATCTTTCCCTGAAGGAGTTCTTCTTCTTCCGGCGGCGGCTGTTTCTGAATTATCCCGGCTATGGATGCCGACTGTTTTTTCTGGGCAACGACCCCGTGGCTCCCCGTGATCATTGCCGCCAGTTTTCGCTGGGTCACCGTCTCTTGTCTGTTGTCTGTCATCGCGGATGTCACCTGTCCGGTCTTTTTCTGCTGAACCGCGCGGATGGCGACGGCCTTTTCCTGCTCTTTTCCTTCTGATCGTACTGCTGTAGTTCTCATGATGTACTTACCTCCTGATTGTCAGTTTCACCTTAAGGAACGTGGACGAAATAACTTCCCCAAGTAGGCGCACAGATTTGGGTCGAATTTGCTCAAATCTCAAATATAGGCTCAGATCACAAAAGTTGATGGAATAGCGAGCTATTTCAATATTTTTGTGATTTGAGCCTGGTTTTGAGATTTGGCAAAGGCGGCCTGAAGCTGTGATGCATAGTTGAGGAAGTTAATTCGTCCACGTTCCTAATAGTGGCTTTGTCAATGAGATTCATGGAAACAGGTTATTGCTTCAAATTACGGCCTTCTGTCGCGCCCGTTCACTCATTTTCGCGTCTGTTGTACCTATCCGCTTACTGCTGGAAATTCCATAAAAGCGTCGAGAGCGATCTGGAGGTGTTTCCCCTTCGTTCATAGCGTGCACCAGGTAATTACTATCATACCCGCGAGCACGACCGGCCAGAATGAGACCTTGGGAATAAGATTGTCCCTGTAGTGAACGATTTTGAGCCAAGATGCCGCCCGTATGGAAAACAAATAGGTGTTGGCAGACGCAGCGACCAGTAGTCCGTACATTAAGAAGTAGAAATATTCCATGTAAACAATACTTGTCCCGGCAAACTGCTCTCTCAAATGAATATGTGCCAACAGCACGACAAAAAATAGAGCCGAGCAGGCGCCGATAACTCCCGATGTACTGAATCCGTGCCTGCTTGCCAAATCAGAATTTCCACTGACGGTCAACAACGCGCTGAACAACAATGCCGCGACAAGAAAAAGCGGCAACAAGTGCACAACGAATGCGTTTTCAAATTTTCGCTTGACGACAAAATTGTAGTGAAATTCGGGGAAGTTATCTTGGCCAATGTAATCAGCAATGCCGAAGTTTGTATCGTAACTCGAAGGCTTGTAGTCAAAATACGTATTCTGTCGCTCCCAAGTCCCAAGCACAATATTTTTTTCGATGCCAAAGATATCATCCACGCCAGTGGATTCATAGGCCGCAAAGTCCGGCACGAGGACAATATTCCGAGCAAAGTCCTTTGGCCACAAACGTATCCATACGGTTTTATGGTCAAATGGGTAATAAGAATACTCAAACGGCTGGCGCAAGGTTGCCTCGAAATACCAGCCGATCACTTCCTCATCGCCCTGGCGATAGCGATAAGCCTCGCGCGGTTCGATGTCACTACCCGAATTCACCTGTTCGGGCAGGATAAAACCGATTTCCGAGGAGTCCGGTTTGATGATATCATGCACGCCGTCTTTGTAACGTTGCCAGATATAACCCGACAGGTTGACCTCGATAGAGTTGAAGAACTGGAGCGACTGAATAAATATACCGGTCTTGATCGTAATCGTGGGCTCGGCGCGCGCAATCGGTACATCCGGGTTCTCCCAGCGTTTTTCAAGATACTCGTCAACAGCCTTCTCGTTCACTATTTGAGGTGGTTCAACTCTATATTCGTTCATATGTTTCCAAAGACCAACCAACACGACAAGCAAAACTCCAGACACGGCCACGGAAAGCCACCACCAGTTTTTTTCGTTCATTATTCAGACCTCCCTTTTCTCTATAAGGAACGTGGACGAAATAACTTCCCCAAGTAGGCGCACAGATTTGGGTCGAATTTGCCCAAATCTCAAATATAGGCTCAGATCACAAAAGTTGAAGGAATAACGAGCTATTTCAATATTTTTGTGATTTGAGCCTAGTTTTGAGATTTGGCAAAGGCGACCTGAAGCTGTGATGCATAGTTGAGGAAGTTGTTTCGTCCACGTTCCTAAGTTTTTGATTAAGGAAATTTTGCCTCTCTTCTCTTTTTTATGGATATCCCTATTATGCATGCGATACCTACGGTGAGAGAGACAAAAACAAAGTAAATCTGATAATTCTTCCAAAATGGATCACACCAGAATGTCAGCAAGAGAATGAAGGCCGTCAGAAGGGCCACGCCGAAAACATACCATATGTATCGTGCAAATACAGCTCTCAACTCACAAATCCGGGCCGAAAGCAAAGCATATCCAATGGAGATAAGAAGTACTACGAATAAACCGATACGAAACTCCCATCTCTTTGGGCATAGCCAACTGCACAACCCGCCGCCGGACTCCACAATTTCATTTTCATCCAGAAATTCCTTTATGACGTTCGTTGGCCCGTTACCGTCGTCTTTTCCGTGCGCTTCGCGTAGTGGGAGCGGCCAGAAACCGAATCCGCCGAAATTGTCCTCTAAGTATACTAAGGTACTTTCCAGCCCGGATGTCTCGCCACTGCCCGGAGTAATCACCGGTACTATTTTTCGGAGAATCTTCTTTTGTTTTTCGCTGTTACAGTTTTTTTCGATCACATACCTCAATTGTTTCATATTTTCTTCGATGGGCTCTTCCAGCACGACAAGGAATAAATCTTTCTTATGGATAATATCGTTAATTTTTTTTAGATGTTCCACATTATACACCCCTTTGTTGTTGATAATGTCAACCATGGGGACCATAATGTTCAGACGATAATCATTACCTGCCTCATCGAGCTTTTTTCGCAATTCTGAAATCATCCGTTCAATGATAGGAAACGTTTTGTTTGGCTCTTTGCTGTTAATTTCCGCAAAGTCAATAGTAACGCCGTCAGCCATGGTTCGCGCTGGACTGAACCCAATGGATGTGTAAGGCTTCATAGCGTTGATCCAATAATTGGTCAGCTTAATAGTAGCCAAATTGACAATATTCGTTGTTAATGTATCAATACTATTTAATTGTTTGTAGCTCGTCATTGAGAGCCAGTTTTCCCAATTCCTATTGTAAATGACCAGGTCCACCTTGGTTCTGTATCTATGGGCCGCATCTATGAAATCGGCATGTGGCTTTTTCTTTTTCCAATGGAACGTGTCCGTAATAATACCTTTTTCATTGAAAGACAGAGCAAAATACCCGATTCTCGAAAGCACACTGAAGTCCAGTATCTGTTCAGTACCCGCCATCCAGAATGGATAAAAACCATATACCACGGTAGACGTATCAGGCGCGCAGCCACACGATCCGCCACTCCAGTTAATTGATTTTGACGTATCGTACTCGTACTCTTTTCTGGCCTTTTCCACAATCAACGCCCTGTATTCCCCGGTTGCCTCTTTGATCTTTGTTTCCACCGCGCTTACCAGGGCATTCTTACTTGCGTATTCTTTATCTTGAAGCTCCCGCAGCTCATTGATGATGTCAACTGAAACACCCGCATCCGTAAGTAGTACAAAAAATTGTTCAGTCAATTTGTAAACTACTCCCACACCATCTTCTCTTGCTTCCTGCACACTTTCAGTATCGGGAGAGCCATCTTCGGAAGTATCAAGAGAGTCATCTTCGGAGGCATCGGGCGACGGTGCACCGCCCGTTTCCTCGTCATCTGGTGGAGTATTATTTCCTGAAGCCCTTTTGTTCTCATCCGGATCTTCCATAGCGATCGCCGCATAATGGAATAATTTTGCGGCTAAATCGTAAGCAAAATTTTCCGTACGCTCAATCTTGAAATCGACACAAAATCGTTGCAGCTCAGCAATAGTTTTTCCGCTCATTTTTCCATCAATTTTTTCGGGATCATAGCCGAGGGCAGCGAGACTGATTTGCATTTTCTTGATCTGCTCTTTATCGAAATCGTATTGTTGGAGCGCTTCGTTCGACAATAATTGATCACAATCGACTTCTGCTGCATTGCAGAAACAAACGGCTCCAATGCACGCCATATGAAACATAACAACTAAAAACAACGACGTTCGGACGCTGCTCAGCACTATTTTATTTGAAAGAGATAATATTGACATAATCATTTCTCAGTTGTTTCCCTCTTTTCTCACTTTTGGAAGCTCAAACGGTCATCCCCCTGACATTCCCCTCATCTATGCGCCTACTTGGGGAAGTTATTTCGTCCACGTTCCTTAATTCGTCCACATTCCTTAACAATTGGGCTAAAAGACGTTTTAATGATTTTTTAGTTTTTGTTATGGGCTTCCATCATTCAGAGTTTTCTTTTTCTATTTTTTCAAAGAGAAAATCCTCAATATTTCTTTTTGCTTTGTTAAATCCGAAACCAATTATTAAAATCTCCCGTTTGTCTGAGAGATAGGGGGCATAGTATTTCCTTTTTTTTATTTGATCTATAGCTGTTTGGGCTGTTCCCATCTTAAATTCGAAAACATAGATATAATTTTCTGTTTTGATCACAGCATCGGTAGTGCCAAAGTTTGATTGAATCTCGCACGCTATTCGGATGCCCACAATTTTCAGGACGATGTAGATTATGGAATGATAAAAGCCCTCATACTCTTTTACTTTTTCTAACTGTTTTAAAGTAATCGAACTGAAAAGGGATTGTAAGGCGGTAAAAAAGCTTTTCATATCATTCTGGTAAAGGGCTTCAAGCAAAGTATCAACAATATATGCCATCTCATCTGTTGAGCTATTGGCATAATGTTCAACGGCAAAATCAAGAAAGGAATCTCGCACCTCTTTATTGGGAAATTCAAGTATATATTTGTTTTCCTCATAGTTAATTTTTTTTATGGTTAAATATCCTGTTTGAAACATTATAGCCGTAATGTTAATATTATCAATATCATATTTATTAAACGCAGATTCTTTAACCAATTTGTTAATAGATTGGTTTAGTTTATTATCAGACGCTTTCAATTTTTTGATCAGGAATGTTGGTGTGCCTGTTTCAAACCAGAAATTTTTAAATACTTTAGCATAAAAAAAATTTAAGATTGAATAAGGGTTATACATAAAATTAACCCCATCCCAAGAGTAGCCATCATACCACTCTTTTATCTTCTGTAATAGTTGCGAATGGGAAATCTTTAATTTTTTTGCCGCCAACTCTAAATAATGACCATAATATTTTTTTATTTCAGCTTCACTGTACCCTACAAGTGTTGAACAGTCATCATTAATGGTTATATCAGTCAAATGATTAAGATCGCTAAAAATTGAAACCTTGCTAAATTTTGACACCCCTGTGACAAAGAAAAAACCAAGATATTTATCTTGATCTTTAACCCCGGCATAGAACGTCTTTAATATTTCTCTATTCTCCAAAGCCTGTTTCATTTCGGATTTTTCAAGATAATCAATAATCGGCTTATCATACTCATCAATTAATACCACCACAGGTGTTTCTCTGCCCAGTGTTTTAATTAACTCTAAAAATTGGTCTCCATAACTTGTTGTTTCAAATCGTATGCCATGTTCCTTAGCTATTTGTAACAAATAAAGGTCTAAAGCCTCTTCAAGACCGTGTTTTCTATAGTTTATCTCTGCGAAGCTAATTTTAATGACCGGGTATTTTTTTTCCCAATTCCATTTGTCATATACCCAGCACTCCTCAAAAATCGCTTTGTTACCAGAAAAAAGTTCCTGGATGGTATTAACCAGCAGTGATTTACCGAATCGCCTGGGACGAGAAAGGAAATAGTATTTTCCATCCTCTATAAGCTTATGAATAAGCGCGGTTTTATCCACATAGATCAAGTTCTTTTCTTTAAATACTGATAATTCCTGTATTCCCAATCCTAATTTTTTCATACAATCTCCCCGGTGTTATTGATTGAGCGGTAGTCCCTTAGGAACGTGGACGAAATAACTTCCCCAACTATGCATCACAGCTTCCGGCCACCTTTGCCCGATCTCAAATCACAAAAATATCAAAA
>Ga0255366_10236_pt1 | contig 11283 bp, 11 predicted proteins | sample ANMaggSeSYBR01C4_FD_182086 | JGI IMG/M metagenome (GOLD analysis project Ga0255366, IMG submission 182086) | Sediment cell enrichment communities from methane seep in Santa Monica Basin, California, United Staets - ANME aggregate JGI... | ecosystem: Environmental > Aquatic > Marine > Cold seeps >... | reverse complement strand
AATCCTTTCCTTATGTTCTGGATGGGACAATAGTATACCGCTATTACTTGTAGTAAAAGCATAACCGGTCTCAAAAGCAGTAACATTAGAAACGATTTCATCAATATAGTTGAGCGATACATCGACCCCGCCAATTCCAACGAACTCGCCATTCCTGATAATAGGAGAATCATAGCTCACCATCAGTGCTCCCTGGTAAAGGTAAGGTTCTGTGATCACGTTTTGTTTGAGTTTCTTTGGACTCTGGTAAAATTCTGATATCTCATAATCTACAAGAGGCTCAACACTGATCGGGCCGTTTATCGTGTTCCAGTATGGCACAAACCTTCCGGTTTCATCATGGCCTTCCGTCCCTATGAATTCAACATCCCTCCCATCAAAGGCATTGGGTTCATAGCCAACATAAACTCCAACAAGTTGAGGGTTCTCCAAAAGTAATCCCTTTAGTATATAGTTCACCTCATCCCTATCAGCCGTTTCATAATTGCTCATCGTTGTGGCAATAGTCCTAGCAATGGCCTGGTTTGTTTTTGTGTTGCCCTCTAAATAATTTGCATAGTTCTTGGTCATTTCTATGGACTGCTGATATGCCAATTCCTCATGCTGAGATGTTACTGTAGAGATAATAACTATTGCAGATACAGATAGCACTAAAAAAACACCTAAGATGCCATAAAAAAGGATTTTAGCTTTTAGAGAAATATCATTCCGTGTCATTTTAGAAACTCGTTTGATTGCATTTTTTAGCAAGTATTTGATTACTGCGGGATTAACAATTTTAGCTTACATACATCTTTTGTTAATAAGTTAATCCCCATTCTCCAACCTCTCCCTCACATGAGCATTGAGAGTAAACGGCTTATCATCCATAGTATCAGCTCCTAAGTTTTACATTTCATTCAAAAAGGTTAAAGTTAATTTTCCAAAGAAATTAAATCATATAATCAATACGATCGATAATAAGGAATGTGTATAATGTCCGGAAATCAAAACGGATAAACGAAAAGGAATCAAAATGTTCCTTTTGTTACTTCCTGAATTGCCATCATTTATTAAGATCTCCGGATTTGTCTATTATCAATGGTCGTGAATCTAATTTAGTGACGAGTGTTTGTTGTGTTAGTGCGACAAGAAGCTAAAACATGAATTGCGGTAACGCTATCCCTTCCATTTGGGATAATCCTACTATGATATGCGTCAATGGTAACGTTGGGGTGTAAAGCTCATAGGACAATGTGGAGAAGTTTGAGAATCTAATCAAACAATCTGCTAGGGTAAGAATGCTATGAAGAACGTAAAGTGAACCATCGTAAGAATCGTAACAAACAACAAGCGAAACTAGATTGTTTATCTCCATTTATGAAGGTAATAACGCTTGAACCAAAAGGTATAGAATCAGACTATAATGGCTTTTCACACATTATAGGAAATGGACATATGATTCTCGGTTTATAGATGGCTTCTAAGGTATTCACAAATTATTCATGTTATAGAACTTGGTAAGCCCTATATGTTCCCTTCGGGGTAGAAATTCCGTAAGGAATGACGATGGCATAGAGGGTATAGGAACGGAGTAGAAAGCGAATGATAATTTGTAATGAATTATATAGGGGTTCAGAATTTGCCCTAATCCGAAAGGATGCAGACTTACTCTATGGTATCAAAACGTATGAATGAAGGTATAACTATGAATGTAAGATGTTCAAATACACCAAATAATGAAGCAGAAGCCCTTAGTGGTCATGCTGAACTAGATGGTGAGAAGCTTACAGACATGCAACAATCCAATTGGAATCTTATCAATTGGAAAACTGTTGAAATGCATGTTAATAGAATACAAGTCAGGATTACGAAAGCAGTTATTAACGGAAATTGGAATTTAGTAAAAAGACTAAGTTATTTGCTAACACATTCTTTCTATGCAAAACTGTTAGCTGTCAGAAAGGTAATTCAGAATAAGGGTAAAAGAACAGCAGGAATCGATGGAGAATTGTGGTCAACACCTAAATCCAAGATGAATGCGGTTCTTAGTCTATCTGATAAATGGTATAAAGCAAGACCATTAAAGAGAGTATTTATTGAGAAATATGGGTCTGATAAGAAACGACCTCTAGGTATCCCGACCATGTACGATAGAGCTATGCAAGCATTATATGCATTAGCTCTTGACCCCATTGCAGAAGTAACAGCAGACAAACGTTCTTTTGGATTCAGAAAATTCAGAAGTACCCATGATGCATGTGAACAAATCTTCGGATGTACATGTCAAAAATACTCTCCACAATGGATACTAGAAGGCGATATTAAAGGTTGTTTTGATAACATCAGTCACCAATGGTTACTAGAAAACATCCCTATGGATAAATCAATTCTAAAACAATTCCTCAAAGCAGGATTTGTTTATGAAAATTCTCTATTTCCAACAAAAGCAGGAACACCACAAGGCGGTATTATATCACCAATCTTAGCTAACATGACCTTAGATGGAATTGAAAGTATATTGGATGATAAATATCATCGAAACAAAAAGGGAATAATAACAGAATATCAAAGCGGAAAACACAAAGTTAATTTTGTGCGATATGCAGATGATTTTATTGTTACTGCAAATACTAAGGAAATAGCAGAAGAAGCTAAGGAATTGATTAAGAATTTCCTTACGGATAAAGGATTGGAACTATCTGATGAAAAGACTATAATAACCCATATCGATAATGGTTTTGACTTTTTAGGTTGGAATTTCAGAAAATACAAGGGAAAACTTCTTACTAAACCGTCAAAGAAATCCATTCAGAAAGTAACTGAAAAAATCAGTAATACTATTAAAGATGGCAAAACTTGGACACAAGAAGTTTTAATAGACACTCTCAACCCAATCATTACTGGATGGTCAAATTACCATCAAGGAGTAGTTTCCAAAGAAACATTTAGTATTCTGGATGATAAAATCTGGAACATGCTTTGGAAATGGGCTAAGAGAAGACACCCCATGAAATCAAGAACTTGGGTTGCTCACAAATACTGGCATCCCAGAGGAACGAGGAAATGGGTATTTTCAACAAAGAAAAACCAACTTAAAAAATTATCAGATAAAAGGATAGTTAGAAATCCAAAACTATCTTTCGACAAAAACCCTTACCTTGACACAGAATACTTTAAAATACGCAAGTACAAACAAGGTTCGAAAAAGCTATCTGGAAAGTTTAAGACAGTATGGAAGAATCAAATAGGCAAATGTCCGTTTTGTAATATATTGATTGACATTAACAATGGTGGAGAGGAAAGACCCCTACATCACAAAAATGGAAATCATAAAAATAACATTGTGTCGAACTTAGCTTATGTGCATGTACATTGTCATAGACAACATCATGCTACTAATCCAAAAACAATAACTGCTGCCTGAAAAGGTTAGAGATGCTTGAGCTGTATGAAGGGAAACTTTCACGTACAGTTCTTAGGCGAGAAAGAGGGAGTAATCCCTCTGACTTAGCCGACAACCTATGGTATGTATTGGTTTAGATAAGCAATGGGTGTGAAAGGTACCCGTGGGTACCTACAGCACCAAGTTTTAACCATGGTCTTATGTTAGGATCGCAAAACACCAAGATACCAGGAACATCTGTGTAACTGCAAAGGTTATAATGATTTATCCAGCACCTTGGAACTTTTGGCCCCCACGCCTGGGTATTGAATAACAAATACATAGAATATGTATTATAATCTACCAATCTGTTTTTTTCCCTATGATTTTATGTACAATATAAGCCCATATATACCAATGCAGAAGCCAATATATACCTAATTATACCAATGAGGATTTTATGACTGGAAACAAGGTGCGGAAGCGACAGGTGAAATGTTTAAAATGCGAATATGAATTTTTAAGCAAAGTGGAAGGTTCTCGATGTACCATCTGCAGATCATTATAAGTTGTTGATCTAATCTCAATTCCCACTCAATCCGAATTGTACTTTGTATAAAAAACCATCAACGAAATTATTGATTCTGTAGAAAACATCACTTTGGATCAAGAGCAATTGCAGCAGAATATGGAAACATTACAGGGAAATATAGAACATGTATTCAAAATGGTTACTAAATCGAATAAAAAATAAAATTAATTATCAAATGGGGGATTGGGAGGATATATCTTTCAATCTGTGCTCGTTTGGCCTTTCTCTGGGCTTCTGCGGGCAAATGTACGGTCCTTCTCTCCTTCATGATCCATTCAGGGTGACTATACAACCTCTGAACCTCAACGTATCGCATACCTGACCAGAAGCAGACCTCGAAGATATCTCTAAGATAATCCTTTTCTATGTTTGCAACTAATCTATCATAATCAAAGGGACCTAAGATCCTCACTCCTTTTACAAAAATAGGTTCCATATTTACATTGATGTTTTAATAAAACTTAAACTTTTATGGGTGATTCTTTGGAGATCGGGACCGTCCGGAAGTCTCCAGGAGTAATAAAAGTTTCAATTATGACATAAAACAACAACAAAGATCATTTTCTTCTAATTCTCTGCAAAGGCAAAATTCGACGATAGTTCGCTTGATACGCTTATTCGTTATTAAAGACGAAACTACAAACAAATTGTAAAAGGAAAATAGACGATACTACTAACGATTATAAGGAATGTATGCAATGTCCGGAAATTAGCCAGAGTGAACTACCACCCATTAAAATGGGTGGTAGTTCACTTTTTATCCGATTTAGTAACCATTTTGAGTATGTATTCCATATTATCATGTGATGTTTCCATATTATTCTGTAAGGTTTGTTGATCCAGGACAATATCGTCTACTGTATCAATGATTTTATTGATGGTTTTTTTTACAAAGTATAATTCGGATTGAGTGGGAATTGAGATTAAATCAACCACTTTTCGAGAATTGCAAATGGGTGATTTATTTCTGCACCTGGGATCTTCCGTTTTACTCAAAAACTCATTCCCACATACCAAACATTTAACCTGTCTCTTCCGTACCTGATTATTAGTCATTTTTACCCCCATGGTACTTTATGGTACAATTCGGTTTTCTCAATGGTACAATATGGTTTTTTATGGTACTTAAAATGAGTGGTAAAAATGCGAGTTGGTAGATTATAATACATATTCTATGTATTTGTTACACAATACCCAGGCGGGCGAGATAAAAACGGCCAGGATCCAGAAAGGGAAGATATATATTTGCAGTTATCACATGCGATAACTACAAATAAGAAATATGCATGATATAACATGTAGTATATCCCGAACATGCTTTAATAATCAGTTTGGAGTATTACTAATTTAAGCTAAAACGCTGTAGTGCTGGGGTAGGTAATTCATCGGAAGCACCAAAATCTTTTGTTTTAACCTGTCCCACACACAAAACTCTTTTTTGTTCATATGTTGTATAGAATTCCATTGGTAACAACCGATTCTTAATAACCATATTTATATACAATAATATCTAAGTTTACAGCGGTGCTGTAAGATGAATGATATTAACTATCATCAAATTGTTTTAGTCGATACCAGGATGTTATCGTGGTAAGTAATGAATCGTTTAAAAATATCGTTGACTTTCCGATATACAAGCCAATAGATGATCTTAACGAAGAACATGTTGGCTTCTTGAAAGTGTACAACGTAAGCGATGAAATCAAGTGCATGTGCTGGCACTCGGAGAATGGGACAGGTGATGTATCAGATTCTGATATATTCACATTTCCAAATGGAGATCTTGATTTATTCGAAGCAGATATAACAAAAATGGTTATCACTGCATACGGTATCAACAAGCTGTACGTTAGTATGTTGCTGCAAAAGTGTTTTGACGAAATCAGGAACAAATCTTGGTACAAACCTAAGACAAGTTTAGAAGATTGCTACGAAATAAACGAGAGATCCGGAAAAGTCCGACTGCATGAACTTAAAATCTCTAAATATATATCACAGAAATACAACGTATTAAGCTATTCTGATATGCTTTATGTGTATGAAGATGGTGTTTTTAAGCAGGATTTAACATCTGTATTAAATGAGATCCAGACCATTATCGAAGAAGTTAATTATAGAGGATCTCCAGACACTGCCGCAAAAAACATATTATTTCATTTGAAATACACAAATCCAGAAACAGAATACCCATTTAACAGAATCGACAATGTAATTTCGGTTAAAAATGGTGTTATTCATATTAATTTTGATACTGGGGAGATTAAACTTAAACCACATTCCCCGATATACAAATTGACTTATCAACTTCCTGTTTGTTATGATCCGGGCGTAGATACAACATACATTGACGGTTTAATGAACGATTATGTCGACAATGAGCAAGTTATACTTTATCAGATCGCTGCACAAGCTGTTTTGCAAATGATGGGATGCAATCCTTTTAAGAAATCATATTTACTACATGGGGAAGCTCACGCAGGCAAGTCCAGTAGTTCGCTAATTTTATCAGAATCCACATAACCCCATTACCTACCAGCACATATATATGCTAACAATGCCGCCCCCTCCATGTTTTCCCGATTACAACTAACTCCATACGAATGTACAAAAAACGCTTTGCAACCTCTTCTCGACAACATTCACATTTCTATAAATGGCTCACTTACCTGTAAAGACCTATTTCACACTGTTCTAGGTATGGCAGTTGGTAAAAAATCCGTACATTCAATAAATAAACAGTATCTTGAGACCCCTTGTGAAACATCAATCAGACATCATCTGAAAAAAATGAGTATGAATCAACTCATTGAATCAAATGCAAAAATACTCATGCAAACAGCACTTGGAACTCTCAACCAAAACCAAAAATATGACTTTGCTATCGATTATACAAACGATCCATATTATGGAAAAGGGGATAAAGAAAACGAAAAGTACCTTATCAGAGGACAGGCTAAAAAATCAACGAACACGTTCTATTCATATGTTTCACTTTACATTATTAACAAGAATAAAAGATTTACAATCTCTGTGCTGCCTGTCGAAAATGGGAAATCAAAGACTGATTATATTGACTTGTTTATAAAACTGATCGATGAACTTAATTTCAAGGTCAACGTTCTTTGTTTAGACCGGGAATTCTATTCATCCAAAGTTTTTGCTTTTTTACAGAAAAATGATATCCCCCATATTATTCCCGTTGTCAAAAGAGGGAGATAAATCAAAAAGGTTCTAACGGGTAGAAAAAAGCGTTATGACACATATGTCATGAAGGTGCTGAGGGGAATATTGAGCTTGATGTCGTTATTGATGTTAAATATAAGAGGGGAAAACGAGGAGAAACGGGTTGTGAAAACCTTGGATTTGTTGTTTATGGGATTGATTGGGATCCAAGAAAAGTCAGTGACACTTACAGGAAAAGGTTTGCTATAGAATCGTCTTATAGGATGCGAAATGTGGTAAAACCTAAAACGTGTTCTAAAGACCCCATGTTACGATATTTTTATGCGCTGATATCGTTTCTTTTCAAAAATGCATGGGTGTCAATACAGAGAATGCATTTCATGAAAGTGAAAAGAGGACCGCAGGTAATTGAATCTGATATGTTTAGGTTTGATCTGTTCATTCATTTAATTGTGGAATGGGTGAGAAGAAAGTTGAAAGCAAAGCTAATCGTTAAGTGTTTTAGGTGAATATGAGGATATTATATGAGGATATTATATGAGGGAGGGAATATTAGTGAAGTACTGAATTTAGTGATTTTCGAGTAGTTTTCTCGAAGTATTTCTCTATCCTGTCTTTCAATCGTAAAGGAAGCATGGTTACATCCATCATTTTACCGGAGTATCTTTGAAGATCTTCTTGCAGTTCTGAATATGAAATTTCTTTAATTGGAATTGTGATAACCTTTTGTAAACCACTTCCAAAACCTGAAAGACCCACTGTCACCTGAAGAGAATGCTGACGTTGGATAGTACGCGACATCTTCATCAATGACTATGTTACGCTCATCAAAGTTTTCCACCATGGCATATATGTGAGAAAGGCGGTTACCTGAGTATATCAATAACTGTAATATTGGCTTAATGTCCTCTGAACATGCATCAAAAGCTTCTCTGATTTCATCATTAGTGACATAGATTTCAACAACACCAGAAGGTTTGATTTTGATGAAACGTCTCCATTTGTCGATACTGTAACCTGCGACGTCATCGATGTCTTCGTCCTCAAAGTAGTTCAGTAGATTGCGAAGTCCACGTTCTTCTTTATCATTTAATTTGAGTGTTCGGAAATCTTGTGGTTTCTGAACGGTAGTTTTCTCAAAAAATCGTGTCAATGTTCTATAATAGTTCCTCTTTGTAGGTTCAGATATATTTCTGGTTTGTAACCATTTATTGAATGAATCGTGGTGGTGAACCCATTCATTGTTTAATAATGTAGATCGCGACGTCTCCGTGGCATTCGGTTGCTCTCCGCCTTGATTATATGGAGTATGCACCCTTAAAACGTTATCAAGGTGCCCCTTTACACGGCGGGGTCAGGAGTTCGAATCTCCTCGGGCCCACCATGTTCATTTTCTGATAATTTTCGAGATTAGGAGCTTTGTTTTTGGTGATTCCTTTACTGATTTTTCCAGTGCTTCGATGCGTGATTCAAGAGAGTTTAAACGAGTTTCAGTGTCTGAATTGGTAGTGGGTTGTATGACTTTTAATTCGACTTTGAAATCGTTATCCTGAATTATTATAAACACTACATTACAGATGGCATGAATCATGAATTAACAACTTTTACGGAATGCTGTAATCACAATACCTAAATATTTCAAAAAATTGCAAAACAGTAGTATAATCAAATCCAGATCTCAGCAGATCCTTGGTATAAGATCACCTATAGGTGTATCCACATACCTCATGCTGCTAATTGTTGTTCTCATCAGGACCTTACCTGAATTCTCATCTGTTGCCTCCCCTATGATCGCAGCATCCTTACCATACTCATGTTCACGAATTATTGATAGCACTTCTTCTGCATGTTCAGCCTTTACACAGATGATTGCTTTACCTTCATTTGCTACTTCAAGAGGGTCTATCCCAAGCATTTCACAGGCAGATGATACTGATCCTTTTATAGGCAGGTTCTTTTGGTCAATGATGATCCCTGTTCCGCTTTTTTGTGCCATTTCGTTAAGTGCACCGGCAAGTCCTCCCCGGGTCGGGTCCTTCATGGCGGATATGGCAGGCTTGCCTTCTATAGTTCGTATTGGAAGAACTGACCTTATCATATTCCACAGAGGTGCTACATCAGACACCAGATCGGTGCTAAGATCGAATCCTTCCCTATGGGCCAGAAGTGATATTCCGTGATCGCCTATGGTGCCTGTAAGGATAATCCTGTCACCAGGACATAACCCACAGTCCCGGATCACTTCATCCGCGATCCCGATTCCTGTGGTATTGATTATAATAGAGTCAAGTCCGTTTCTATCTACCGTTTTTGTATCACCTGCTATGATAGGGACACCCACCTCTTCTGCAGTTGCGTTCATGGACCTGATTATTTTCTCAAAAGAATCAAGTTCAAACCCCTCCGGCACAACCATTGCACATGTAAGGGCAAGAGGTGCAGCTCCCATTACTGCAAGATCGTTAACAGTACCTGAAACAGCAAGCCTGCCAATGTTGGAATCGGGGAAGAAAGGTGGTTTTATCACGTGACTATCTGTGGTTATCACGATCTCATCAGACCTCTTGCTATCGTCAATGGTACTTGGGATGTTTATTGTTGCACCATCATCGAGATCATCAAGTCCTACAAGTCCCGCAGATCTGTTAGTTATGTTGTTGAGGATCACGTCACGTATCAGTGTTTGCATCGCCTCTCCGCCTGCTCCGTGTTCCATCCTTATGATCTTATCTTTTGACATGTTCCTCACAATCAGAAACAAGAATATATTTATTCAAGATAGATTCGATGTACTCTATCCATCTTTCAATGCTTATACTGTCATTTCTAGAGGTTAGCAGTACGGGTATTGATGGATTTAACTGCTCAATGTCAGCTTTCATTTTAAAAGGATCGGCAGATACAGCTTCACTGATGTCCACTTTGTTCACAATGGCAAGGTCAGAGGTCCTGAATATCATCGGATGCTTCAAAACAATATCATCCCCCTCACTTACACTTACGACCACAACACGGACGTGTTCACCAAGTTTATAGTCCACAGGGCAGATGAGATTCCCTACATTCTCAATGAACAGGAGATCAATATCTTCGAGATCAATATTTTCCAGTGACCTTTCGACAAGTTTTGCATCCAGATGACATTCACGTCCGGTGTTTGCAGCTACCGTTTTCACACCAAGTTTTTCAAAACGGGATGCATCCATCTGTGCTACCACATCACCTGCAATGACCGCTATTCTGTAACGCTCTTTGAGCAAATTTATAGCCTCTTCAATAAGCGTTGTCTTCCCGGAACCTATGGCTCCCATGATGTTCATGGCGAAAACTCTGTTTTTAATTAAAAGCTTCCTGTTGTTATATGCAAGCTCATTATTGGCTTTCAGGGCATCTTTGTTGACATTTACCAAATGCATCAGCATTATACTACCCCATTCTAATTTCATATTTCGATATCTATCGTCTGGATCATGAGTTCATTTCCACCGATCAGCTGAAGCAACTTGCCACATGCAGGGCAGGTCAGTCCTGCATATTCATAAAGGGATGGATTATCTTCACAACGAACGTTATCTGAAACTCCGGCATCTCCTCTGTATCCGCATTCACACTCTCCAAATGGTGATACGAAATTCACATCGATCTTTACACCTTCGGCAATACTATCCCGGGATAGGACATCAAGGCAGAACAATAACTGGTCCGGGTTCACATGTGTTAGCCTGTCTATTTCCAGTTTTATGGAATTTACTGCTATTGCTTTATTATCATGCGCTGTTGCAATTACAGTATCAAATATCTCACAGGCAAGTGAATACTCATGCATTTTATATTCCTTTATTACGTGTATATTTGTACCAGTTATAACATGTGCCTTCCAGGCTTACCATGCATGGCCCGACCGGACCCTCGGGAGAACATCTTCCACCAAAGAGCGGACATTGGGAAGGTTCAGCGCGTGCTGTCAATATTTCAGCACAGATACAGCCTTCATAATGATCATTTTCATTATTGTCGATCTCGTAAGCTCTTTTCTCATGAGGAGTCTCGTCATAGATATCAGCATGGACATTTACAGCATCGAATTGCTCGAACTCTTTTTTCAGAGCAAGACCTGAATTTTCGATCATGCCAATTCCCCGCC
>Ga0255366_10235_pt1 | contig 11321 bp, 10 predicted proteins | sample ANMaggSeSYBR01C4_FD_182086 | JGI IMG/M metagenome (GOLD analysis project Ga0255366, IMG submission 182086) | Sediment cell enrichment communities from methane seep in Santa Monica Basin, California, United Staets - ANME aggregate JGI... | ecosystem: Environmental > Aquatic > Marine > Cold seeps >... | reverse complement strand
ATAATCGTCGACAACTCAAGATTAAATTCTATCCGAGAGGAGGTGGATTTTTTTATCTATTGTCATAAAAATTTATCAAGACCGTAAATGTTCCAACATATACGAAATATAAGTTAGGAACGTGGACGAATTAACTTCCACAAGTAGGCGCATAGATTTGGGCCAGATTTGTTCGATCTCAGATCACAAAAGTTGATGGAATAGCGGGCTATTTTGATATTTTTGGGATTTGAGATCGGGCAAAAGTGGCCTGAAGCTGTGATGCATAGTTGGGGAAGTTATTTTGTCCATGTTTCTTATATTTCAGATATAAACTTTCAGAAAAAAATAACAGGAGAAAAACAGATGAAAAGATTATATTTAAGTTTATTGCTTTGTTTGAGTTTTGTGATTTTGACCGGGATGCAGGCCAGGGGTGGTGACCTGGCGGACATCCTGAAGCAAAAAGGAATTATTACCGAGGAAGAAGCAAGGGAAGCAAAAAAAGATAAGGCTAACGAAAAAACTTTTAAAGTTTTAGAAAAAATAGATTTCAAAGGAGATCTTAGGCTGCGCCATGATACTCAATGGAGGGATGAGAAGGGAGATGTCAAATATGACCGCAATCGTGAGCGGTTTCGTCTTCGTTTTGGTTTTAATGCAAAGACTTCAGATACCACAAAGGTTGGGGTCAGGCTGGTTTCAGGATCAGGATATCAGAATACCACAAACCAGAGTTTTGATGATCACGGAAGAGGTAAAGGTATTTTTATCGACAGAGCTTATGCATCATGGAAGCCTTTGGATTTCCTGAAGATCGCTGCTGGGAAACATAAGAATCCTCTGGTTACCACTCCTCTGGTCTGGGACCCTGATGTTAATCCGGAAGGAATTTCAGAAAGCCTTAATTTCGACGTTTCTGATAATGTTACTATCTTTTCAAATCTTGGCCAATGGCTTATTGAGGAATTAAAGATAAAGGACAGCGATAGAGATCCGACCCTTCTTGCCTTTCAATTAGGTGCCCAGATCAAACCATCCAAAAAGATAAAATTTGAGTTAGCAGGCACCTATTACGATTTTCTGAACCTGGATGAACTTAAGTGGGATAAGGACGGCTCACTGGATGATACAACCACATTTTTAGGATACAACAACAAGTACGGTCAGCAGATGATTTTCGACAATGACAATAAACTTCTCAATGAATTCCAATGCTGGGAACTCATGGCAAAAGTCAATATAAAAGATGTTCTGCCTGTACCATTTTCCATATTCGGAAACTACATTATAAATGTAGGCGCTGATATTGATGAACTCATAGAAAAAGGGGGCGCTGTCGACAAAAGCGATCCTGATGATCTAAACAAATATTCGGGTGATGATCGTGACACAGGCTGGCTTGCAGGTGTTTCTGTTGGGAACAAAAAGAAAAAAGGAGATGTTTACGTAAAATATTTTTACCAGGAGTTGGAAGATTATGCTTTTCCGGCTGTATTTGTTGATTCTGACTTTCACGGCGGAGGAACCAATAACAAAGGACATTATATTCATGGCAGGTACTTTCTTGCTAATAATATTCAGGCCAGAGCAACCGGTTTTTTTACCGAACGTGACGATGAGTGCAAAGATGGAAAAAAGGACGAGGATCGCGTGCAGTTGGACATAGTCATTAACTTTTAGGCAACCAAATTAGACCAGCACAATTGTAAAAAAAAGCCATAAATAGAATTGCTGAAATCAGACAGGCTAATGGAAATCTTATTATATTCTAACAATAAACTAACAATTGAGTTTTATAAAAAAAAGTGAGGAGGAAATATGAAGAAGATAAACTCTATTATCGTAATGGTGATTGTCGGCTTGTTTCTTATTACAACAAATTCTGCACACGCGGGAAATCTTGTAATTAAGGGTTCAACCACGGTTTTGCCGATTGCACTGAAAGCAGTGGAAGCTTACATGAAAGAGAATCCTGGTATTAAGATTTCTCTTTCCGGCGGCGGGTCAAGCAATGGGATCAAAGCGCTTATTGATGGGAGTACTGATATTGCAACTGCATCACGATTTATCAAAGACAAAGAGATAAAGTCGGCTGTTGGGAAAAATGTGTTCCCTGTTCCTTTTGCCATAGCCTATGACAGCATCATTCCTGTCGTACATCCAAGTAATAACATTAACAACCTTACTCTTGATCAGCTTAAAGCCATATATAAAGGTGAAATAAAAAACTGGAGAGAGGTGGGCGGGCCTGATTTGCAGATCGTTATTAACTCACGCGATACTTCTTCCGGTACTTTTGAGACATGGGAAAAGAAAGTAATGAAAAAAGAAAGAATTACGCCCAGAGCTCAAGTAATGGCTTCTAATGGCGCTATAGTACAGGCTGTTTCAACCAATAAATATGCTATTGGATACATTGGAATCGGCTATTTATCTCCTGGCGTAAAGGCGCTTAAAGTAAATGGAATTAAAGGAACAGAAGAGACAACTTTGAACGGGTCATTTCCAATAAGCAGACCTCTTTTCATGTTTACTAATGGCTGGCCAAAAGGTGATACACTTGATTTTATTAATTATGTTATAAATCCCAAAAAAGGCCAAAACCACGTTGCTGCCAGCGGATATGTCCGTTTGTATTAACAAAATAAGGTTCAGGGTTCAAGGTTCAGGGTTCAAGGTTCAGGGTTCAAGGTTCAGGGTTTACGGTTCAGGGTTGTTGTTTTTCTGACCTCTGTTTCTTTTTCTCGTTCCCACGCTTGAGCATGGGAACGAGAAAATCCAATGTTGCAAGAGTTATCCACTCCTTGCGTATTGATGGCTTGTCGGGATTAACTTTAGGCACTTTAGCTTTAGCAATAGGAAAACGAGATGTCCAATAAACGCCGGATAACAGAGCGGACAATGCACACACTCTTTTTTGTTGTAGCTTCAGCTTCAATAGTAATGCTTTTCATGATTATGATATTTCTTTTCATGGAAGGAATTCCAATCTTTGATGAGGTTTCTGTTAAAAATTTTATTTTCGGTAAATACTGGTACCCCACTTCAGAACCCCCTGATTTTGGAATTTTGTCACTTATTGCAGCTTCACTATCAGTTACTTTGCTATCTGCCTTAATATCAATTCCACTCGGGATACTCACGGCAATCTATATCGCAGAGATAGCATCAAAAAAAGTCAGCGAGATTATCAAGCCAATGGTTGAGCTTCTATCGGCGCTTCCATCCGTTGTTATCGGTTTTTTCGGGATGGTTCTTGTAGCGCCTTTTTTGCAGAATGTTTTTAATATCCCAACCGGTTTGAACCTTTTTAATGCGTCATTAATGCTGGCTTTCATGTCTATTCCTACTATTTGCAGTCTTTCTGAGGATGCAATTCACAGTGTTCCGAATTCTCTTAGAGAAGCCTCATTAGCATTGGGAGCAACACATTTGGAGACTATTTTAAAGGTTGTTCTTCCTGCCTCTCTTTCAGGTATCAGCACTGCTGTAATTCTTGGTATGTCCAGAGCAATCGGTGAGACTATGGTTGTACTTATGGTAGCGGGAGGAGCAGCTCTTATACCGGAATCTATATTTGATCCGGTAAGGCCGATGCCGGCCAGTATTGCCTCAGAGATGGCAGAAGCCCCATTCCGAGGCGTTCATTATCATGCTCTTTTTGCTACGGGGATAGTACTTTTTATCTTCACATTTCTTTTCAATATTGTAGCGGATTATATTGCCCATAAATACAAACAAGTAGGAGAGGCAACGCTTTAACTCGTATTTCTCACAAGCCGATTTCACCGCATCCGCTGTGTTGCAGGCCATTCGCAGTGAAATGCCACGGCTTCATGGTCTGCGCCTTGCGTATGCGGCAAACTCGGCTCGTGAGAAACACGGGTTAATAGATTAAAAGGTGAAAATAAAATGTCTGTATCAAAGTCTTCTCTGCAAAGCCGTAGAAACTTTTTACAAAAAATTGTGTTCAATGTTTTTCGTCTTGCAGCTTTAATTAACGGGCTCGCGCTTTTCATTATTATATATTTTATGATTGCGAATGGATGGAAAGCCATAACCTGGACATTTTTAACACAACCACCAATGGATTCAATGACAAAGGGCGGCATCCTTCCATGTATTGTGGGAACTTTGTGTCTTAGTCTTGGAGCTATATTGATTGCTATGCCTATTGGGGTAGCATCTGCGATATACCTGAATGAGTATGCAAAACCAGGCCCGCTGATAAGGGTGATCCGGATAGGAATAAATAATCTGGCAGGTATCCCATCTATCGTATTTGGCCTTTTTGGCCTGGCTTTTTTTGTTGTCTGGCTAAAAATGGGGGTTAGCATAATTGCAGGGGCTCTTACTCTGGGAGCAATGACAGTGCCTGTTATGATAGGATCAACAGAGGAAGCATTACGTGCTGTGCCTGATACATACAGAGAAGCTTCGCTTGGACTTGGTGCTACCAAATGGCAGACAATTTATCGTGTTGTATTGCCAACGGCTTTGCCGGGAATACTTACAGGAACAATCCTTGGGATAGGCAGGGCCGCAGGAGAAACAGCTCCTATAATGTTTACTGCCGCGGTGTTCTTTACACCCAGTTTACCCGTATCTATATTTGATGAAGTAATGGCATTGCCATATCATATTTATGTTCTTGCTACAGCAGGGACAGAGATCGAAGCAACTCGTCATCTGCAATACGGTACAGCACTGGTGCTGATATTTCTTGTCCTGGGCATGAATCTTATCGCAATAATTTATCGTTCCCGTCTTAGAAAGCGTATGCAGTAATTAGTGCCTGAACGAAAAGTCCGTTCAGGCACAGTTTTAGGTTTTAGGTTTTAAATTTTAGGTTAAAGGATTCCTCCTCTGGGGGAAAGTGTTACGTATGAGGAAGTTCTGTGGATAAACCTGTAAAAATAGAAGTAAAAAATCTGAATTTTTATTATGGTAAGTTTCAAGCTTTGCATGATAATTCTCTTGATTTTCATATAAATGAGGTATCTGCTCTTATTGGGCCGTCAGGCTGCGGGAAAAGTACTTTTTTGCGCTGTTTGAACCGGATGAACGATTTAATTCCCATAAGCAGAGTGGAGGGTAATATTTTATTAGATGGCCATGATATTTATGATCCATCAGTTGACGTAGTAATGCTTAGAAGCCGCATCGGCATGGTATTCCAAAAACCGAATCCCTTTCCTAAAACAATTTTTGAAAATGTGGCTTATGGCTTAAGAGTAACTGGCATTAAAGATAAGGGCCTTATTGAAAACCGAGTGGAAGAGAGTCTTAAGCTGTCGGCTATCTGGGATGAGGTTAAAGATAGAATACATGAATCAGCTCTTGGGCTTTCAGGAGGGCAGCAGCAGCGATTGTGTATAGCCAGAGCGCTGGCCGTGGAACCTGAAGTGTTGCTGATGGACGAACCTTGCTCGGCGCTTGATCCCATTGCTACCCAAAAAATAGAAGAATTAATTCATCAATTGAAGAAATCGTTTACCATTATAATCGTAACTCATAACATGCAGCAGGCAGCCAGGGTTTCAGACATAACAGCCTTTTTCTATCTGGGAGAACTTATTGAAACAGGTAAAACCAATACCATTTTTACAAGGCCGAAACTTAAGCAAACAGAAGATTACATCACCGGAAGGTTTGGGTAACAAACAAGGAAATTATTATGACCATACATTTTCAAAGAGAACTTGAAAAAATAAAAAAAAGAATTCTTTCACTTGGTGCTATGGTTGAGGAACGTGTTTACACGGTAATAAAGGCTTTAGAAACAAGAGATGCTGATGTTGCCAACAAGATAATAAAGTCAGACCATGAAATAGACGAGATGGAAGTAGAAATAGAAGAAGAATGCCTGAAAATTTTGGCCTTGTATCAGCCCGTTGCTATTGATCTGAGATTTATTGCAGCGGTAATTAAGATAAATAATGATTTGGAAAGAATTGCTGATGAAGCGGTAAATATAGCAAGGCGGGTTAGCATTCTTGCCAAACGGGAAAAAATCAATATTTCTTTTGATTATTCCCTGATGGCCGGAAAAGCCGAATACATTCTTAAAAAAAGCCTTGATGCGCTTGTTAATCTTGATCTTGATCTTGCATTTAAGGTTTGTACTCTTGATGATGAAGTAGATGAGATGCAGCGCGAGGCATATGACAGGATTAAGCAGGCAATAGAAGAATATCCGGATCGAGTTGGATATTTAATCAACCTGCTCTTAATCTCACGCCACTTAGAAAGAATAGCGGATCATGGTACGAATATCGCAGAAGAAGTAATCTACCTTGTAGAAGGAGAGATTGTCCGGCACGAAAACTTTGAGAAAAATTGAAATAGTGATGCTGTATGGACTCGAATATCCCAACTATGCATAAATTTTACTCCTTATATCCCTCTGCCGAGTGGAAATATAGGTGTCGGTTTTTTAGGCTTAAAATTAATCACTATAATTCCTGACACAACAAGTAACAGGGCTATCATTATGTTAAAGGTAATGGGTTCTTCCAACACTATTCCCCCAAGCACAACTCCGGATATGGGCATCACGAAAACAAAAGAATGAAGAGCTGTAGCTCCATATTTTTTAAGCATCTTATTCCAGGCCACAAAACCAAAAGAAGCAGTAACAAGGCTTTGATATAACAAAGACCCCAGAATTTTTAAATCAACATATGCTATCATATTGCTATCCCACAGAAAACCCTCAATAAAAAAGAAGGGGACAGAAAAAATCATAGGATAGAGTACAATATGAAATGCTTCAAAACTATCTATTATTTTTTTAACATAAACGATGTTGCATGCCCATAAAAAGGCAACTGCAAGAATAATGAAATCCCCGGTCTGAAAGTCGGCTGTTACACTTTCTTTTTCAAAAATAACAAAAGCCACGCCTGCAAAACCTGTAATTATGCCTATTATTTTCCTTACCGTTATCCGGTCTCCAGGGATAAAAAAATGAGCAAGAAAAAGAACAAAAAAAGGTAAAACATTAACTAACAAAGTTCCACGGGAAGCATTGGTTTTGCTCAACCCCAGATAAAACAGAGACAACTGAACAGTAAAAATTATTGTGATAACAAAGAGCTGGTAAAGCTGCCCTTCTCTGATCTTAAATGAAAGTCCGCTTGTCTTTGCCCACAGGCAAATAGCTATTGAAGCTATGGTAAAACGTAGTCCGGCTGTGGTAAAAACACCCAGCCCGCACAGGCTGATTTTAATGGCAACAGCATTCGTCCCGAAAATAATGCATAAAAATATACTATAAATGCACGATAGAAAAGAAAGATCATTATTGCTCGGAATATTTTTAATCATTGCGACTTGTTACCTTTGTGCAAGCCCTTAAAATAAGACTTGAGTTATGCTGCTGAAAAATCTATAATACTTAGGAACTTGGACGAAATAATTTCCCCAACTATGCATCACAGCTTCAGGCCGCCTTTGCCTAATTTCAAATTCAACCTCAAATCCCAAAAATATTGAAATAGCTCGCTATTCCATCAACTTTTGTGATCCGAGCCTATATTTGAGATTTGGGCAAATTCGACCTAAATCTGTGCGCCTACTTGGGGAAGTTAATTCGTCCACGTTCCTTGCAAACTTTTGTTATTTCTGATTAGTTATACTTTGAGTGAGCCCTTAAAACAATTGAAAGTTATTAGATAGTGTCTGAACGAAAACTGTTAATTTTTCCAATTTCTGCGTCAGGCGCAAATTTTAATCCTCAAAATACCCCATGTATTCTTGCGGTTAAAATTTGCGCCTGACGCAGAAATTGGAAAAATTTTCTAGTTTTCGTTCGGGCACTAGATAGTTGAGAATAGATTTATGGAAAAAGAAAAAATTAGAAACAAATTTGATAAAATATTAAATAATGCTCCTGCGCTAAAAGAGATCATATTTTCTTTAGATCCAATTGATATCAAAAGAAAGAAAATAAATAAATTTCTGGCCGACATGTTGATGTCCACATTTGAGGATGAGCCTGCTATTCCGCCACTCGAATGGATATTAACCAGAGATGCGATTCGAATTTTTAGAAACATTTTGTCTACCAGAAATGAAAGCCTTGCCGGTTTCAGCCTGCTTCAGTACATCAACGATTTGCTGCATAAAGAAAATTTTGAACAAATTCAAATACCCGATCCCGGATTTTTTGCAGAATTTGACCATCTGATAAGAGGAATTACAGGAAAAACTGGTGTATACACAGATAAAATTCCCTCTTTTGCAAAATACAAGGGAAGAAAGGCCGCAAAAATGAGGTCAGCAGACCTGTCAAGAATGGGAAAAACTGCAAAAAAATTTATTGACCGTTATCCTGACGGCCTTGATAAAGATGTAATAAGAAAAAGGGGGAAAAACATAGCAAGGATATTAAAACATTTTAATGCAACTGAATCAGACTGGGAAAACTGGAAATGGCATACACATAATATAATTAGAAATGCAAACAAGCTGGATTCTCTCATTAAAATTACTGATGAAGAATACCATGCTGTTAACCTTGCAAAAAAATACAAAATACCTTTTGGCATAACTCCGTATTACCTGTCACTCATGGACAATAATACAAGCCGTAATAATGACTATGCTATACGTTCACAGGTTATTCCAACCATTGATTATATAACAAAGCTGAAAGAAAATAAGGAAAATAAAGAATCTTCTTTGGATTTTATGCTTGAGCAAGACACATCTCCTATAGAAGGAATTACCCGTCGGTATCCAATGATCGCAATTCTTAAGCCAATTATGACATGCCCTCAAATTTGTGTCTATTGTCAGAGAAACTGGGAGATAGAAGATGTTTATTCTAGAAAAGCCGTATTATCAAAAGAAAAGCTGAAAAATGCTATACAGTGGATAGCTGAAACACCGGAGCTCAAAGAAATTCTGATAACCGGAGGAGACCCTTTTCTTCTATCCGATACAAAAATTGAAGAATTGCTATTAAAGCTCTCGCATATAAAACACATAGAAAGAATTAGAATAGGAACGCGTACACCAGTAACACTTCCAATGAGAATAACTGATTCACTCGTAGAAAAAATCAGCCAATTTCATAAGCCGGGCAAGAGAGAAGTTTTAATAGTCACACACTTTGAGCACCCTTACGAAATTAGTTCCGGAACAATGGAAGCAATTCAGAAATTTCGAAGAACCGGAATAGGAGTAACCAACCAGTTAGTTTATACTTTCTATAATTCCAGAAAATTCGAGGCTGTTGCTTTAAGGCTCAAGCTGCGTTTAATAGGAGTAGCTCCTTATTATACCTTTAACACAAAAGGAAAAGAAGAGACTGATAATTTCAGGGTTCCAATCGCCAGGTTAATGCAGGAGCAGAATGAAGAAGCCCGGCTCCTGCCTGGATCAGTTCGTACGGACGAAATAGTCTTTAATGTGCCCGGACTCGGCAAAAACTACCTTCGAGCAAACCAGCACCATGATGTAATCTCCATATTACCGAACGGCCGTCGGGTCTTTGAATTCCACCCATGGGAAAAGAAGCTGTCACTGGCAGACACCTACATTTACACTGACGTCTCAATTTATGATTATCTGAAAAGATTAAAATCTATCGGCGAGAATACTGCGAATTATAATACTATATGGTATTACTATTAGATGAATAGGATTAAGGAGGTATATCGTAAGCGTTCACGGTTTACAGTTATCGGTTCACGGTTGAAACAACTGTGAACTATTTTTGTACCATGAATCTTTTTTAATCTTTTCATTAAATTTTTTTAAAATATACTTTTGCGGAAAATCCGGATGTGAAAAATATGAAAGGGAGCTACTCAAAAACAAATCCTGCATTCCTTTCATGACTTCATTTTTTTCTTTGTCATCAATAAAAATTTTCTCCCTTTTCTGCTCAAAAAGCAATTTTTCCCCCAGAGCCTTTCTAATTTCGTCAACATTTAATAATGGGGCCCCATCCTTTTTAAGCAATAAATCGTTGATTGGCATCTCTATCCTGGCAATTAATGAAACAAGCCACCTGTCACCAACCAATTTCCGGGAAGCATCAAATAATTTCAATTTCAGTCCGTTTTCAAGATCAATAGTTTTTATTAAGTTATTTTCCATAAAAAAACCTTTATCAAAGAGAATAGACAGTATAAAAAAACTATGAAACGTGGAGGCTACCAACTTAAAGCGGGACACTTTCCGCCAGTTTGGCTCTATGGCTGGTTGAATGTACAATTTTTGGTGGATTCGCTTCGCTTAATCTACCCTACAAACTTACGTTGGTAGCCGAAAATCGTAGGGTGGATTAAGGAGCGTGAGCGACGAATCCACCAAAGCAGCTATCCCGCCTTATGTCGATAGCTCGAAAAAACTATGTGATCAGCTAAATTAATAAACCATATCACAGGCATTATGTCAAGGCGCAAAAAAACGTCATATCCTTATGTATTGCCACCTGCACTATCCAAATAGAGTTAATGGCTTCCCGAAATGATATATTCCCCTCCTTTATCAAGAGTTACCTTGTAATCAGGCACTGTGTGGGAAATACAGCCTACCTTGCCTGCAATGAAAAAGACAATACGTTCAAGTATTCTCATGCATTCAGGATTATTGTGTTTTTTTCTTGTATACTCAATTATATTTTTCTCCATCCAGTAGGGATTAATCTCAAAGTTTAATTCATCGGCATCCTTTTTAGAGGGTATCAGGGGGTTCTTTTTTCTTGTACTTATGGTTTCGAGTTCGGGCCAGATCGTCATGCCCGTCCATTCAGGATAGACCGGCGCTCCAAAAGTCTTGGATGTAGTTGTCCCGGCCAGAAGATTAGGGTTCGCTCAAAAATAAATTTACATTTTCAGGTGTCGAGTCGCCCGCATGGCAAGGCGCGAGGAGGGCGAATAGCGAGCTATTTAACCGACGAGCAACGCAGTCATGCGGGATGGATCGGCGCATCAAAATGTGAAGTTATTTTTGAGTGATCCCTTATCATCAAAAAAGAGTGGAGTTTTGTTAGAAAGGAAATGCTTTGCCGCTTTGGCATACCTGATTTCCGCCGGTTCTTTATCGGAAGACATATCCCTTAAATACTCAGTGTAATATCTTGCTCGTTCGATACAGACCCTGGGTTTTTCACTTAAAAGCCCTTCCCTTAATCGTTTGAGAAGAGGCAGGTTTTCAAGATTAGGAACGGGGACGAATTAACTTCCGCAAGTAGGCGCACAGATTTGGGTCGAATTTGTTTGATCTCAGATCACAAAAGTTGAAGGAATAGCGAGCTATTTCAAGGTTTTTGTGATTTGAGATCGGACAAAGGCGGCCTGAAGCTGTGATGCATATTTGCGGAA
>Ga0255366_10234_pt1 | contig 11327 bp, 6 predicted proteins | sample ANMaggSeSYBR01C4_FD_182086 | JGI IMG/M metagenome (GOLD analysis project Ga0255366, IMG submission 182086) | Sediment cell enrichment communities from methane seep in Santa Monica Basin, California, United Staets - ANME aggregate JGI... | ecosystem: Environmental > Aquatic > Marine > Cold seeps >... | reverse complement strand
CCGGCGTTTTCCATCATTTGTATCAGACTGATGCCATAGTCCTCGATCATCATCCTGTCCACTTCTTTCATTTGGGCGGTTGTGACAAAAGGTGTATTTCCTTTATAGTGTGGTATCATAGTATTTTTAGTTTAAAATCGTTTAGTGTAAGCATGACAATATGGTAAAGCTCCATTATTTTTATAATAATCCTGATGGTAGTTTTCGGCTTTCCAGAATTCTGATGCCTTTGTTACTTTTGTTGCAATATCATATCCCTTACTTTCAAGTATTTCAATAAGACTCAATGCGATCTTTTTTTGTTCATCATTCAGATAGAATATTTCTGACCTGTATTGTTCTCCTCTGTCCGGTCCCTGTCTGTCTACCTGTGTAGGGTCATGAATTTCAAAGAAAAGTTTAGCAAGCGTTTCGTATGAAGTTTTTTTTGGATCAAATACAATTTTTATTGCTTCAATATGTCCTGACCTACCTGAGCAAACTTCTTCATATGTGGGATTTTTTGATTTCCCTCCGGTGTAACCAACGGTTGTAGATATAACACCCGGTTCTTTTAGCATTAAGTATTCAACACCCCAGAAGCATCCTCCCGCAAAAATAGCTGTGTCAGTTTTAGGTTTCAATATCTTATCTTTATGTTCAAAATTCAAAGATATGGAATTGACACAATGTCGAATATTCTTTTCGGTAAATTTTTCTCCTTCAAAAACGTGCCCAAGGTGACCATCACAATTGGCACAAACAATTTCAATACGTCTTCCATCTGCATCCGGAACTCGTTTTACGGCCCCTTCAATTTCATCATCAAAACTTGGCCAGCCACAATTTGAATCAAATTTATTTTTTGATTTATACAATGCAGCATCGCACCTTTTACAAGTATAGATCCCTTTTTCTTTATGGTCTACATACTCACCGGTCCAAGGTCTTTCGGTTCCTTTATCAATGATTACATTTATCTCGTCAGTTGTTAACTCATTATACTTCATATCATCGTTAATTATTTGGGTGCAACCTGCATGAAATACTAAAACAAAAATATATATAACAATATTTCTAACTCCAATCATTTAAACTCCAATATTTCTTCATAGTAAAACAATTGGGAATATGAAATGTTGTATAATTTACGAATATTTTCCTGAATATAATTACCAATCGCTAATCACTTTTCTTGCCTTTTCCTTATCTTTGACCTCATGTATTACATCATCGTTGTATCGGATGGAACAGGTCGTACAGCTCAACAGGCGCTGGATGCCGCCCTTACACAGTTTGAAGATACCTATGTTGAGATCATAATAAAATCATCAGTAAGATCAAAATTACAGGTATTGGAAATTGTTGAGGAAGCGCTGCAAAAAAAAGCTTTTATTGTTCATACACTCGTATCGGATGAAATAAGGAGCTTAATGCTGAATACAGCGAGAAGATTGAATATAGAAACCATTGACCTGATGGGGCCATTCCTGATGCGTTTATCTCAACAGTTTCTCAATACACCTTCAGAAAAACCAGGTTTATTCCATGAGGGGAACAAAGATTACTTCAGGCGTATCGAAGCCATGGAATATACTTTCAGGCACGATGACGGACAGCGAGTGCATGAACTGGATAAGGCCGATATTATCTTGTTGGGTGTCTCCCGTACTTTTAAAACACCCCTGAGTATTTACCTTGCCATTAAAGGATGGCTGGTGGCCAATGTTCCTATTATCCTTGACATGGAACTACCCGATATTCTGAATGATATTGTTCCGCACAAAGTGTTTGGCCTGACAACTTACCCCAGTGCACTTGCAAAGCTAAGACGCAGCCGTCATGAGCATTTGGGTGGCTTAACAGGGGAATATGCGGAAGAGGCCTTTGTGACCCGGGAAATTCGTTATGCGCATAGTTTTTATCAGCGGCATCCGAAATGGGCTGTTGTGAATGTTACCAGCAAAGCCATTGAAGAGATTGCTTCTGAAATACTTTCTATCTATCGCAGGACATAAAAATAAAGTCCTCTAACCTGGTGAATTAATTTGGAATTTTCTTCGTTACTTTGAGGTCAATCAAAGTTTTATGTTTCAATCCCACTTTGGAGAGTTTGCCTCATTGATGACCGCCTTTTTCTGGATGGTGACCAGCATGTCGTTTGAGGTTGCCGGGAAACGAATCGGATCATTAACTGTTAACCTGATCAGGCTTTACCTGGCCTTTATTATCTACACAGTTTATTTGTACTTCACCCGTGGCCTTGCCTTTCCAACAGATGCAAGCGGTCATGCCTGGTTTTGGTTGTCCATTTCCGGCCTGGTGGGTTTTGCTATTGGAGACCTGCTGCTGTTCCAGGCTTTTATTGTGGTAGGCGCTCGTGTGTCTATGCTGATGATGTCTTTGGTGCCGCCTATTACAGCATTGATCGGTTGGATGATACTGGGCGAAACTTTATCCTTGCAAGCTATTGCCGGGATGATCCTGACGATGACTGGAATTGTGATGGTTGTTTTGAAGAGAGAAGCCCCACAGCTCAATTCCAAAGGAAAAAACAAATTTAAATTTTCCTATCCGTTAGTTGGGATTTTACTTGCCCTGGGCGGCGCCATTGGTCAGGCAGTCGGTTTAGTACTTAGTAAATATGGCATGGGGGATTACGATGCCTTTGCTGCATCACAGATACGGGTTTTGGCGGGATTGGTTGGCTTTACTCTGATCTTTATTTTCATGAATAAATGGAATAAGGTGTGGACCGGTATCAGGAATAAAAAGGGCATGCTGTTTACAGGTATCGGATCGGTGTTTGGCCCTTTTCTCGGAGTATCTTTTTCATTGCTTGCAGTTCAAAATACCAATACAGGGATTGCAGCCACTATCATGTCAATCGTCCCGGTTTTGATCATTCCTCCAGCCATTCTGATTTTCAAAGAAAAAGTAAACCTGAAAGAGGTAATAGGTGCCATGATTGCAGTGGGAGGTGTTGCCCTGCTTTTTTTGGAATAATGATTTTTACTGCCAATTTGAAATATAGATTTTAATCTTTGAACCTTGATTTGAAAGTCAGGGTTGATGCATTACCTTACCCAATCCCAACGTTTACTAATTTAATCCCGGCGTTCCCTAATCTATTTCATTTTCCGCATTAAATGTTGTATGTTTACAAAGTAATAAACCAATTGTTCATACAGCTATAATTTCGTTCTTGAATATTGGACCTAAAAAACAGAGGTTACCATGAAAAAATATCTTTATATTTTAATCAGTTTAATATTTTCCGGTTATTTGCATGCAACCATCATCCATATCCCAGATGACCAGCCAACGATACAGAATGGAATTAGCGTGGCAATAGATGGAGATACTGTACTTGTGCAACCTGGAACTTATTTGGAAAACATTAATTATAGTGGGAAAAACATTACAGTTGCCTCGCTTTACTTAACTCCTTAATTCCGCAAGGAATTATTAATAACTAACATTAAATTGTTGAAAAACAAGACCTGCAATCACTTGCAGGTCTCACGTATTTTCACCTATTTAGGTGTATGCTAAAAAATACAAATACAAAGGTAACACCTTTTGGGGGAATACACTTGATCCATAATAGGCTGATTTCAGATGACACTGTCCAATTTATTGACAATGAGCTTGGTGGCCGGGCTTCATACGTTGGGTTTAATTATTCTGATATTGTTTTAAGCAGGGTATATACTGCATTTTGCGGTGGCAACGCAACAGAGGATGTCAACTATATCAGGGAAAACACGCTTGGCCACCTTAAAAGGATATCCATCCCTTCGGCCGATACCATCCTAAGGGGCGATGTGGAACTGTCCACTAAATGCCAGTTCATCGAAACCGATAATGGAAACAAGAACAAAATAAATGTCAATTCAAAACTGAACAAGTTCCTGATACGTTCGGGGATCAGGTTTAAACAGATAGACCCCAATGACAAAGGGCTCGTTTATGATTTTGACCACCAGTTCATCCCCGCCGAAAAATTTGATGCCACATATAGCTACAAAAAAAAGAAAGGGTACTTTCCCGGGGTGGCGACCATATCAAATATCCCTGTTTACATTGAAGGCAGGAATGGGAACTGCAATGTCAAGACCGCCCAGCTCTCGACCCACAAAAGGGCATTGTCCGCACTTGAAGGGGAAGGCATCAAGCCAAAGTACGCACGCATGGACAGTGGCTCATATTTAAAAGAAGTCACCGATTACTTCCATGGCAAAGGCATAAAGTTCTTTATCAGGGCCAACAATTCAGAAACACTCCTGACACAGGCAGTGGATGCGGGAAATTGGCAGGCGTGCACGATCAACTTTCAAGATATGGAAGTTGCCAGTTTTAAGTACAGGTTCGGGAAACACGAACATAGGATCATCGCTTATCGTTTCCCGAACAAGACCGGGCAGATGTCAGCTATAACCAATGATGCCAAGAATTACCTTTTTATCATAACGAACGATGATGAAACAACTGAAGAAAAGGCAATCAGGTTTTACAACAAGCGCGGGGACAGCGAACGCGTGTTCGATATCCAGAACAATGACTTTAATTGGAACTCAATGCCACATAGTTTCCTTGAAGAGAATACCGTTTATTTGATCATCATGGCTTTCGCCCATATAATCTACAAATACCTGTTGGGCATATTTTCCACGGCAGTTGATGGGCTGGCAAAAACATCAAGGCTTAAAAAATTCATTTTCAGGGTTATAAATATTGTGGCAAAATTCACTAAAAGCGGGAGACGGGACATTATCCATTTTGCAACTGACAATACAGCCTTGATTGAGCTGGCAGATTCATCCTGACCTTTTGATTTCTTGGCTAATGGCTTCCCCACAACAGCCTGACCAAAAGTGGGTAAGGGAAGTTGTGCCATTTTTGGCGCACCCTACCCTGTTTTATGCACTTTTTGGGCCAAGTTTACTCGGCCAATGAAATTTGCCTGTTTTTTGGTTGAAAAAAATATGGTTGCGGAAATAAGGTAACTACACAGGATACCAGTTACATTTCGCAAACAATTATTGATGGAGGAGGGAGTGGAAGTGTTGTAGGTTTTGGTAGTGGTGAAAATACAACAGCAATTTTGTGCGGATTTACAATTACGAATGGCATTGGTTCATGGATCGGTGGAGGTATTTATTGTGATAACGCCAGTCCGGTATTACGGAATCTTATGATCTCAAACAATGAAGCAACTGGCCCCTCGTGGGGTACAGGTGGATATGGCGGAGGAATAGCTTGTGAAAATGGATCAAATCCAAACATACAAAATGCTACAATATCAAATAACCTGGCGCGTAGGGGTGGAGGCATTCATTGTGATAATTCAAGTCCTATCCTTCAAAATGTAACTATTGCTGAGAATTATGCTGAATCAGTGGGTGGAGGCATCAGATGTTATGGAGACTCAAATCCTGTTTTGATAAATGTGAGCGTATTGAATAATTCTGCCAATGGTGGAGGAGGTGTTTATTTACATGAATCTAGTCCTGTATTAACAAATGTTATTATCTCGAACAATAATGCATTCGGTTATAATTGGGGTGATGGAGGAGGTATTTATTGTAACAGTTTATCAAATCCGGTTTTGCAAGGTGTTACAATTTCAAATAATATAGCTAGTTACAATGGAGGAGGAATTTATAGTAATAATTCCACCCTGTTATTTGATAGCATTAACCGCTGCAATATTTACTTTAACAGTGCATTTCATGGTAATGATCTCTATTCTAACTCCTTAATGGAAGTGATCGTTGATACATTCACTGTTCTATACCCTACAGACTATCATGCCCATCCTCCTGAATACTTCACTTTCGATATTTTAAATGGCAAAGTGGAACAGATTGATGCAGATATATATGTTTCACCGGAGGGTGACAATTCCAACAGCGGACTAACTTCCAATGATCCTTTAAGAAACATTTTTGTTGCTTTTTCAAAAATACTGGCCGACAGCCTTAATCCTCATACTATTTATTTATTGGAGGGAACATACAGTTCATCATCAACCGAAGAAGTTTTTCCTATAAATATGCTGGATTATATCAGCTTAAGCGGGGAATCTCAAAACAACGTTATTCTGGATGCAGAAGGGCAATCAAATGTTCTGAATTTGGATAATATTACAGGCTCTTCAATTATGTATCTAACTATTACAGGAGGTGTTGCAGGGAATGGTGGTGGAATTGTTTGTAATTATTCGAACGTTTCTTTTCAAAATCTAACTGTCTCAAATAATATAGCAATAGGATACGGTGATAATAAAGGAGGAGGGATCTTTTGCAATAATTCCAATATTACCATGCAAGAAATGTCCATAAATAATAATTCAGCAGATCATGGAGGTGGTATTTATTGTTCAGGCGGGGTTTGTCCGGTTTTCGAAAATGTAATTATTTCCAATAATTACGCTTCAAATAATGCAGGAGGCATATATTGTTTGGGCGGAGAATGTCAGGATTTTAAAAATGTTACCATTTCAGGTAATGTTGCACTTAACGATGGTGGAGGTATGTACTTTGAATCCTCCACTCCATTGTTCGATAGTATAAACCGTTGCAATATTTATCTTAATCAGGCATTTCGGGGAAATGACTTGTATACCAATACATTAGTAGAAGTAATCGTTGATACATTTACAGTATTACAGCCAACCGAATTTCATGCTGATCCCTTCGAAAATTTTGCTTTTGATGTTTTAAATGGTAAAATTGAACAGGTGGATGCTGACTTATATGTTTCACCTGATGGAGATAATTTGAATAGTGGTTTATCAGTTAATGATCCTTTAAAGACTATCCGGTTTGCCTTCTCGAAAATTCAAACAAGCAGTGTTCAACAAAATACAATCCATATATTAGAAGGTACATATGGCCCATCATCCAACGGTGAATCATTTCCATTGTACATGCTTGATTATTTTATTCTGGCCGGTGAATCAGATAGTACGGTAATTCTCGATGCTGAAGATTCAACCAATGTGTTAACCTTTATGTACAATGTTGAATCGACAGTTTCAAATTTAACAATAAAGGGTGGTAATGCAAATAGTGGTGGTGGTATATATTGCTATTACTCCAATCCTGACCTTCAAAATTTAATAATAAAGGAAAACACTGCTAACAATGGTGGAGGAGTGTGTTGTGAGTTTGCAGTTCCCCATCTGCTAAACATTAGAATAATCAATAATTCATCTTCAAGTGAGGGAGGTGGAATTTATTGTGCTACCTCAAATCCTTATTTACAAGATATATTAATGTCAGGTAATACTTCCAACACAGGGGGAGCTATTTGTTTAAGTAATTCCAGTATGTCTTTAGAGGATGCCCAGATAATTGATAATTCAGCTTCATTTGGCGGAGCTATTGCATGTTTACCCGGTTCCAGCCCTGAAGTTGCAAACACTTTGATTTCAAATAATTCTGCCAATTACCATGGCGGAGCAATTTATTGTGAGGAATCTTATATATATATTGAAAATGTGATTGTTACCAATAATATATCATCCGGATATGGTGGCGGATTATATATTTATGATGCAGACCCTATCATGGAAGGTATTACAATTTCAGGTAATTCAGCATCCGGTTTTGGAGGAGGGATTTATTCCTATAGTTCTGGCCTGGAATTGTTTGATGCCGATATTACAAACAATACTGCATCAAGTGGTGGAGCTATTTATCTTTCAGAAAATTATTTCTCAATTCTGCATGAAATAAGTATGTCAGGAAACATTGCTGACAATGGTGGAGGACTTTATTGCCAAAATTCAAATCCGGATTTAAAAAATGTGACAATAAATAATAACGCTGCTACCGGAAATGAAAGTTTGGGTGGAGGTATTTTGTGCACTTCCAATTCTAATCCGAGCCTGGAGTTTGTTACCATAAATAATAATTCTGCTACAAATGGGGGTGGTATTTATTGTTCTTCATCTTATATAGCATTCAACGAAATTAATCGATGTAATATTTATTTCAACGATGCTGTCAGGGGAAATGACCTTTATTCAGACACATTGATAGAGGTGGTTGTTGATACTTTCACAGTTATGTACCCACATGAATATTTTGCTGAACCTTTCGGAAATTTTTCATTTGATATTTTAAATGGGAAAATCGAACAGGTAAATGCTGATCTGTATATTTCGCCGGATGGAGACAATATGAACAGTGGCCTAACAGCAGAGGATCCCTTAAAGACACTAAAATATGCCTTTTCAATTATAAGAGCCGATAATCTTAATCCAAAAACCGTTCACCTTCTGGAAGGTATATACAGCTCATCCACAAATGAAGAAACATTGCCAATAAATATTATTGATTATGTTAATATTATAGGAGTATCGGAGAGTAACGTTGTTATGGATGGCGAAAATCTTTCCGCTTTATTTGAATACCACAACAATCATTTATCAATAATTTCTGACCTTACCCTTAAAAATGGAAATGGTCTTGGGATTTCAATAATAAACAGCGACCTAGAATTACAGAATATTACAATTTCAAATAATACTGGTCATGGGATTTCAATAATAAACAGCGACCTGGAATTACAAAATATTACAACTTCAAATAATACTGGTCATGGTATGTATGGCCAAAATTCCAACCTGGGAATTGACAATACAGAGGTAATACAAAATGGGGGTAGCGGAATTTACTGCGAAAACACAAATATTGGTATAGAAAATTCAATCTTAAAACTAAATAATGGATATGGGATTTATTGCCATACAGCTGACAGCTTAGTTATGGAATATTTGACCATTTCAGAGAATGGAGATCGCGGCATTTTTATGTTTTATGCATCATATTCTAATATTATAGATGTAATAATAGAGGAAAATAATGGTGGCGGGATACGGCTTGGTTTTTCTGATCCGGTTATCACCGATGTAATTATTTCAAATAATTCTGCCATTAACGGTGGTGGCTTATACTGTTCAAACAATTCAAATCCGTATTTAGAAAATATTCACATAACCAATAATTCTGTCTCTGGCACAGGAGGGGGGATTTATTGCAGTTATATTTCCGATCCCATTTTGACGAACGTTCAAATAACCGGCAATACGGCTGAAGATGACGGTGGAGGACTGGTCATTTTAGGTCAATGCAATCCGATGCTCATCAACACAACCATTGCCGGCAACTCATCGAATGGTGCAGGAGGTGCGGTATATTGTCAGCCCAATGCCAATCCGGTGATCGTCAATTCAATCCTTTGGAATAATCTTCCCCATGAAATTTACGGAAACACATTGGATGTTCAATACACGAATGTTCAAGGTGGCTGGGAAGGCGAAGGGAACATAGATGCAGATCCGTTATTTACTGGATCTGGTGATTATCCCTTTGCTCTTTCAGATCAATCTCTTTGTATTAACGCAGGAAATCCTGATACAACCGGGCTAAACCTACCAGAATTTGACCTGGCTGGAAATCCGAGATTCAGGGGTGGAAGAATTGATATGGGGGCTTATGAAAACCAGAATGTTTCGACATTTATTCAGGATTCCCAATCGAACAAATTCAGTCTTCAATGTCATCCTAATCCTTTTTCGAATCAACTGACCATTACCTGGAATCAAACCCAATCAGCCTTTACAAAAATTGAAATCTATAATTCCATTGGAAAAAGAATAAAACAACTTGTTGGAGGAATAATTCCGAGTGGAAAACAAAAATACCATTGGAAAACAAACAACTTGCCACCCGGAATTTATTACATCAGTTTAGAAACACATAATAAAATGTCAACTCAAACAATAATAAAACTATAATCTCTTAATCATGAAAAAATTCTATCTATTAATCGCAGCTCTCCTGGTCATATCATTGACCTCTATGATGCTTATTGAAAAAAATGAAAACCAGGAAACAAAGCCAATTGAAATGGAAAACAGCCAACCTATGTTTTACAAAGGCCAAATTTGTTTTAAGCTAAAGGAGGGAATTAAAGACCTACCTCAACAAAAAGGAATTGTTTTCTTTAATATTCCTTCACTTGATTCTAAAACCAGCAAATATGGAGTAGATGTTTTGGAAAAAAGATTTCGGTTCAATCCTAAGAATATGAAAAAGGGAATGCCAGATCTTTCAAGGATCTACAGGATTGAATTTCCAGAGGAATATTCTGTAACCAAAGTGGCTAGGGAATTTTCCAAAGACCCAAATATCGAATATGCTGAACCCATTCCTGTTATTCAACTTTTGGAGGTACCCAATGATCCAATGTATGGTGATCTGCATCATCTTACACAGATTCATGCAGAAGAGGCATGGGAAATCCACAAAGGAGAAAATGGTCCTGAGGATATCATTATTGCAATTGTTGATTCAGGGGTTGAATGGGACCACGAAGATCTTGTGGATAATATCTGGCAAAATATGGGTGAAGATTTTGATGGCGATGGAAAAACAATTGAATTTACAGGTGGTGAGTGGATTTTTGATCCGGATGATGAAAACGGTGTGGATGACGATGAGAATGGTTATGTAGATGATTTTATTGGGTGGAATTTTTATTTAAACAATAATGACCCCAATCCAGTTCCAGGAACATTTATGTGGTATCATGGTACTTTAATGGGAGGATATGCAAGTGCTACAACCAATAACAGTGTTGGGATTGCAAGCATTAGCTGGAACCTGAAAATATTACCAATACAGTCGGGTTGGGAAAGTCCTGTCCTTCAATCATACAATGCTATGATTTATGCTGCAGAAAACGGGGCAGATATAATTTCAAATAGCTGGGGTCATTACGATTTTTTTTCTCAGGCTCATTACGAAGCTATTACTTATGTAAACCAATTAGGCAGTATTATTCTGGGTGGAGCGGCCAATGATAATCAAACCAGGCTTATGTACCCCGCTGCTTATCCTGGAGTTTTGGGAGTTGCTGCTCTTAATCATTTGGATTCTAAGGCATATTATTCCAATTTTGGACCACATATAGCTATTAGTGCGCCAGGTGGTGATGGCACAGGTAGCAATTATGAACTTTTAAGCACATATGTAAATAATTCATATCAAAGTGCATCAGGTACTTCATGTGCTACTCCCATTGTAGCTGGTTTGTTAGGCCTTGTAAAGTCATATCATCCTGAATGGACTTCTGATCAGGTGATAACCCAGGTGCTGGGTACAGCGGACCAAATCGATGATATTAATCCCGCTTATGAAAACCAGTTGGGTGCAGGTCGGATCAATGCACTTAGAGCCCTAACAGAAACTGTTGACACACTCCAGCAGGAGATAGCCCTGGATCTGTTTTCTGCAGACTTTCAGGATGGGGATGGCAATCATGTTGCCGAG
>Ga0255366_10231_pt1 | contig 11391 bp, 9 predicted proteins | sample ANMaggSeSYBR01C4_FD_182086 | JGI IMG/M metagenome (GOLD analysis project Ga0255366, IMG submission 182086) | Sediment cell enrichment communities from methane seep in Santa Monica Basin, California, United Staets - ANME aggregate JGI... | ecosystem: Environmental > Aquatic > Marine > Cold seeps >... | reverse complement strand
TTGTTTAAGGTAACTTGTCTTTGTATTTATAAAAAAAGGATAGTACCCACTCTCCATGTATTCCGAAAACAAGGCTAACGGTTTAATTTCGTTAAGGATATTTGTATAAAGCTCATATTCTGAATTTAATATCTGTTCTAATGAAAGAATTGGAAATACCTTATTATATTTCAGATTAAGAAACTCGCGGAAAGACAATCCGGTAAGATGATAAACCAATGCCCTTCGGCTCAGATCGTGCGAACCCCTATATATTTCAAGTGCAGATGAACTGGTAAAAATTATTTTCAGTTCCGGATAACTATCATAGATGTTTTTTAATTCCTGCGACCAGTTAGGATATTTATGAACCTCATCAACCAACAAATATTCTCCACCTCTTTTTTGGAAATCTTCAGCAAAATAAACCAGTTTGTTTTTGGAAAAGAAAATATCATCAAGACTTACATATAAAGCATTTATACTCCTTGGAAGTTTTTTTAAATACTGTAAAAGCAAAACTGTCTTGCCACATCCGCGTGCACCTGAAATTCCTATAAGTTGATTGTCCCAATTAATTTCTTTCGAAATATATCGTGAAAATTTCATTGGAACCCTGCGAATCAATTCGTTTGATAATCTCTCTAATCTTTCCATTGAATTCAATTTTTATGCAAAGATATATATAATTACGAACTTATTAGTGATTTTGGTTAATAAATTCACTAACCGATTAGTGAAATACAATAATTAAATCACTAACGCATTAGTGAATATTGAGTAATATTTTACTTGTTAATCTGTAATTGTGTTATATCTATTCGCCTGCTGTCATCTTGTAACCCACCACTCCAGTGCTGTTCTTTGCTGAAAATTATTAAACCAAATCAAGCTCCTCCAGTTTCTCCTTTTCAGGAACTCCCTCATTGTTCCATCCGCGTACATGATAATATTCATCCAAAAGTTCATCAAATTCAATTTTATAACCTTTGGAGAGACCCGAAGTAAATGGCTGGTTCAAAACCCTGTCGGGCAAGGTGTCATCTTTTCTGGATTTACCTTCCCGTAAATTAAAAAGCCTTTCAATCGTCCAGATTCTTTCACCTGTTTTCAAAAGGTCATTTCCATCCATCTCTATACCCATAACAGTACCAACCAATTTTGCATACAAATCGGGGTTTAGTGCGAAAGAAGTAAACAAACAGGCAACCATAGAATCTATAGTAGTAGTTAAATCCTGGTATAATTTGGCCAATCCTGCTTTTCCTTTTTTCTCAAATCGGTTGATGGGAAAAGGTGTTGACAATGCTTCTGTACTCACAAGGTAAGACCGTAAATGACATCCTCCCCGATTATTTGTAGCGAGAGTTAAACTCATTCCATGAAAACCTCTCGGATCATAAGCAGGAAGTTCCAGGCCTTTAACATGCATAGCAACTTCAGGGTGGCCGTACTTTTCAGCAAGTCGTGAACTACCTAAACCCAATTCTTTTCCAAAACCCTCATTTTTACCGATCAACTCACTTAACTTAACAATGGCCCCTGCATCTCCAAACTTTAGATCTCTGCCAATATCCTCTCTGATCTGCTGCATAACAGGTTCCGGGAAATATCCTTTTTCAGACATCTCCATGGCACAGGCAACCGTATTTCCAGCAGAGATGGTATCGAAACCATATTCATTGCAATTGTAATTGGCATGGATGATCTTTTCCAAATCGTTTACACCACAGGAAGCGCCAAACGACCAGATGGTTTCAAACTCAGGGCCTTTACCTTCCCGCTCAGGAGTTGCTGTTAGACGGGCACACGCAATAGGACAACCGGCACAGGGTTGCCGTTTTACAAAATAAAGTTCTTTGAATGTTTCCCCGGATAATGATTCAGCATCATTAAATACACCTTCCTGAAAATTATAGGATGGAAATGACCCATCATGATTAATGGTATTCACAAGCGCCGGTGTTCCATATTCTTTTAATACATCTTTTGTTAATGGAGCTTCTCCAACGAATATCCGCCATTGCTTAATAGCACGATCTACAATATCTTTATCACCAACGGGTGTCTTATTGTTTCCGCTCACAACAACGGCTTTCAACTTTTTTGATCCCATCACGGCCCCCAAACCTCCACGTCCTGCAGCATGGTTTTTTTCATTCATGATCGCAGCGATCAGTTGCTCATTTTCCCCTGACGGGCCGATACATGCAATACCTGCTTTGGAGTCGGTTTCACTTAATAAAGCATCCGTTGTTTCATGTGTATTTTTACCCCACAGCCCCGAAGCATCCCGAATCTCAACATTATTGTCAATAATACAGATGTAACATGGGATTTTTGCTATACCTTCCACTACCAAAACATCATACCCTGTTGATTTCAGGTCGATACCGAAGTGACCTCCTGATGAACAACCACCAATTGTTCCGGTAAGGGGAGATTTTGCTACAACAGCAAACCGGCTGGTTGTTGGAGCATTGATCCCGGTTAGTGGCCCGGTGGCAAAGATCAGCTTATTTTCAGGTCCCAGGGGTTCAGCATTTGCCGGTAGCTCATCAAATAAAATTTTAGAACCAAGGCCCCTGCCGCCAATAAAATCAATCAATAGTTTTTCAGGTATTTCTTCTGAATTAAATGTAAAATCATCCAGGTTTACCCTGAGCAATCTTCCAAAATATCCACCTTTTATTGCTTTCATATTGTTTGTTTCTAAAATTCTTTATGTTTCCTATATTCTTTAAACTTACAATTCTGACACCGGCGATTGCTGGCTTCACGAATTTCAACTCTAAGTTTTCCGGTGTGGTGAAAAGGGCAAATAGTACAAGGTATTATACCCGCATCTAACCAGTCATCGGTATTGTGCCGCAACCATCCCATAGAAGTAATAATTGTTAATGGTTTACTCGTACCCAACCTGAACAGTTCAGGCGTTTGTAATGATTCTTCAGGAGCGCCCGCATATATTAAACGCATGGCTGTCATAGCATCAGAAATTCCACCTGCAGCTTTTACACCCATACTATTACCAACAACTTCCCTCATAATCCGTATATGATCGGGCATGGCTCCGTAACCATCCATTCCTGTTGAATTTTTTATAAAATGCGCTCTGGAAGAAGCAACAATTTCCGATACTTTATAAAGCTCTTTCTCAGTTAACTCAGCTGATCTTACAATAACTTTTACATGTTCACCATCCGCCGCATCACAAATTGCATTTATTTCTTCCAATGTGTATTCAGGATCTTTTTTAAACCGCCCCACATTGATCACCATATCCAAATCGATAAACCCTTTCCCTTCACCCCGAAGCTCACGGCTTTTCTTAACAGTATGAGTTGCGAGAACTGCTTTCATTTCAATATCCATTTTCCCTAGCGGAAAATCTATTACATAACATTCCTTAACGTTTGTACCTTTCAATAAGGCAGGCAATTTATCAGCCTCAACCGGGTTAACACAAACCGAAGCACAACCAAAGGTTGTAGCCCAATCAGCCATTTTATTTAACTTGGGGGATTGTGTATCAGCATTCAGGTCAGTTACATCCAAAAAAGCAGTGATTTTCTCCGGTGTAAAATTGCGGACAAGCTCTTTCATTTTATCCGCAGAAAATTCAACAAGGGGTGTCCGGTTTGGTTCTGTCTTTGCCATTACTATTTATTAACTATAAACATTTAACTTTCAGTTCTAAATCAAATCATAAAGATATAACTTTTAATTATTTCTGGTTTCAATTATAAATTTGTCATATCAAATATATGCAATACTATACTGAACAATTCTGTTAAAAAAATGTTAAACCCTGTAAGGATTCAAATATTTGAGCAACTAAGTGCTAAAATCATATGTCATATAAAATATATAAACATTAAATATGAAAAAGCTTCTACTTATTATTACGGTTTCATTGTTTGTTTTTGCATTAAACGCACAAACTATCCTTGATACAGCTTTAAATTTTACAGTTAAGGATACCTATGGTAACACCATCGAACTATTTGACATTCTGGATGCAGGACAGATGGTAGTCATAGACTTCTTTTCGACCACTTGAGGTACTTGCCAGACGTATGCGCCAGATTTGCAGGCGGCTTACGAAGAATTTGGATGTAATGACGGAAACGTCTTTTTTATGGGCATAGATAAGGGGAATACCAATGAGGATGTAATGGCTTTTGATTCTATTTATGGAATTCAATATCCGGGAATAAGCGGTCAGAACGGTGGTGGCAACCAGGTGCATTTGCTTTATAATATGCAGGCAACACCTTCTATAGTGGTAATTCAACCGAACAGGTATATTTCAGTTAAACAGGTATGGCTACCTACATTTACTAATATAGTTGATAGTGTAACAAATGCAGGTGGCATTGCTCAAGCATGTTTGACAGATATTCATGTTGCACGACAGGAAAATATTCTAAGTATTGGCCCTAATCCTGTTAAAGATTATGCACATTTCTACTTGAACTTTGATTCAGACAAAGAAATTGAAATCAATGTTTTCGACTTAACCGGCAGAAAGGTAATGGGGTTTGAACCGGTTTATTACCCGGCTGGTATATATTTTGTAAAAGCTGATTTCTCAGGAAAGCAAGAAGGATTTTACTTTGTACAAATTTTAGAAAACAAGCAGATTATATCTACTAATAAACTAATTAAAGTAAACTAACAAAGCATTTATGTTCAGAAATTTTACTTTATCAATGTCTCTTTTGATTTTCAAGCAGATTGCAATTATCGTATAGAACTTTTTAATGTTCTTGGCAATAAGTTTAGCTCTTTTGAATATCAAGGTAATTCGGGAAATAACATATCTATCCCAACCGGAAACTTAAGTGAGGGATTTTATATACTTGCAGTATTTTCAGGAAATCAATTACTTGAGCAACAAAAGTTTTACGTTATAGATTAATTCAAATAGACGGCTGTTGCTGATATTTCTATAGCAAATATTTCAAGTAATCAATCATAAAAGTTATCTCACTTTCCTTTATACCAAACTGAATCAAATACTTTTTGTCCTCTTCGAAACTACCCATAAATGACTTTAAATTATTATCCTCACGATTGATTGATGTTTTGTAATTTTTAAGCGCTGCTTTCCTGTCACCCAAACACCATTCAACATGACCTAAATTCATAAAGTCATATTTGTTGGCTTCATTTTCCATTAAGCGTTCAAAATATTCTTTGGCTTTTTCAAACTTTCCCAATACAAAGGAACACCACGCAATCGGACGAAGGACTTTCCTGTTTTCATCAGCTGTAAATTCAACCTTAAAATAATATTTTAGGGCTTCGTCATATTGCTTCAGGTCAAGATAGGAATGACCGATATAAGTCTGGATATAAAGATTATCCGGTTCAATTTTTTCAGCCTCCAAATAATACTTTAATGATTCCTCATAATTTTTCAGGTGCCGGTTACAAAGCGCCAGTTTTTTTAAATTCCATGCCCTATTGGCCTCAAACAGTTCTGCCTTTCTATAAAAGCTCAAAGCCTCTTTGTAATTCTTTAGCTTTTGGTAACTGTATCCAATTTTTTCAAAAATCTCCAGGTTATTATTGCCTTTACTGTTCAATAATAAATAAATTTCGAGGGCTTGTTCATAATAATCTTTTTCAAAAAAGAATTCACCTATATTGCGCAATATATCATCATCCTTTACCAGGGTCGTGAAAAAATCGCAATAATAAAAATCGAGCTTTAGATTAAATATATCCTTGAACTCACCTCTTAAAGGATGCAGTTTATAAAACCTGTATAGATCCTGGATATATTGTGAATAAATGCTTTTGATCCGCGTTGACTTGTTCAGTATTTCATCTTCCTCCTGAATTTCCCTTAATCCCTCCAGTTCGGCATTGAACATTTCCAGCATCATACTTTTCTGCAATTCAGGCATGTACTGAATATTCAGGCAAAAAGAATACTTATCTGAATTACACATAAAAAAGGATTTCGATAATCCATCGAGAAAAAGGGAGGTGTTAAAATTTTCTTCTTCTTTATCAAGCACTTCGTTAATAACAAAATTATCCGTATGAAAAGGCCTGAACCAGTTTGTAATTTCATTAAAAAATTCAAAATGCTTTAACCTGGAAAAGGCGCTCATAAATACATCTGCGCCTTCCATCTGGAGCTTTGAAATTTCCTGCAATTTATCAAGTAGGTCAGGAGCATCTTCAAAAACCCGCTCCCAATCAGGATTTTTATCATCCATGTAATCGCTTGATAAAATATTATCCAAATCTAATTTGTCCTTCAAAATGGGTTGGTATTTTACCATTTCAGGAAGGATTTCCTCTTCAAGTTTTTTTGTAATTTTTTCTGTTTCCTTCGATTTTAGTAATTGAATCGCAATAAGTTCAATATTCTTTTCAATGTCATTATAATCTGCTAATGTTTTTATTTTCTCTATTAAATCCGGAAAGAAACTTATTCTTTTATTATAGATATATAAATTAAGGAATAACCCAACCAGGGCCCGTTGCTTTATTTGATCATTTTCATTCAATGTATAGTCAATCAGCAATTCTATTTTCCTAACGTCAAAACATCTGAAGGAGCTAAGGGTTAAAGCACTGATAATGATGGATTGTTCGTACCAGGGGAAATTATTAGCTTCCCATATGGTATTAATTAATTTCAGGTCAGCATCTTTAAATTTGTCGGTTAACAAAATAAGATTAAAAATTTTGACCAATACTTCCTGATGATTTTGGTATTCTTCCTTTTTATTTGTTTCCGTTTCAAGGCTGCTCTCCAGGACATCCGATAATTCTTCATCAAAGGCAAGATTCTCAATACTATTTATAGCCTCATCTTTAATTTGCTTTGATTCAAATTCAATTTTCTTTTTCAGGCGATAAATATATTGATCACTATCGTTCATGTACGCATATTGCAAAGCAAGGTCGGCAAGCTCCAATACAGAAACCCGTGTATGCTGGTATATTTTTTCTCGCTGTGGGTCATCAATTCCCTCCACAGTATATTTCAATAAATTCTCATACGTATCGTCCAATGACTCATATTGTGAAATATAATCGCCTTTTCTTGAATGTATAACCAGCCCCTTTAATACATCCAGTGCGTCTTTCAATTTATTATTATAAATATGTCGCGCAATAAGCTGATAATTTCTTTCCAATCCTTTTTTATCCATATTTTCTTTCGAATAATATATTTTAATTATTCCTGATTAATTTTTTAATAATTCAAAATTAACAACTTCCTCCATAACCAAGGTATCGGATTCATAATGATACTTCTTTGAGTTTCCTGTTATTTTAAGGCTCTGTCCATTTTTGTATAAAGTTGAAGTAACTGAAGAACCTGAACCGGCGAAAGAAATTATTGGTGAACTGATCAGGTCGCCATATATTGTTGAATTATAATATTGTGGTACACTTATTTTTACCTCTAGGTATTCTGGCGCTGTTTCACTTATTTCAATTGTTATAGGTAAATCGTTTTGCGTAAGATTTGAATTGTAGTTGAAATGATCGCAAGTACCTGAAAAGACACCCAACCACGACTCAACAGTGCAATCATGACATTTATCCCATCCGTCTTCCTCCTCCTTTTCACTGCAACCAATTGTTAAAAGCAACAATAACGAGAAGATACACACAGAAAAAACATTTATTAAAAGATTATGCATATTATTGTATATTAGCATCCTATTGCCAAAGATAACATTATTTCTGGCACAGTTATTTCATTTTTTCCCGAAATTTGGAACATGAAAAAGCATATTTTGATTAAACTATTTTTACTTAGCTTTATTATCTCGATGATACCATCCTGCCTTGAAGATGATGATATTGCAATAATTACAGATGACCGCGAAGAATTTATCGGGACATGGGATGTTGACGAAACCTGTAACCGGATATCTTACCAGGTGGAAATAATTAAAGATCCTTCAAATAGCACCCAGGTTCTTATCAAAAATTTTTGGCTGATCGGTTCCGATGAGAAACCACCCTATGCCATCGTTGCAGGCAGTACTATTACAATCCCATCGCAAGGCATGTGTGATGATGGAAGTAATATTGTTCAGGGAGGAGGAGTTCTTAATAAGAAAAAAATAGAATGGAATTACACTGTAAACGATGGGGCTGACTTATATACTTGTTCTGCAACATACGAGAGGCCTTGAATTATTTATTCCGCTTCGCTTTTCATTTTGCTAAGCTTGGTTATGGCATCTGCATATATTTCATCCATAACTTCTACATCATATAAATAGTATGTTAGGCTATGCTCAAAGCTTTCGCGGGTAATATCATATTTTTCCAATATGGAATTATGAAGGTAATATTTATAAAAATTGACTTCAGTGGCTGCCTTTTTTTGCTTTGTCTTTATAATGGCATCATAAAGTCTTAAATCAACAATAATATTAACCATTTCTTCTTTTGGAATCAAATCATCCGGAAGTAATACTTCTTTCTCTATCTGTCGTGTGCAGCTAAACTGGAAAATCAACGTCAGAAATAAAAAATATATCAGTTTTTCCGGTTTCACTCTTCAGTTTTATACTTTATAAAATATTCTTTGTTTAAACCATCAATAATTTGTTGGGTAATATTAAAGGTATCTTTCCCTAATAAAATATTTCCGGTTGAGTTATAACTTAAAATATAATCATAGTTGTATATCAGATTCAACCTTTCTAAATAATTTCGAATGCTATCGAGCAAAACCATGTTCATTTCAAATTCTTTTTGTGCCAGTTGTGCAGCAAGCTGATCCTGCAATTCATATAATTCCTGTTGCTTCGCCATAAGCTGTTCATAAATTTGCTGGGCACTAGCTTCGGAAATGGATTGTTGTTGAACTTGTTCCTGAAAATATGCAGCATCGGACTCATAAGCTTTTTGTCTGGAGGTAAAATCTGCATCTTTCCTTTTTCTATCACTTTCAAGTTCTGTGGTTAGTTTGGTAACCAATTCATAGTTTTGCAACACCATATCTGTATTAACAAAAACAATTGAACCTGATTCTGAAGAAATGACTGGCATGCTTTGTACAATCGTCGGTTCATGAGATTCGTCATTTTCAATAATTTCAAGAATAAAAAAGACAATTACAGCTATTATGGCTATCACACTGAATATTAAACTTATTCTTCCGGTTTTGTCCTTTAAATTAGATTTCTCTTCGATCATAATAAAGTTTTTTAACAACAAAAGACCTAACAAAAAATTGCTGGCCTTTTTGATTTTTAATTTGGCAAAAATAATTTAATTTTTATTCTCTTTTTAATTTCCTACATCCGACATAAACTTTATACGCATCAGCCGGATTTCTTCTTCTTTAAATTCCTCTTCTCCCAATTCTTCTAAAGCATCTTGAATTGAATCTGTTTCAGCTTCACCAAAATATTCATAAATTTCTTCCTGATGATATTCATCTACATACTCACTAATATAGTAGCTAATATTTACTTTTGTTCCTGAAGCTACAATACTTTCAATCTCTGTTAGCAATTCACTCACAGTTAAATCCTTGGTATGTGCAATGTCTTCTAATGCAAGTTTTCTGTCAATACTCTGAATAATATAAACCTTAAGGCCTGATTTATTGACTACGGATTTTACAACCATATCATATGGCCTCATAATTTCATTTTCCTCAACATATTGCTTGATAAACTCCAAAAAAGGCTGACCATATTTTTTTGCCTTTCCTGATCCCACACCGGTGATTTGCAATAACTCCTCTTCAATTATCGGATACTGAATTGACATATCTTCCAATGAAGGATCCTGGAAAATTACAAATGGAGGCAAATTTTCATCTCGCGAAATCTCCTTTCTTAAGTCCTTTAATAATGTAAACAGGGTTTGGTCGGCAGTGCCGGTTTTTGCTGCCCCTCCATCAAAGAAATCGTCATCCCCATCCAAACTATCATAATCGTGATCCTTGGCTAGCATTATAGAGAAAGGATTTTCCAGAAAATCAACACCTTCCTGGGTTACCTTCAGTAATCCATAATTATCAATGTCCTTAACAAGTAAATTATTTATCAGGGATTGGCGTATAACAGCATTCCAAAATTTTTCATCATGATCCATTCCCCGTCCGAAAGCTTTCAATTTATTATGTTTGAAGGATTTAATAGTAGCATTGTTTTTGCCAACCAATATATTGATAATATGGTTTGATTTAAAAAGCTGTTTAACCTCCAACACTGCTTCTAATACAATTACCATATAATCTTTGCCTTCAAATTTTTCTTTGGGATGGAGACAATTATCACAGGCACCACAAGTATCATGCTGATATTCTTCACCAAAATAATGAAGCAATTGACGGTGACGGCAAACCGATGATTCAGCATAAGAAGTTGTTTCCTGTAGTAATTGTTTAGCAATTTCCTGCTCGGCAACAGGCTTGCCTTTCATAAATTTTTCCAACTTCAGAATATCATCATAGCTATAAAAGGCAATACAGTTTCCTTCTCCGTCATCACGGCCTCCTCTTCCTGTTTCCTGGTAATAACCTTCAATACTTTTTGGGATATCATGATGGATCACAAACCGGATATCAGGTTTATCAATGCCCATCCCAAATGCGATGGTTGCAACTATTACATCTACATCTTCCATAAGGAATTTATCCTGGTTGGTCCGACGGGTTAAAGCATCCAAACCTGCGTGATAGGGTAACGCCTTAATTCCATTTACCTGGAAAGTTTCGGCAAGCTCTTCAACTTTTTTACGGCTTAAACAATATACAATTCCTGATTTATTCGAATGATTTTTAATATACCTTATTATATCTTTAACAACTTCTTTTGTCTTTGGACGAATCTCATAATACAGATTGGGCCTGTCAAAGGATGATTTATAAACTTTAGCATCCAGGATGTCCAGGTTTTTTTGAATATCTTGCTGAACCTTAAGTGTAGCTGTAGCCGTTAATGCCATTATTGGTACGTCCTGCCCGATAGATTCAATAATAGGACGAATTCTACGATACTCGGGCCTGAAATCATGCCCCCATTCTGAAATACAGTGAGCTTCATCAATAGCGTAAAAAGAAATTTTGATTTTTTTCAGAAATTCAACGTTTTCTCCTTTAGTCAAAGATTCTGGAGCAACATATAATAATTTGGTTTTACCTTTAAGAAGATCTTCTTTAACTGCTGTTATCTCTGCTTTGGATAAAGAAGAATTCATAAAATGAGCAATTCCCTGTTCAGCGCCAAAATTTCTAATGGCATCAACCTGGTTTTTCATTAAAGCAATCAAGGGGGAGATAATGATTGAAGTTCCTTCGCTCATTATTGCAGGTAACTGGTAGCACATCGACTTACCACCCCCGGTAGGCATAATAACAAAAGTGTTATCCCCCGCCAATACACTTCTTATTATGGTTTCCTG
>Ga0255366_10230_pt1 | contig 11412 bp, 12 predicted proteins | sample ANMaggSeSYBR01C4_FD_182086 | JGI IMG/M metagenome (GOLD analysis project Ga0255366, IMG submission 182086) | Sediment cell enrichment communities from methane seep in Santa Monica Basin, California, United Staets - ANME aggregate JGI... | ecosystem: Environmental > Aquatic > Marine > Cold seeps >... | reverse complement strand
ATGCGTAGAACACCTAAAAGATATTATTAGCAATAAAGGTCATGCTGTGGATCTCTTTTCAGTACGGGATGTAAAACCAAATGAACTGTTGCAAGCTGATATCTATGTGTTTAGCGCACCAACACAGATAGGTGGTCCAGCACGGAAAATGAAAAAATTTCTGAAAAAAATAAATATTACACAAGAGGGAGCAAAATATGCTCTGATAACAACCCATAGTTCTGATACAACAGAGGTTCTTGAAAAAATGGAAAAACTTCTTCAACCAACTGGTATGACCAAAATCACAGACGGATTGAAAATAAAAGTGACAGGAATGAAAGGACCGTTAGAGGATAGTTACGAGGAAAAACTTGAAGTGTTTGCAAATGATATTTTAGGTTCTGGATAGAAAGTGTCTAACAACTCTTTAACTACCAATATTTTAAAGAAATGGTTTGTTATCTTTTTGTAAGGAATACTTATGATTACATGGCGAGAAAAATTAGAAAACCCGCATCCGGGTCATGGTAAAATATGTAAGATACTTATTCCTAAACCTCTTGATGTCGATGCTGCGATACGTATTATTCCCAAAGGAAAATTGGTTACTGATGTTCAAATACGAGAAAAATTAGCAAAAGACAATGATGCTACAAAACATGTAGCAAAGTAACAGGGATCTTTCTTAGAATCGCTGCTGAAGCAGCAGAGGAAGACAAAAGCAATGGAAAAACACGGATCACGCCCTATTGGAGAGTGATTAATAAAGAGGGGTATTTGAAGCCCAAATTTCCAGGTGGTGTCGATGCACAGGCTTTGCATCTAAAAGAGGAAGGACATACTCTACTTTCAGCCAAGGGAAAAAAACCACCTCAAGTAAAAGATTTTGAAAAATCTTTAGTGACATTATAAGATGACAAGATGATTTTTCTAACATTTAATAAAAATTGAAGTGTTTTTAAAAGCGATCTTAATTTGAGAAGGGCGGATGCTCCCCATTAAAATGATGGAGTATTTTGGACAGTTATATCTCTGTCTTTCACTACTGGTTTTTTGATTTCATATTTTCCCATTTATCTGACAGAGTGACCAGAAAGTGGTCACAACTGCTCAGTGTTGATATATAAACTGGCCAACTTAACATGGTTTAGAACTAAATTGGAGGTATATGAAAAATGAATGAATATGAAGGAATATCAGACAAGGAAGAAATGAGAAAGAAGATGCATAAAGGTATGGGTATGAATCATGGAATGCCAGATCCTGAGAAAATAAAGGAAATATTGGATGTTGTATCTGAAAAAATCCCTGGACTTCTCAAAGAACTTAGCGGTCTGCTCTATAGCCCAGAAAGTGCGAAGAATTATGCAGGGGCTGCTGCAACATTTTACAAGGAACTAACGGCTGCAGGTATGGACAATGAGCAAGCATTTGATCTTACTCGCCAGTATATGTCAACGCTGAACATTGGAAGTATGGCAAAAGGGTTTGGGCATAAGTAAAAGCTATGAAAAAGACGACACGGGGTTAAAGGTATGACTAAAGAAATTGAGAGACAAAAGAGCAGAGGCGGCTTTCGGATACTTGGGATGATTATTCCATCCCTCCCCTCCCTCGTATTTAGATTTGGCGGAGTGCTTCTGAAATTCAAACGAGAAGCGAAAAAAGGGGGAAAGATCTTCCAAAAGGAACTTATTAGTCAGGGACTTGATGCAACTACTGCTGCAGCATTCACGGATATGTATCTGGAATCAAGTAGTCTTACACACTATGTAGATTTCCTGCGATGAACGCTATTGAAAGGGAATGGAAAAATGACGATGTTGGATCAATTGAAACCTGATGAATTAGCAAGAATTGTAGCAATTGATGAGGAACATGGACTTAGACAAAAGCTTTTTTCAAGAGGAATAAATGAAGATAGAATTGTCAGAGTTATTTCTTCTTATGGGTTGATTACATTTGAGATTGGGAGAAAGACATTTGCCATTGGGCGTGGCATAGCACAGAAAATTAGGGTGATAAAAGTTATATGAAATTATAGTATCAGCGATTGTATATTTGAAGGAGATTAAGTTATGAACGATCAAATAAAATGGTTAAAAATTGCATATCTTGCTGGGATAATACTTGATGCATTATCTCTAATTCCTATGCTATTTCCCCCTATTGCTGAACTTATGTGGGGATTTGATAAGTTTAATGGAGAATATTTATTCGCAATGGGATTTGGAGCTTCTTTGATGCTTGGTTGGACATTACTTTTAATATGGGCTTATAGGGAGCCGTTAGAGAGAAGATTCATTGCGTTCCTTACTATTCTGGTTATAATTGGATTTATTGCTACAGAGATTTTTGCAGTGGCAAATGGTTATATTGATTTAGACAAAATGGTGCCAACTTTTGTTATCCAGGCTGTTCTAATAGGATTATTTGGCTTTGGTTATGTTGGTACATGCAAAACTGCAAAGGGTAAAAAATGCTAAAAACATCTATCGACAATAAAGCAACTCCATCAACTTTAATTATTGTTTATGGTGCTTTAAAAGGATACGTAAAACATCCGTTTTGGTTTTTAGTAAAAACAGTATTCAACGCCTCAAAATTAAAAAAGCGATTACCAAAAAAACTTTCTGGCGATATTAAAAACCAGGTAGCATTAATTTCATCAATGTATCTCATCATGAAAGAGAAAATTGAAAAAGAACGAGCTTTGTCAACCGTACAGGCAATAATGATTCCTGTAGCAATTGCTGTACAACTTGGGAATTTCAGGTATGCTGAAACTAACCGTTCGTTTGAAAATATGAAGAAATATCATGAAATGGCTATCTCAGAAAGTCCTACAAGAACTAATGTAAAAGAAATTATCGAATCATCAGATAAAAAATATCATTTTAGGGTAAAAAGCTGTTTACATCTAGGACTTTTTAAACGGCTTGGCGTACCTGAACTTACACGGATAATGTGCAATGTAGATAATGCTTTATACAATATTTATTGCCCTGATAAAGTCCTGTTCCACCGAGATGGAGTAGGCAATACAATTTTTGAAGGATGTAAATATTGTGAATTCATTTGCGAAAACAAAGAATTGAGAAAGAAAGTATCTTTGTCATAATAGAAGATGGATTTGAAGGGACCATATTGTATATGCTAATGCAAAGGTAGTAGAAAGTAAGAAACTTATTGTGGGAAGCAAAACGATGATTATTCGTGGAGCCTAACCATAAATTATGAAGTCTTGTGATAATGTTGCATAGTTCTTATTTCTTTTCGATGTCGGTTCGATATGCACCTACGGCTTTTGCGAGTGCATCCACTTCTTTTGGGTGGGCAAATAATGCACATGGCATACCTTCAGTCTCAAGAAGATGTTCATTTTCACGGATTTCTTTAAACAGTGGACTTGCAAGGGCCTCGCGTAACGTTGAGGTTGTAAGATTGTGCGTTGCTATATTTGAGATTGGGCATGGTGTCAAGTCACCAGCTGGTGTAATATGTGCAAATCCCCTCCCTGCCGATACACACCCGCCAAAGAACTCCTCGTCACCTGGAGAATGAACAATATAGATGGATTTTGTAGCACGATAGTTGAGCATTTGCGATCTAAAGATCTCACGTTCTTTTTGGGTAAGCATCAGCTCATGATCATTATCCGTATCCCAGTTGTCCACGTTATCCATGGAATCTGGTAAAAATATGCAAGATGGCATACACTGACTGGATGCTTTGGATTCGGTTTCAAGTGCAGGTGTGAGGGGAATGTATTCGATGAAGGTTCCAATACGGATTCCTTGTTCTATAAGATGGTCAATATTTTCGGGTTTCATCCAGTATTTGTAATTCATACGTGTAATTGTAGCTGAAATACCACATATTACTCCAATTTTGCTCAGTTGTTTGAGTGTGTTCATCGCCTTTTCATAAACGCCTTGTCCCCTTCGTGCATTGGTAAACTCAGGGCTACCTTCGATACTCACGAGGATTGCTATGTTTCCTAATCGCTTTAAACTCTTATAATCCTCCTTGCCAAGAGTAGTGCCATTCGTCAAAATCAGGAAAAATCTATCTTTGAATTCTTTGCAGAGTTCGAGTAATCCTGGAAACAGGAATGGTTCACCACCAGCAATAACAAAACCGAACACTCCTAACTCACCTGATTCTTTGATGACTGTACGCCATTGTTCCCAGTTGAGTAGTGTCTTTGTTTGTACTGATTTTTTAGAGATTTCATTACAGGTAGTCCCTGTAGCAGCGGCATAGCAACCCGTACAATGAAGATTACATCGCGGAGTAATACTTAAGATCAAAAACGGTGGGACCTTTATTCCATTTGCCAGTTCTTTTGATCGAGCTTGTTTTGTGCGAATGTGGGTTCGCCTTAGACGAATAAAGGCTCGTAGATATCGCGGGTGTCGGCATACCCATGGTAAAAATACACTAGCCAGTTTTGGATCGTATTTATTGAGTGTACGTTTCAGCATTGCTGGTGCTTTCATGGTCTCCTTGGAGCTTTGATTGTCTTTTTTCATTGATATCTAGCCATAATTGTAACTTAGGAGTTGTTAAAATAAGTTATTGCGAGGAAAGACTTCCCCTCGAAAACAGCTAAGGGGATGTAAACTAAAAGTTCAGGTTAATGGTGCATAGATTATTTTCTATTCTTTGAGTAAGTCATGTCAAAAATATTTTGAGGTTTCTACAATATTTTGCAACACGTAAAATCATTCTTTTTATGTAGAGATGTGTCATGGATTGTTGATGACGAAGAAAAGTTCATATGCAGGATATTGCATTAATTTCCCATGGTAAGAGAAGATTTGATTATGGAAAAACAAGGATTTCACCGTTGGGCATGGCTGGTTGTGTTTCTGCTGGGTGGGTTGCTTATGCTTTACGGCGGGGTGCAGGATATATCGCTCTTCTTTTCGTATGATCTAGCACCGGTACCACCATGGCACTTGACCCCTCCATTCGTGGGACTAATCTGCGGGTTGATTGTGTTGGTCTCGGCTGGGTTGAACATTGTGTGGGGCTGGCAGTTGCGACGTGCTGATGTGACTAGAGAGCGAAAGGTGACGCGCTGGGTAGTTCTCGTTAGTTGTGTGGCAATGATCGCTGACTTGGTCAGTGGGTACTATGGATTTGGTAGTCTGATGGCTCTACTGACTGGGGTCTGGCTGATGATGAAACACACCAAAATAAGTGAAAAGTAAGTGCGAAAACCACTAACTTTGATATTCTGGATGTGATATTGAATTCTGTAGAATGTATGACAACATCCACGAGTTTTACCACTAGATACTCAGTGGTTTCCATTTATCCCATTTTCTATAACTTTTTCTGAGGACATATATGGCTAGAATAAGTAAAACTGGACTTGCCAGCATGGTAAGGGGATTTAATATTGACAAAATAGTAAACACAAACAACAGTGGGGCTACAGCGGTTACATATTGGGAAAAGATCTTGGAATTATACATTAGAGTGGTAGGATGAAGCCCAGCAAAGTATATTGTCATTGACAAAGAATATAGGGATATTGTTGTGAATGAACATAATGCAGGTATGAAATAGGTTAGTTGGTTCATACTTATTGTTGCAAACGTGAGGATGACTAGTGATAGTATATTGATTAGTGCGTAACTCATGAGTTTACTTTTGATCACCGTGGAAACTTTAACTGGGAGAAACATGTATGGGTTGAATGTGTCAAACGCTGTAAGCATGTTGTAAATTGATGATGAGACAATCCCAAGGAATATAGCAAAGATCATGATGGCTTTGATACTTGGTATTAGTTCTAGGAATATATGTAAAAAGATCCATGTGAGGCCTACGGGAAAAAGGAAAGAAAAGATTATTTTTCCGAGTCCCCCTTCGCTCCTTTTTAGATCAAGAAAGTCTTTAGCTACATAGTGTGCATATGTACTAAATCTTAGTTTATTTGAGAGACCTGTTAATGAGTTCTTATATTGTTTTTTCTTCTCAGGATAATCAACTTTGAGAAAGATAAGTGATAGAGATGATGGAACTATGATCAGGAGTAATGACAGTATTATTTTTTTGAGTGATGGCTGATAAAACATCGAATATGGGAGTAACAATGTATTCATATCAATGGTTAGATGTCTGGTGAGTATTGTCATAGATATCATAGTTACTAGTAGTAAGCCTATAAGCAATTTGCTTGAATGCACATATATTGTTGAAAGAAAGAATACTAATGATAATCCGATAAGAAATGAGAGCATTAATGTTGCACAGGCGAAAAGCACAGATATTGTGTCTATTGAGATAAATGGCGTGGCAAGTATAAATCCAAGGGTTATTGGTAGAATCCACAGCAGTATGTAGAAAAGGATGTCTTTTATGAAGAAGTTCAAGAAAATGATTCGTTCTGAGATCGGAAGGCTTCTAGATGAATAAGCTATCAGGCTTGCTTGACCAAAACGTCTGTTCATTACTTCTCTTCCAAAAAGACCAAAGGCTCCGATGCTTACTCCAAAGAAGATGAACAGGTAATGAGCTGACTGCAACATCTGTCCTATTGTCATTACTTTTGTCATATGTGGTAAAAAAAGTGAGATGGTAAAAGTACTGATGCCTATTAACAACGGGAAGAGTGCAAACATTCGGCTGCCAAATAGACTTGTATGCAATCTCCATTCTTCCTTTATCATTGCTTTAAGGATTTCCAGTGTCATGTTTATCCTTCTTTCACAAGTTTTATGAAGAATTCTTCAAGGTGTTCCTTTCTCTTCTTTAATTCTTGTATTGCTCCTTGATGTAGAAGTTTACCCTTATCTAGTATCCCGATTTGTGTACATATTTCCTCAGCAATTTCAAGAACATGTGTAGAAAAAAATACAGTGTTTCCCTTTTTTATATATCCCAATAGGAAATCTTTGAGTGTTCTCTGAATGATCGGGTCTAGATTGATTAATGGCTCATCGATGTAAGCGAGATGTGGTTCGTGTAGAAATGCTTGTGCAACCATGAGTTTCTGACGTGTACCTCTGGAAAGATCTTTACATAATGCATTTCTTTGGTCTTCAAAATCAAGTAGTTTGAACCATTCATCACATTTCTCTTTTATGTTTTCCAGTTTTCTTATATCTGCTACAAATTCTAGATATTCCTCTGCGGTTAGAAAACTAGGCGGGGTCTCCTGCTCTGGTATTATACCAACCAGTTCTCTGACTTTAATAGGGTTTTGTAAAACATCCACTTCAAGGATTTTAGCAGTGCCCTCTGTTGGTTTGATCTGGCCAGTCAACATCTTTATCATAGTTGTTTTCCCAGAGCCATTAGGTCCAAGCAGCCCAAACAGTTCTCCCTTCTTAATAGAAAATGAAACATTATCGACAGCTTTTAAATCTCCAAATTTTTTTGTCAGATTATTTATCTCTATTACACTTGTCATCTATCCCACCATGTATGTAAGTGATTTCAGAATACAGAAATTGAAAAGTGAAATACAATCTAGATTATTATAATTTTACTTACGGATATGTCCGAGTAATATCATGCAATACATCCTCTCCTTCATATTTACCTTTGATAAGGTCGATTATACATGCTCTTTGTCCTCACTTTATTTTTCTTTGCTTGGCGCCTCCATCCAATTCCCCCAATTTGCATATATATCCATGAGGGGATGAACTGCTTTGCCATAAGATCCACTGCCTCAGGAGATACTGGTTTCCCCTTTGCAAGAGCAGTTGCTGTGAGTTTAAGAGATTTTTTTACGTTGCGGGCCATACTGCCTAAATCGTTTAATGATCTGCCATTTATTGCTGCACCCATGCCAAGGGCAAGACCACCTGCCCATTCGAAACCGGATTCTGTAGCAAATAGGCGATAGATGGCAAGAGCGGGATCGTTGTGATGTGCCTCAGGGAAGCCACAGTTTGAGATGGCAAGTAACTGTTGTTTTTTTGCCATTTTTGTAGTTTTCCGATGATCTGCAATGAGCTCCATAGCCTTAGTCACAGGTGCAGGTAAACTGTCTACATAAAGAGGAGAGGCAAAGATTACAGTATCAAAATGATCAACTGCAGAGATTAAATCACTACTCTTCTCCTGTGACTTGAGTGATGGATAAATCCATATCTTTTCCGTTTCTAAACCCATTTCACGAAGTTGTTCAAGAAGATAGTCCCCAAGAGATTCGGATGTGCTTTTCTTTCCTCTTGGACTTCCAACTAAAAGGAGAAAACATTTCGGTGCACTCATTTTTTCACCCCTACTTCACTTAAAAGTGTTTTGATTTTCTCTCGAATCAGTTCCTTGTCTTGATTGCTCATTATTACTCCTGCGGTATGAGTGGGGCTATGAAAATTGATAGCGTTACGGTTAACAAGAGTCTTGAATAATTGTTCGCTTTCTTTGTCTTCATTGGGGAGTATCCCTATGCCCATAAGACTGGGATATCGTTCATAGCGAGATTTATGGTGAACTTCTCCATCGATTTTGATGAAAAATGGCATAACCAATGGAATCAGTCGGTCGACTGCTTTTTTAAGTTCAGATGAATATCCTCCAAAGGTAACTGGAGTGAGAAAAATCAATAGGTCACTTTGAATCGCCTCTTTTGCTATATCGCGTTCAACATCATCAATAATACAGATGCCTGGTGTTTGAACCCAACATTTAAAACAACCATAACAACTGCCGATTTTTAGATCGCGAAGAACCCATGAATTAACCTTCCATCCCATGTTTTTAAATTCATCAATAATAACATCATGTACGATTTTTAATGTGAAATTTTCTTCTGTTGAACCATCTAATATTAATGCTTTCATAGTATACTTTCACCTTAGTCTATTTAGTGATAATGGCGCTAAGATATTTTAGACTTTGGAAAATAATGTCTTTTGCCCATCTGACAAATGCTGCCTACCTTTATTTTTAGTTTTGACTTAAAATTCTCCTCCCTCAAACCTATGAGAGAGAATAAACTATCCTATCTCTATCTTTTCCTTTGCTTTCTTTTTTTGTTTTGTTTATCTTTGGTATCTCACTTGTGTTTTTTACATGTGTGCCAGCACAGGGGCAGATGTCAAATCCTTCGATTTCAACGATTCGTAGTTTTGTTATGAACTTTGGTAATAAGTCTAGGTTACATCTTTGTTGGTCAACTCTTTTTTCTAGGCTCTCTATAAGCCCATATTAAAAGTAATGTCCAACCAAGCATCAAAGAAGCTCCAAATCCCATTGCGAATAAATATTCTCCATTAAACTTATCAAATCCCCACATAAGTTCAGCAATAGGGGGAAATAGCATAGGAATTAGAGATAATGCATCAAGTATTATCCCAGCAAGATATGCAATTTTTAACCATTTTATTTGATCGTTCATAACTTAATCTCCTTCAAATATACAATCGCTGATACTATAATTTCATATAACTTTTATCACCCTAATTTTCTGTGCTATGCCACGCCCAATGGCAAATGTCTTTCTCCCAATCTCAAATGTAATCAACCCATAAGAAGAAATAACTCTGACAATTCTATCTTCATTTATTCCTCTTGAAAAAAGCTTTTGTCTAAGTCCATGTTCCTCATCAATTGCTACAATTCTTGCTAATTCATCAGGTTTCAATTGATCCAACATCGTCATTTTTCCATTCCCTTTCAATAGCGTTCATCGCAGGAAATCTACATAGTGTGTAAGACTACTTGATTCCAGATACATATCCGTGAATGCTGCAGCAGTAGTTGCATCAAGTCCCTGACTAATAAGTTCCTTTTGGAAGATCTTTCCCCCTTTTTTCGCTTCTCGTTTGAATTTCAGAAGCACTCCGCCAAATCTAAATACGAGGGAGGGGAGGGATGGAATAATCATCCCAAGTATCCGAAAGCCGCCTCTGCTCTTTTGTCTCTCAATTTCTTTAGTCATACCTTTAACCCCGTGTCGTCTTTTTCATAGCTTTTACTTATGCCCAAACCCTTTTGCCATACTTCCAATGTTCAGCGTTGACATATACTGGCGAGTAAGATCAAATGCTTGCTCATTGTCCATACCTGCAGCCGTTAGTTCCTTGTAAAATGTTGCAGCAGCCCCTGCATAATTCTTCGCACTTTCTGGGCTATAGAGCAGACCGCTAAGTTCTTTGAGAAGTCCAGGGATTTTTTCAGATACAACATCCAATATTTCCTTTATTTTCTCAGGATCTGGCATTCCATGATTCATACCCATACCTTTATGCATCTTCTTTCTCATTTCTTCCTTGTCTGATATTCCTTCATATTCATTCATTTTTCATATACCTCCAATTTAGTTCTAAACCATGTTAAGTTGGCCAGTTTATATATCAACACTGAGCAGTTGTGACCACTTTCTGGTCACTCTGTCAGATAAATGGGAAAATATGAAATCAAAAAACCAGTAGTGAAAGACAGAGATATAACTGTCCAAAATACTCCATCATTTTAATGGGGAGCATCCGCCCTTCTCAAATTAAGATCGCTTTTAAAAACACTTCAATTTTTATTAAATGTTAGAAAAATCATCTTGTCATCTTATAATGTCACTAAAGATTTTTCAAAATCTTTTACTTGAGGTGGTTTTTTTCCCTTGGCTGAAAGTAGAGTATGTCCTTCCTCTTTTAGATGCAAAGCCTGTGCATCGACACCACCTGGAAATTTGGGCTTCAAATACCCCTCTTTATTAATCACTCTCCAATAGGGCGTGATCCGTGTTTTTCCATTGCTTTTGTCTTCCTCTGCTGCTTCAGCAGCGATTCTAAGAAAGATCCCTGTTACTTTGCTACATGTTTTGTAGCATCATTGTCTTTTGCTAATTTTTCTCGTATTTGAACATCAGTAACCAATTTTCCTTTGGGAATAATACGTATCGCAGCATCGACATCAAGAGGTTTAGGAATAAGTATCTTACATATTTTACCATGACCCGGATGCGGGTTTTCTAATTTTTCTCGCCATGTAATCATAAGTATTCCTTACAAAAAGATAACAAACCATTTCTTTAAAATATTGGTAGTTAAAGAGTTGTTAGACACTTTCTATCCAGAACCTAAAATATCATTTGCAAACACTTCAAGTTTTTCCTCGTAACTATCCTCTAACGGTCCTTTCATTCCTGTCACTTTTATTTTCAATCCGTCTGTGATTTTGGTCATACCAGTTGGTTGAAGAAGTTTTTCCATTTTTTCAAGAACCTCTGTTGTATCAGAACTATGGGTTGTTATCAGAGCATATTTTGCTCCCTCTTGTGTAATATTTATTTTTTTCAGAAATTTTTTCATTTTCCGTGCTGGACCACCTATCTGTGTTGGTGCGCTAAACACATAGATATCAGCTTGCAACAGTTCATTTGGTTTTACATCCCGTACTGAAAAGAGATCCACAGCATGACCTTTATTGCTAATAATATCTTTTAGGTGTTCTACGCAT
>Ga0255366_10229_pt1 | contig 11415 bp, 9 predicted proteins | sample ANMaggSeSYBR01C4_FD_182086 | JGI IMG/M metagenome (GOLD analysis project Ga0255366, IMG submission 182086) | Sediment cell enrichment communities from methane seep in Santa Monica Basin, California, United Staets - ANME aggregate JGI... | ecosystem: Environmental > Aquatic > Marine > Cold seeps >... | reverse complement strand
TTATTTTTATTCCTGCCTATGGTTGATGAGAAAAGAATATCTCCTGTAACCCCTACGCACAGCAGATCATCCAGATTCATCACAATGGCATCCCGGGCAATTCCCTTCCAAACTGAAATATCCCCTGTCTCCTTCCAGTATATGTACGCCAGGGAAGATTTTGTTCCTGCACCATCGGCATGCATCACCAGACAATGATCGGGGTCCCCGGTAAGCATATCGGGTATCACCTTGCAGAAAGCCCCCGGGTAGAGGCCCTTATCCACATTCCTGATGGCCTGGTGCACATCCTCCTTGCCGGAGGAGACCCCACGCTGTAGGTATCGGGAGGAGTGACTCATCTCGATTAGTTTTGCGGTATATAGTCTGTTGAGAGTACCTGGAATTCAGTTCGTCTGTTCACCTGGTGTGCTCTTTCCTGCAGTTCTGCGCTCTCCATCTGGTTGATGAAACCTTCTGTCAGGATATCTTCAATCATAAGGAAGTCATACTGGGATTTCACCTTTTCGTCAACCACTTTGGGTTGAGACTCTCCATACCCCTTCGCCCGTAGCCTGTCGGGCTGAATCCCCTTTGAAATCAGGTAATCTACAACCGATTGGGCCCTCTTCTGAGACAGTTCCTGATTATCCGCAGGTGTTCCCCTGGAGTCGGTGTGCGACATCAGTTCAATGGTCACATTGGGGTTATCATCAAGTGTCTCCACCAGGTTATCCAATGAAACCATCGATTCAGGCCTCAGATCCCATTTTGCAAAATCGTAAAAGATATTGGGTAGCTCGATCACATGTGTTGTAGAGGCCAGATAGATGGTCACCTCAAACTCCTTGCTCTGATCCATTCCCCGGGTGGATTCTCTCTCTTTTCCATTCAGATAACCTGGTTGACTGGCTATAAAAACATAATCGGTACCCGGCTTGAGCATAAACCTGAAAGTTCCTTCATCGCCTGTATTTGATTCCACTGTAATTCCGTCACTACCCACCGACTTAACAGTTGAACCTGGTAAAATCTGATCATTGCGTTCATCCTTCACCACACCTGTAACAGAGAACTCAAGCGGCGGCAGAACAAATGAAAAAATATCATCATTGCCCCGGCCTTTCCTTGATGAACTGAAGAAACCCCGTTCTACCTCCGCCTCAAACACAATCCCAAAATCATCCTCGGGCGAGTTAATGGGAGGTTTCATGTTTTCCAACCTCCAGCTTCCTGTCTCGTCAATAACTGCCTTATAAATATCAAGACCACCGAGCCCTACCCTGCTGTCTGTAGAAAAATAGAGCGAACCATCGCTGTGCATGAAAGGATAGAGCTCATTTCCCGGAGTATTGATCTCCTCTCCCAGATTCACCGGTTTACTCCAACTTCCGCTCTCACTTTCACGTGTAACTTTCCAGAGATCATTCTCACCCAATCCTCCGGGCATATCAGAAACAAAATAGAGTGTGAGACCATCAGGTGAAATGGCTGGGTGGGCACTGGTCACACTGTCGCTCAGCTCCTCCAGCTCCACCTTCGGTTCCGACCAGTCCCCTCCACTTACGCTGGCACTAAGGATCTGGCAACCCAGCTGCTGGTTCTTTCCTTTCTTACACCTGGTATAATAGAGCGTGGAAAAATCGGAAGATACAGATGGTGTTCCATCCTCAAACTCGGAATTCAGACTCTCTACCGGAACCGGTACACTCCATTTTCCTTTTCTGTCGAGTGTTGAAGAGAAGAGATCGGCAAAATTCTGGCCGGTTGCTCCATGGGTTGCATTGCCGGTGGCATCTTCACGTGTGGATGTAAAATAGATCTCTGTATATGCTTGGTTTACATAGCCCGGACTAAAATCCCTCTGTCTGGAGTTAAAATAGCGCATGTTCTCAACAAGATACCCTGTAGGATTATCCTTCCAGTTAACAGCTGCTTCACATGATTCAATACCAACGTTTCCCCGTGGATCGTCCGGAACGAGCTCTACATATTGCTTAAACTGCTCCTCAGCCTCAGGATACTTCTCATTAATGAGCATCATCTGACCATACCTGAGAAAGATAACGGGATCCTGGTAATCTTCCCTCATAGCCTTTTTATACCATAATTCAGCAGAGCGGGCATCACCAAGAATCCTGTAGCACTCCCCGATCTTGAAAAGAATCGCGGTCTTCTGTGCTTTATCGCTCACCTTATTCACTGCATTCTTGTACAGGTCAATGGACTCAAAATACTCTCCGGCTTCAAAAGCTGCCTGTGCCCTGGAGTCTTTCTGCTTTTTCTGGCACTCCGCGGGGTTGGTAACCAGGAGAGCGGCCATAATGACCAGTGATAATAATTTTATGAAATGATTCATGATCGATTGCCGTTTTATCAATTTGATAAAATTACCATTTTTTCTATGATAATAAAACGTAAAAAGCCCCCCGTAAATTACGGAGGGCCTTTGTAAATATGGCTTAATGGGTATAGATTAGCTTGAGAACAACAGCTCCCTGTATTTGGGCAATGGCCAGATCTCATCATCCACAATAAGCTCCAGCCTATCGATATGATAACGGATCTTATCAAGGAAAGGAGCAACAGTTTTGGAGTAGGTTTTGGATTTCTCCTTCTCATCGTCCACCTTATTAGCCCTTTTCCTGGCTTCAACCATCTCGTTTACACCGTTTTTGATGGCAGTAACATGGTCCGAAATCTCCTTGATCAGCTCAATCCTGTTGCCGGCCAGGGTTTTAAACTCTTCACCATAGATCTCTTTCAATCCAAGAACATTCTCCATCAGCCTGTTCTGGTACTTCACAGCCGTGGGAACAATGTGATTTAGAGCCAGATCGCCCAGTACCCTGGCCTCAATCTGAATCTTCAAGGTGTACTGTTCGAACATCACCTCTACGCGCCCTTCCAACTCAATCTCAGAGAAGATCCCCAGGTCAAAGAAGAGCTTTTTGGATCTATCGGAGAGGTAAGCCGACAATGCTTCAGGAACATCAGTTATATTGGTCAGTCCGCGTTTAGCGGCCTCCTTTACCCAGTCGTCACTGTAGTTGTCGCCTTCAAAACGGATCGCCCTGGAAGTGATAATATACTCCCTGAGTACCTGGAAAATCGCTTCATCCTTCTTCACACCCTCTTCAATGAGCGCATCAACCTCACTTTTAAACTCCATCAGCTGCTTAGCAAATGCCGCATTTAAAACAGTCATAGGTATGGCCGGGTTACAGGTTCCACCCACAGCCCTGAACTCGAAACGGTTCCCGGTAAAAGCAAAGGGCGAGGTCCGGTTCCTGTCGGTATTGTCAAGCAGGATCTCGGGAATTTTGCCAATATCCAGTTTCAGAGCAGTTTTCTCAGCCGGGGTCATCTTCTTATTGGTCACCTGCTCTTCCAGTTGGTCGAGCATGGCCGACACCTCTGTACCCAGAAAACAGGAGAGGATGGCAGGCGGCGCTTCATTGGCACCCAGTCGATGGGCATTGGACGCAGAAGCAATACTGGCCCTCAGCAGATCCTGGTGATCAAACACCGTCTTCACTGAATTCACCACAAAGGTGAGAAACTGCAGGTTCGATTTGGGATTCTTTCCGGGAGAGTGCAGAATGACGCCGGTATCGGTCGAGAGCGACCAGTTATTGTGTTTTCCACTACCGTTAATACCCCTGAATGGCTTCTCATGGAACAGCACCCTGAAACCATGGTGCCTGGAAACCTTCGTCATCACGTCCATCAGCAGCACATTGTGATCCACTGCCAGGTTACACTCTTCGAATACAGGTGCCAGCTCATACTGATTGGGAGCCACCTCGTTATGACGGGTTTTTAGAGGAATACCCAATTTGTACGCCTCAGTCTCCAGGTCATGCATAAAGGAAGTCACCCGCTCTGGAATTGATCCAAAGTAATGATCGTCAAGCTGCTGGTCCTTCGCAGAAGCATGGCCCATCAATGTGCGACCGGTGAGCGCCAGGTCGGGACGGGCATAATAGAGCGCCTCATCAATCAGGAAGTACTCCTGCTCCCAACCCAGGTTGGCGTTGACCCTGGATACATTTTTGTCGAATAACTGGCAAACCTCTGTAGCCGCCTCGTCTACTGCATTCAAAGCTTTTAACAGGGGAGTTTTGTGATCGAGTGCTTCTCCGGTATACGAAATAAATACGGTGGGAATACTCAGGGTATTATCAATAATAAAGGCTGGTGAGGTAGGATCCCATGCAGTATATCCGCGGGCCTCAAAAGTATTCCGGATTCCACCACTGGGGAATGAGGATGCATCAGGCTCCTGTTGCGCAAGGGCATCACCAGAAAAAGTCTCTACCACTCCACCATTCGGGTTGGGGTGAATAAATGCATCATGTTTTTCAGCCGTTCCGCCAGTCAGTGGCTGGAACCAGTGAGTATAATGGGTAGCTCCTCTTTCAGTGGCCCAGGCCTTCATTCCCGCGGCTACTGAATCGGCCCTCTTCCTGTCAATTGGGCTGCCCTTTTCGCTGGCATCCATCACATGATCGAAAGCATCCTTAGAGAGGTACTTTTGCATCTTCGCCCTGTCAAACACATTGATCGCATAATAGTCCGATGTTTTTTTAGAAGGAGGGGGTACATGGACAGGTTTTCTGTTATAAACCTGTTCCAGAGCCTTAAATCTGATCACTGCCATAATAGATTAAATTAAGTTACCATGAATATATAGGGTTTGCTGGTGCAAATATATACTTATTTTAACCATACCCCCATATTTTTTAGGTACTAAATCGTTTTTTTATACTTTTTTTGATTTCACCCACCCAATCTCAGAGCTTATCTTGAAAACTATTAGAATAAAAAAACCGCCGGTTTCTCCCCGGCGGCTTCCAATGTGTTATATCTGCTCCAATGCTTAACGCATCTCCTCAACAAAATATTTGTAGAATAGCGGAATGGTTTCGATTCCCTTATAAAAATTGAAGAGGGGATAATTTTCATTGGGCGAATGGATAGCATCTGAGTCCAGTCCAAAACCCATTAATATGGATTTGATTCCCAGCACCTCCTCAAAATCAGATACGATGGGAATACTTCCACCACTTCTGACCGGGATTGGTGTTTTACCGAAACTCTCCTCAATGGCCTTGCTTGCTGCCCGGTATGCCGGGAAGTCGATGGGAGTCACATACCCTTGTCCCCCGTGCAGACTTTTTACCTTCACCTTTGTTCCTTCAGGTGCTATGCTTTCGAGATGTTTGATAAAAAGTTCATCTATCTTCTTTGAATCCTGGTTGGGAACCAGTCGCATTGAGATCTTGGCATAAGCCTTGGAAGGCAATACAGTTTTGGCTCCCTCTCCTGTGTAACCCGACCAAATTCCATTTACATCCAGACTGGGCCTGATTCCTGTTCTTTCAGAGGTAGAGAATCCCTCTTCACCCACAACTTTATTAATATCCAGCGCGCTCTTATATTCCTTCAGACTAAAGGGAGCTTTGGCCATCTCTGCACGTTCGCTTTCCGAAACTTCCATAACATCATCGTAAAAACCTGGAATGTTAATTTGGTTGTTCTCATCGGTTAGCGAGGCGATCATTTCAGCCAGCAGGTTGGCCGGATTACCAACAGCACCTCCGTACAGACCTGAATGAAGGTCACGATTGGGGCCGGTTACCTCCACCTCCAGGTAGCTGAGACCACGCAAACCCACTGTGATAGAGGGAATATCCTGTGCAATCATTGTGGTATCAGAGATCAGGATAATATCGGCCTTGAGCAGCTCCTTGTTCTCCTTACAAAACTGTTTCAGGCTTGGAGAACCAATCTCCTCCTCTCCTTCAATCATAAACTTCACATTACAGGTAAGCATCCCGTTTGCATTCATCAACTCAAACGCCTTGACATGCATAAAGAGTTGGCCTTTGTCATCATCAGCTCCCCTGGCAAAAATCTTTCCGTCGCGTACCTCAGGCTCAAAAGGAGGTGAGTCCCACAGCTCCAGGGGTTCCACCGGCTGCACATCATAGTGACCATATACCAGCACCGTGGGCAGCGAATCATTAACCATCTTATGTCCGTATACCACCGGCCATCCCGTGGTCTCTTTCACTTCGGCATGATCTGCTCCTGCTTTTAGAAGTGAATCTTTAATATGTTCTGCCGTTGCGAACATATCAGCTTTGGCTTCAGCTTTTGAACTGATGGATGTAATTCTGATCAGATCGAACAGCTCATCCAGAAACCGCTCCTTGTGGATCTCCACATAATCTTTAATTGCTTTCATAATCTATTATATATAAGTATCATATTGTGGTTTACTTCTTCTCTATCAACTCCCTGTAGACAATTTCCAGTTCCTCATAGAACGCCTCTCCATAAACTCTGATAAGAGGGTCTTTCAGAAATCTGAATACAGGAACTCCCTCTCTCTTTCCCAGGATACGTGCTGGTTCACAAATACTCCACTGGTGGTAGTTTAGAGCAATGCCCTGCTTCAGTCTTCCCACTCTGATGGGGTAGAGGTGGCATGAGACCGGCTTCCTGAATGATATAGCCCCATTATCATATGCCATTTCAATGGCACAACGGGCGGTGGTATCCTCAAATACTACAAAAGCACACTCCTCCCTGCCCACCAGCGGTGTCACCTTATCACCATCATTATCAATCACCCAGGCTCCCTGTTCCCTGACAACCCTCTTTCCTTCAGCCCGCATATACTGCAGAATCTTCTTTAGCTCCCCGGCCAGTGAACTTGCTTCATCATCTTCCAGTGGTGCTCCTGAATCGCCAAAAATGCAACAGTTGCCTTCACACTTCTCCAGGTGACATATAAAATGGTTCTCAAACAGCTCCCTGCTGATGATCTTTTCCCCGATCTGAATCATTAACCAGTATCAATAAAAAACAAATGTGCGAAAAAAAGAGCTGACATGCCTCCTTTTTCATAACATCTCAACGACCCTTAAAAAAAAGGCAGCCCCTATAATTTGTTATATTTGTCGGATGCTAAAACAGCTGTCAATTACTGTAACCTGCCTTCTCTGCCTGACCCAGGCAGAAGCCCAGGTATCCTATCTCGACAGTCCCGATCTGCTGGAGCAAGTTGAAATCTGCCTGCAACATACTTATGGTTTCTCGTTCGGTGAGGCCAGGAGTATCCAGTCAGCACTTTCATCTTCCACTCCAGGTCATCCAGCCCCACTCTTCCTTAAAGCATTAATCGTCTACTGGGAAAACTTCCCTCTTATTTTTTCAAAAGAAGCTTCAAGGCATTTTATTAGCCTGATGGACAGTACTATAGAGCTGGCTAAAGAGTATAGCGCAAACCATCAGACCTCTACTGAAGGAGTCTTTTTCGACCTTTTTGGAAGAGCGTTTAAAGCCATGTACTGGACCGATAATGGAAAATCGGGGAAGGTTATACCTGACCTGGGCAGTATGTACCGACACACTAAGAAGGGATTCGATCTGCAAGAGCAATTTGTTGAATTCTACTTCTCAACAGGGCTCTATAATTACTATATCGAGGCCTACCCAACTGCACATCCTGCATTTAAACCACTGGTCGCCTTTATGCAAAAAGGGGACCGGAAACTGGGACTGAAACAGTTAAATTATGCCATCAATCATTCGGTTTTCCTGAAGGTGGAATCTTTACTGTTTATGTCATTGATCCAGCTGAACTATGAAAAGGACCTCAACTCAGCTGCAATCTATGCGGAAAGGCTTGTAAGGGAATACCCCGGTAACATATATTATCAGGGGCACCTGATCAACATCCTGCTTCACCAGCACAGGCATAACAGGGTAAAAGAGTTGTTATCGGCAACAGCACACCAGGAAGATAACTATTCAGAAATGATCCGGACCCTGGCTGCTGCTTTTATGGCTGAAAAAGAGTCCGGACATGAGAGCCAGGCCATGACAGGATATATGAAAATCATTGAATTGGCCGAAACATTCGGACCTTTTGCTGATATATACGGAGCCATGGGCTATATGGGATTGTCGAGGCTCTATGCAATAAAGGGACTTCAGAATGAATCGAGAAGTTATGCCCGTAAAGCCTCTCGTTTGACAACCTACTCTTTCATTCTCGATGAGCAGCTCCCCCGGTCCAGGTAATCAACCACACCCCCACCAGGGTCAGCACTCCACCCGCCAGCTCTATTCCGGTGGGAAACAGACCCAGGAAAATCCAGGCCAGCAATAGTGTCCAGACTCCTTTGGTACTGATTATCAGGGAGGTTTTCGTTGCTTCAATTAATTTTAGAGCCTGGTAAGCAAAAACAATTACGATCAATGTCTCCAGCAGAGAACCGAGGGCAAGGTCCTTCCATATATTCATGGAAACCTGAACCGACTCCCCGGATTGGAAAAAAAGAAGGGCCATCACAACAGCTAGCAAGAAAGAGCGGATCAGAGACATATACCCCGGTACCAGCAGGTGGTGCATTCGCCGACCCAAAATAGTGGCGAGTGAAAAAAGGAATGCCGCACTGATGACATATACCGATCCGGGATCGATAAATCCGGCAAATCCCCCCTCCCGGAAGTTAATTACAAATACACCCAGGATGGTGATGACAATGCCAATCAGCTGTAAAGTTTTAAATCGCTCTTTTAAAAGTAGAATGCCCATCAGGGTAACGAATACCGGACCTATGTTCCCGATAAAAGAGACAACAGCGGGATTTTCCATGGCCTTGATGGCCAGATAGAAAAGTCCCGTTGCCGCACCCTCCAGAACAGCGATTGCCACCGCAACACCTGTTTTACGTCCGGCATCCCCCTTTACATTTTTATAATCACGTCGTATCAGAAACCAGATGCCGTTCCAACCGACCCCCAATGAGAACCAGAGCAGGCCAAACTGCAGCATGGAAAGGTGATTCAGTACCGATTTACTGAACACAAAAGAGGCCGCAAGTGCCAGGGATGCTCCCAGGGCATATAGAGATCCATTTGTCTGATGACGATCCATTTGCTATTTTCGTCTTGAAAATCCGCGCCAAATTAGTGAAAACCAATGACAATTAAGCAACCAACGGAGTCTAAGAAAATCCCGGATGCAGAGACACTTCAAAACGATTCCCGCTACAGGAAGATCCTGGAGCTGAATTTCAGCGAGATAATCCCCTTTGTCCTCTCTAACATCCGAAAACGTGGCGTGATCCCCATACTCTATATGACCATCAATGCAGCCTCACTGCTTTTCATCATACTCTATGCCATATGGAGTTTTAAAAGTGGCCAGTTAAATGCGGGAAAGATCTTCTGGCAGATCTTGACAGGTATCGTGGCAGGAAGCATACTGGTGATCCCTCCCCATGAAATTCTACATGGTTTGGCATACAGAATACTGGGCGCTCGCAAAATACGGTTTGGAGTGGATCTTCAACAGTTCATCTTTTATGTAACTGCTGATAGATTTCCCATTTCACGAAGACAACTTGCTTTCCTGGCCCTGGCACCTTTTGTCATAATCAATATGGTAATTATAGTTGTTACAGCAAGCTGGACCAGCCAAATCACTCTATTTTTTGCTTCCCTCCTGCTTAGCCACAACATCATGTGCATTGGCGATTTTGCAATGATCAGTTACGCCTTTAGCCAAAAAGGTGAACTCTACACTTATGATGATACTGATTTGAAAAGGAGCTATTTCTTTGAACGCACAGGGTAGTCGTTACAGTGCCGCTTTCTCCTGTAACATTCTTGCTTTCATCGCCTTTTTTTTGCTCACCACAAATCCGGAATCATTCTCGAAAGCCTTCATATAGCTATCGTAGGCCTTTCCAAATTGCTTGATGGCCATAAAATAATCACCTTTTGAATCAAACGGATTGGCAAGAGACGGAGCCAGCTGGATATACTTATCAAAGGCTTTTTCTGCATCCTCATACTGCTCCAGCTCCATATAGGCATAACCCAGCTGGTTATAGGCAAGTGGATAATCGGGACACTCACTGATGGCACGCTTAGTGGAGATAATGGCAGCATCAGTATCTTTTAAAAAATGATACTGAATGATATACAAGATTTTATGGGCTTGCGGATCGGAGGGATAGAGATCAACCAGGTTTTGCAAGTGCTCCACCACCTTCTCGTCCTGTCCTTCAATAAGATATTTCAGTGCTAACCTGATCTGTTCCTCTCCTGGATTATGCTGAATATCAGATTGGAAAGCTTTTTCTACAACCTTCTTGGAATCATGGCTGGACATGAAATACATCCAGAAGTAGGCCATAAAAAAATTGGGGTCCTGTTCAACAGCAAGATTCAAGTTGTGCCTGGCAAGACCCAGTTTAATCTGGTCATAAGCCACCATCCCGGTCTCATAAAATTCCAGAGCCAATTCCGAATCGGTGGTTACAGGCATCACCGAAGGCGGTTTCTCTTCGGCGCACCCTGAAAATAAAAGAATGGAAAAAAACAATACCGGGGTTAAAATCCTTAACCTCATTTTCTTAAAATTTTCCAATCTTACGTCCGTAACAAAAGTAGCACTTTTCCAGACGTTAGTCAAATTATATTAATCTGTATACTCCTCAATTATAGCCTTCACATCGTCTGGTGCAACCCGGCCATAGGTCTTGTCTCCAACCAGCACCACCGGTGCCAGTCCACATGCACCCACACACCTGAGGCAGCTGAGTGAGAAAATACCATCCTCACTGGTCACCCCAACCTCAATATCCAGTTGCTTTTTAAATTCATTCAACACGGTCTCGGCACCTCTGACATAACACGCTGTACCGGTACAGATCGATATGGGATGTTTCCCCTTGGGAATCATGGTGAAGAACGAATAGAAGGTGACCACACCATATACTTTTGCAGCAGGGATTTCCATTTTTTCCGAGATGACCTCCTGAATCTCGGCTGGCAAATAGCCAAAGGTCTCCTGACACTTATGCAGTACATTGATCAGTTCTCCCTCCCGATTGCCAAATGAATCACATATGGCATGGATCTTATCAACCTGGTCCTGTCTGAGTTCTATTTTAACACTTGACATAACTATCTATATTATTAGCAATTAAACCTGGAATATCTTTTTGCGCTTATCGAAATAGTGTGTATGCAATAGTTCATGCGCCTTCTCACTCAATGGTTCACCCAGGAACTCATCGTATAGCTTCAGGATGTATGGATTCTCATGGGATTTCCTGATGGTCTTCCCTTCATCCTCCTGGTAGATCGCTTTCGTTCTGGCCTTCAGAATGGAAGCATCTCCATGGTGAAGGGGCTGACCGCCACCACCGATACATCCACCTGGGCAGGCCATCACCTCGATAGCATGGTATTTCGATTTTCCTGCCCTTACCTCATCCAGCAGCTTCCTTGCATTGCCCAGTCCGTGTGCAATGCCAATATTGATATCCAGTCCATCGAAATCAACCGTTGCTGAACGAATCCCATCCATTCCCCTGAGCTGTTCAAAATCAACCTTCTCCAGCG
>Ga0255366_10145_pt1 | contig 11493 bp, 6 predicted proteins | sample ANMaggSeSYBR01C4_FD_182086 | JGI IMG/M metagenome (GOLD analysis project Ga0255366, IMG submission 182086) | Sediment cell enrichment communities from methane seep in Santa Monica Basin, California, United Staets - ANME aggregate JGI... | ecosystem: Environmental > Aquatic > Marine > Cold seeps >... | reverse complement strand
TCTCGCAACTCGCCCAAAAAATATAAGCAATTTTATTTATTATATTTATTCTTCCAGGTATTATATTTTTTCGGAACTGCTTTAAAAACCTGAGAATATGATTTAGCCCAGTAATTCCGAATACCAAAGCCACTTGCTTTACCATCCATTCGATCGGTAAGCAGTACCTTTTTAGAATCAATATCGAAAAAAGTGACATAATAGTTAGCCATCTGACTTGTTTTGCTAAAACTTTCAACGATTAAAACGATCCCAAGCCCCTGTTCGTCATTTTTGAATTCGTAACTCGCAATTATCTCCTGAACCTTACTTTCATCCAGATGAAGCATTTTACTATTATCATCAATCACACGGTCATAAATATTTACTTCCTTATTCCTGGCTGTAACATTATCCAATGAAAATTCAACATTTTCTTTTTGAAAATATTTTCCAATATCGTATTTATCATATTCATTATTGATCAGTATGTTCCAGGAATCAAAATACCTGTCTTTAATGTCCTGAGGGTTGGTAAAACCTTCAGAACCGATAAAATAGGCTTCCGAAAAATCAAGGCCGAACCAGGTAGCTGATTGAGTTTGAAAAACACTGCTCATATCCTGTGAGAATGAGTATATAGATAATAACACCGCGATAAATAATAAACCTAAATTTTTCATATCAAAAGGATTTCTTGTTAGTTTCGTTTGTCAGCAAAGATAAAGGGTTTTCTGTTCATTTCTGAAAACTGAAGGCCTTTTATTTGTTCCGGATTCATCAATTTAATCTGTGGCGCTACCCTAAGTTTGGCCCTGAAATGATCTTTCAGTATCTTCTCCTGGTTTTTATTCATTGTTTTACATCCCACCTTTATCAAAATTTCATCAGTTCCCAACGAACCTGTATAAACTTCAATAAAATAATTATCCACAAAATCAATATCATTTAAAATATCATACAAAGCAGATGGATAAAGCGTTGTCCCTTTGTATTTTATCATCTGTTTTTTTCGTCCGATAACAGGGCCGATCCGTAGTGTATTTCTACCACATTTGCAAGGTTCATTAAAATGATAACATACATCACCTGTTTTAAACCTCAGCAAAGGCATGCCCTCAACCCCCAATGTTGTGATTACAACCTCTCCTGGTTGGTTTTCTTCAACCGGTTCACCGTGATCGTCCAAAAACTCTACAATGATCATTTCAGGGTGATGATGTCCGCCTTGTCCGTATTTGCAATCATTAAATGCTGCTGCCATTTCGGTGGATGCATAGGTGGAGTAAAGCTGAATATTCCATTTATCTACAATTCTTCGACCCAGGGTATTTAAGGAAAAATCATTATTCCGGATCGGTTCGCCAATACAAACAGCTTTTTTTACCGAAGTTGAATTATAATCAATCCCATTGGCTTCAGCATACTCAATCAATTTAACGAGAAAAGAGGGAACCGTAATAAAAGCAGTTGGTTTTATCCTGTTAATGGTATCAAACTGAAGTTGAGGATTACCTGGTCCGACGCGTACCATCCCGGCGCCCATTTTACGCAATCCAAGGAAATAGGCTATTCCTGCCATAAACCTCCGGTCGATGGTAACCATCAGTTGAAAAATATCATCCGGTGTCACATCGCTGCAACTTAGCGATAGGTATTCATTGTATGCAAGCCGCTCAAGGTCATTTTCTGTAGCCACGAAAGTAACCGGATCACCAAGTGTTCCCGAAGTTGTATTGTAATCTATTATTTTACGTTTATCAACGCAAATAAAATCTTTCGTTCTTGTCTGAAGGTCATCTTTTGTTGTTACCGGTATTTTTCGAAGGTCTTCAAGTTTTTTTATTGAATTTAAATCAATCTTATTTTCCCTGAATATTTCTGAATAAAACGGAGATATCTCAGACAGATATTTAAGTAAATCCTGTAATTTGGTTTCCTGGAATGCTTTTATCTCTTCCCTGCTCTTTTTCTCAATTTCCGGTATCACTATTTAATTTCTTTATTATCGTTTCTCTCTCCGTTTTGGAAGATATTTCTTTTTGGAGCGCAAAATTATAAAATTCTAATGATTTTTCAGGATTATGATTAAAATGATAATAATCGCCAGCCTTTTCATAAGTGTAATAAAACTCTGGGTTTGACCGGATAAAGCTCTCCAATTCCATTTCGGAAATATTATCAAAAATATTGTTTTTTGTATTGTTTACAAACTCTTTATAATAAAGGAAATCGTTATATTTTTTTGTCAACAGAAAAGTATCCACCGGGATTTCAAGTGAGTCGATTGTGATTTTTTGATTCTTGTCAGGGACTGCTGAATCAGAAAAAACTTTTTTCAGGTCATAACAAACATATTTTCCAAGTTGAAATGGCTGAGTAGAAACCCACATCAATTTTTCTTCCGGTTTAAAAATTACCGAATGGTGGGCGATCAACTGGTTTATGGTTTTTTCATTGGTCATACCGATATCTATGTAATTTAATCCATACCTGTCTCTTAAAATTTGTGCAGCTTTCCTATAATCAACCTCTTGCAGGTCATTAATAAGTTCATCAACTCTTTTATATCTGTAAAGTGATGTTTCATTGGCCAGATTTTCAATATTTAGGGCAGTTTCAGAAAAAGCCTTATCCTGAAAATGATTGGTTGTTATGATATAGTTCTTGTCCTGTTTAAACAATACAGTTGTGTCAAGAGATTTCTCGATAATGGCAATGCCATGATCATGAGCTGAACCAATGAGGAAAGTTTCTGACACAAAGGTTTTAAAGTTTTTCGCAATGTCGAATGCCTCATCAATGTTAGATGCATATTGTAAAATTTGCCGGGCGACAATAGATACAGGAGTGTAAGCCTGGGAAGGGATATCTGACTTGGCAGCATTTAATGTTACTGTAAGCCCGTGCTCATTCATTCCGGATACGGCTCCAATCATCCCGCCCCAGGTTATGATCGCAAAATCAAAACCTGTAGTTGGATCAACAAATAGAACAATTTTATTTTCCGCAAATTGATCCCCGGCATAAAAATCAAAATTCCTTCCAATAACCAGAGAACTGTCGCCCGAATATTCATCCCAAACACCAAACGAGGTACAAGCCACCAAATTAAGATTCTGAAGGGCATGTCCAATATCATGGGCTGCATGATAATTTAGAATACGTTGGTATTTACTGCCGATAATATCAAATTCCGAACTTACGCTTAGGGATATACCGTAAATCTCCTTTTGATATTCGACAGGTACGTATTCATCAAGGTTTCTGTTAAACCAGGCGATAAAATACTTCATGAACCTGATGTAAAATTCATTTGGAATTTTTTTCCTGATCAAATCTACAAATGCCTTTTCCTGATAATGGATGAGTTCAGCCGATAGTTTACCATTTTTCACTCCTCGCTCAAAGGCATTTCCCGTTAAATACATTTCCCATAACCCTGAACTGTCTTTTCTCAGCCAATCGGATCCAATTCGAAAGGACGAGTCGGAAAAGGATTCCCTTTCCAATGAAACGGCCTGTTCATTTTCTACCAAAGGAGGACGGACGATTACTATGGATCTGTATATAACATACAGCACAAACAGCAGCAATACCAGAAAAAACAGAACTCCGGCAGTTCTACGCAGGTATCTTATTCCTTTAGCCTGCATCATTTATTTTCTTTATAATTTTTCTAATGTCAGTAATATATGAAACAGTAAGCAAAGAACCTGTTGAAACCCCTAACATTCCATGTCCATTTATATTTTGCCCGGTAAGCAACAAATTTCGTACTCGGGTTTTTGGCAGAACAAAGGTTTCAAACGGATTTTCACTATCTTTTATCAGGCCATAGGCTGTTCCATCGGGCGATCCTATATAATCGCGATATGTTAAAGGTGTCGCAGTATAATACTTTTTAATTGCCGGCTTTAATTCGGGAAATCTTTTCAATACCTTTTCTAAAAGTTTTTCAGCAAGTTCATTTTTCAGGTTTTCATAATCCCGGCCTCTTCTTCCAACATTTGTGTTAACCCATTTATTAAAAACATCAGGATTGATAGGAGTTATAACAATTATTCCGGAGGCATAATCATTATTTTGTTCCGGAACCTGGGTTGCAAACCAATAACCTTGTGGCCAGGCGCTCTCATTCAAATCATTATTACGCCAGGTGCTATTGGTTAAAAAGTCGGAATAATTATAGTTTAAATACTTAAACATATTTTCTTTCAATACAAGATAAAGTGAAAACATGCTGCTACTGTTTTTTATCCTGCTAACCCGATTAACATAAACTTTCTTTAAAGAATTTTTCGGCAATAATTTAATTGTATTTACCGGATGAATATTAGAAATGAAAATTTTTCCTTTGATAATTGTATTTTTGTTAGTCTTAATATAACCTGCTTTTCTACTATCCTCCAATACAATTTCAGTTACTTCGGTATTTTTAATTACTGTCCCGCCTGCTTGTTCTATTTTTGCGATTAGCGCGTCTGTCAGTTGAGATGCACCTCCCACAAATCTCCAGGCACTTTCAAGATATGAATAATGTGTCATACCAAAAATAAACATGTTAGTTTTATCTTTTCCACCCCCAATCAACTCGTTAAGCCCGCTGAGGACATTTTGCAAGATCGTATCAGAAGTGATTGAACATATAACCTTAAAAGCATTTTGTGAATAATAAGGACTAATTCTGAAAAAATCCTCCTTTTTCTTAGATGTTAAATTAAACGTGTTTTCCGATAATCCAACCTCTTTTATCTTCTCAATAAATTTTACAATGGCTTTTTTTTCATGAGGGAAACCAGGTGATAGTTTATCGATGAAATTATCAAATCCCTGTGCAAACCTATATTCCTTATCTCTAAAATTGAGGACATCAAACCCATCGATATCAAGTCTTTTTAACTTCAGGTTATCATATATTTCAAGATATTTGAATAATTTATATATGAACTGGCCTTTGTCCATACTACCGAAATAGTGCATACCGGTATCAAATATCACTCCATCGCGCTTAAATGTTTGCAAGCTGCCTCCAAAAACCTTATTCTTTTCAACGATACAGACGCTATACCCTTCCTTGCTTAATAAAGCGCCTGATAAAAGACCGCCGAGGCCACTACCGATTATTACTATGTCGTACTGCTTCATTATCGTAAAATATAAGTTATGTTAGATGTGAATTTTGTGTCATCAATAATTTTAGCTTTCATTCCATATTTCTTTGCAGTATCAACTATAAGTTTTCCCGAAACAAAATCCAACTTCTCCACGGTTTTATTAAATCCAAAACGCGTTGAAAAAAATTCGGTAATTTGAGTTCCAAAAGTTCGCTTCTTTAAATCAGCATCAGCATCGCGAACTATCACTATACCATCCTGATTTAAAACCGAAAAACATTTTTCAAGTAATAATCTTTGTTTTTCTTTTGACATATAATGCAGCACATCACTCAAAATTATTACATCACTTTGAGGGAAATGTACTGTTAATACATCCTCATTGATAAATTTCAAATTTTCAAGGTCTTCTGTGCAATATCTCGCTGTTATAATTTTGCTTTCGTCATAATCGATTCCCAATACTTTTCTCCCATCTGTTACAAGAGCAAGCATTGTTGGTAAAAAACCATAACCACAGCCAATATCAGTAATTACCGCTTTACGAGGAACAATATTATTAATTAAATTGTAATTATTTTCCAGCCGGAGTTTTATTCTTAAATACCACTCAAGCACAGGCCCGCGATATACATACCGGTTTATAAGATTAGATTTTAATCTGTCGGGTACCCATACTTCGATATTTAGTTTTTCAATCTCATTACTATAAAACTTTCGCATTGCCTTTGAATGCTCATGATATGAATTGCCGAATTTTCCATCTTTAAAATCAATTTTATCAAATGCTAAAATGTGCACAATCCCTCTTCTTAAAAAGAACTCATTTTTGTTCAATGCTTCACCCGATCCGTGAAGCAATATGGGCATTATTTTCAGATTCAGTTTTTCAGCAATATAAAAAGCACCTTTATGAAATCTTTTAATTTTAGAATTAGCCGAACGTGTTCCTTCTGGGAAAATAATTACTGAATAACCTTCATCCATCCGCTGTTTTACAATTTCAGCCACCTCATCCAAACCCTTATCTACATAAATAAATTCGGTAAAACGAATTGCAGGCCCGAAAAAAGGATTTCTTAAAGCTCGTTGATTGGCTAAAATGACAATTCTATGATGAAGCATTAAAAGAAAAACAAGATCTAATACCGACTGGTGGTTGGAGATAGCAAGTACAGGTTCATTAAACGTATCCTTGTTAAAATTAACCAGAATTTTCGGCACATGTATGTTATGGTAAACAACGGTTTTTGAAAAAAACTTGATTGTCCTGTGTACAAACAGTTTTTTAGCTTTTGATTTAAGCGGTAATATTTTAAGTACAGGTATAATTATAACTGCTAATGTTACGGTGGATATTACAAAATATATTACAGAGGAAATTGAAAAAATAAAATTGAATAAAGTAACCGGCAAGGCTCTTTTTCCACCCTTATAATATGTTAGAAACTTAAATAAGAAAGGTTGAACGGTAAAAGTGATAAAAATGGCAGATGTTATCCCAATTACGGATACTAATGCAATGGATTTAATAGCAGGATGTTGAGCAAATACAAGTACCCCCGTACCAAAAATGGTTGTAATGCCCGATAATAGAATGGAAGTTTTAAAAGTTACAACATTATCTTTATTGTACTGCAATTTATAAAGTAAGCCTCTGGTAATAAAAATACTGTAATCAACCCCAAGTCCGAAAATAAATGTTGAAATTATAATATTAAATATGTTGAAGTGAATATTAAACAATCCCATGATCCCAATTGTCCAGATCCAGCTCAATACTATTGGGACAAAACTGATGAGAGCCAGCTCAATCCTTCCAAAAGCTAACAAAAGAATGATGAAAACAATCACAGAGGATAAAAGGATCAATACTCCAAATTGGGATTTAACGATGGCAAATAACCCTTCTGTAACTTTTTGGCGATCGAGTAAAAATGAACTGCTGGAACCATTGATCCCTTCATGGACGCTTTCTTTTAGTGAATGTTCAGTTTTTATAGTTGTTACAACTGCTGATATATTCGGGTCAGTGATAATATAATCACTGAAATATAAGCGACTCAGGCTGCTAAACTTTTCAAGGGGGATGGGGGTAAACTCTTTTGTTATCAAATTGGTAAAATCATTGAACGCCTCAGGTCTGTATCGGTTTGCCTGTCCCTTTTCGTAAAGCACTGAAATCAACGGATCTTTTTTATCTTCCCAGTATAGGTTCCAGTTCCGTATTTTTTGTAATTGTTTTTCAGGTGAGATGATCAATGAGGTGATAGTAAAGTAATCGGCAATCGTTCCATTACTTTTCATGCTGTCGAGTTTTACCGTTATCTGTTCGGATTCCATCAAAGCTTCATCAAATGTTTTGCCAACCGAAATAGCAAATAAGGATGACAAAACAAAATCAGTTTTATCGTTAAGATATTTCTCATTTTCTTTCAACTCTTCAGTCATGTAATTCATATCCATCAGATTCTCATTGAAAGAAGTCCGTTTTCCGGTAAAATAAAAAACGATGGAAAGCAGGAAAATAAACAGAACCAATAGCTTTTTGTTTTCAGGCTTATACCGGGCAATATTATCCGGGAAAATGAAATTTGATTTTTCGGAATTCGCAATATTTAATTTTCTAAATAACAAAGGCAGGGTTATCAAAGCTGCAAAAGCAGTAGATAAAATACTAACAGCCGCAAAAAACCCCAAATCCTGAAATACCGTTGACTGGATGATGAACAAACATAAAAAGGCTGCTGCCGTGGTTACACTGCTCATTATTACAGGCAAAGAAATCGATTTGTATAGGTCTGCTATAGACCCCGACTGTTTGTAATGTGTTAAAAAATGAAGCGAATAGTCAATCCCAATTCCCAGCAAAACAGAACCTACACCCAATGAGATAGCCGAAACCTGCCCCCGGGAAAAATAAATAACGATCAATGAAAAACCGGCGCCTATGATCACAGGAATGAAAAGCAAAAAGGGAATTAAATAATTCCTGAAGTAGATTGTTAACAAGAGAAAAATAAACACTAACGTTATGCTCAGTGTAAGGTAGATATCTTTCTTGATCCGTTTCGAATTTGCCACAGCAACAACAGGAGCACCATAACAATGAAATTGAACATCCGGATTGTTGGTGGTCCTGATTATGTTATCAATCCCCTCGACAAGGCTTTCCATTTCCCTGGTATTGGAAGAATTTGATGCATTGAGGAAAATGAACAAACAGTTTTTATCTTTCGAAAATATCCTGTTTTTGACAATGGTGAAATTATCACCCAATTGAAACTGGTTAAGTTTTTCCATTGCCAGGCCGGTAAAACCAAAAGGATCCTTTAAAAGGAATTTTTTTAACGCGATTCCTGCCGGAGATATCAAGGTTTGAAGATTGCTTTTTAGAGTATTATTAATTGCTGTGTCTGTAATTTTAGCTGATATTTTCTGATAATCCGATTCCGAAAGGAACAAAGGAAGGTTTTCATAAAAAAAGTCATATAATGATATAATTTCATCATCGGATATTTTATATTTGATATCGCTTATTTGCTGTGAGAAATCCCTCTCAATTTTGTTTATAAACGCATCCGCATTTTCGATGAGCAAATCGGTTTTACCGAGGGAACCCGTGTCGTGTGCAGAAATGAAGACAATTATCTTATCAGATATAGAGGAATGCTTAAGTACAAAGTTGTATTTCTCAAATTTTTCGTCCTGAGGGAACAAGGCTAAAAAATCCTCATTTGTTTTGATCTTTAATCCGGAGTAAACTACCAGGCCGATAAAAACTATTGTCAACAAGAAAAGCAACCATCTTTTTCCGGCTAAAAAATTATGTATATATATAAAGAATTGCCCCATTCACACTATTCAAATTCCATATCGGACACAAATTTACAAACTCCTACATTTACAATCAACGGCTGTTACCTATTTTTCGAAAAGATGTCAACAGTATAAAGGCCAAAACTCCAGCCAGCACTGACATTGCCAATGCAAAAGCAACACTTCCAACCAGGTACACAATAATCAGGGATTTAATGGTCTCAAACGATATTTCGGAATCAAAACTAAGCCCGGTATGGATACCCGTCAGCAATTCACCGGATTTAACAGAAAGAAACAAAATGACTGGTATCATCGGGGGAATACTGATATTGGCAGATACAACAGCAATAACTTTATTCAATTTCAGTAAATAGGCAAGAAAAACAGCTGTTACCATCTGGTAACCCCAAATGGGAGCGATTCCCATGAATATTCCCAGGGAAACAGATAGCGCCAGATTAATATTGGTGTGCTCTGAATCGCTGACCTGCTCCCTGAAATGCTGTTTGATTGATTTGCTAAAAGCAGCCCTTGTAAAATCCCTGGGTTTGATATACAATAAAGCAATCACGACAAGAACTGTATTCAGGATGCTGATACGGGTAAAATCAACAAATGGCCTGAAATGGGAGACCCTTATTTCCTTTGGTGCATAATAAACTTTTACAGGCACATGGGTTATCTCCACTTTGCTCCAGGCCAACCTGACCAGAACTTCTATTTCAAATTCAAATTTTTTTGTCATCCACTTTTTGCTTTTTATGGAATCCAACGGATACAGGCGAAAACCTGACTGTGTGTCCGGGAGCTTTATATCGGTTTCGACCCAAAACCAAAAATTTGAGAACTTATTTCCAAAACTGCTTTTCCCCGGAATGCCTTCCTTTTCCATATTTCTTGCCCCAATAATAACAGCTTCAGGATGCTTTTTTAGTTTTTCAACAAACAAAAGTATATCATCGGCAAAATGCTGGCCATCAGCATCAATCGTTATAGCGTATTTATATCCTTTTGCTATGGCATATTCAAAACCTTTTCGAAGCGCATAACCTTTCCCTAAGTTCATGCCAAAGGATACAATTTCAATTTGATCAAATCCGGAAAGTATTTGGGAAGTTTCATCAGTTGATCCATCATTAATAACAATAACATTTTCCGAATACTGAAGGACATCCTCAATAACCCCTTTCAAAGTCTTTGAATTGTTGTAAGTAGGAATAATAATGCATATTCCTTGCCCTTCAAGGTTCTCCATCAGTACTGCTTTATCTTGCTTCATTAACTTTACTGAATTATAAAGTAAATTGAATCCTTCCTTTTAGACCGCATTTAAAATTTATAAATAAAAGACCTGAATATCGCAAAATTCAGGTCTTTTATAAAACTTAATGCCCTCCTGTAGCCCCGGCAGGAATCGAACCTGCATCTAAAGTTTAGGAAACTTCCATTCTATCCATTGAACTACGGGGCCAAGAACAGGTGCAAAAGTAATAAATTCCTTAATAAATTTAAAAATCACAATCCATTTTTCATTTTAGCATAGCATTCGAGCGGGCAATTAGCAATTGCAATACGGGGCCAGAATTTTTTATGTGTACTCTCTAATGCATTCAATCGATTGGAATGACACGACTTTTGAAACTAATGCAAGGAGACGTGTAAAATCTTAAGAAAATTTGATGGCCAGCCTTGTCCTAATCTAGCTTATTACTAATATGCTGAAAGATATAATCAAAAAAGTATATCTTTACGATTATTAGCAAACAAAAAACTGTAGCTATTATGAAAAAGATTAATAACGTTCATGAATCAAAGCCTCCGGACGCTGCAATAATTGGTGCTGGTAAAATGACAAAGCCGCTTGTAGATTATTTTATTGACAAATGTGGTTACCAGGTTTTTATGGTTAACAGGACAGTTTCAACTGCAGAAAAGGTCATTAATGGAAGAAAACTGGGAACTGCTGTTAGGTGGTCTGCCGGTGAACCTGCTGCGCTTGATAAAATTGTGTCGCAATCGGATATAGTGATAAGCATGGTTCCAAAACCAATGCATATAAATGTTGCCAAATCATGTCTTCGGTGTAATAAGAATATGGTGACAACCGCTTATGAAATCCCTGAACTTATGGCCCTTGATAAAGAAGTAAAGAAAAAAGGCCTTTTAATCCTAAATGAATTAGGTGAAGTTCCCGGAATCGATCACTTCGGTACTCAGCTTCTACTTAATGAGGTTAAAAAAGAAGGTGGGAAAATCCTTAGCCTTAAGTCATATGGTAGTGGACTGCCAGCATATGAACACAATAACAACCCCATGCTATATAAGTTTTCATGGGATCCTAATACAGTATTTGTTGCAGCTCAAACTGCAGCTCAGTATATTGAGAACGGGGAAAAAATAAAAGTCCCGGGAGATAAGCTTTTTACTCATTTTTGGTTAACCGAAATTGAAGGTTTAGGAACATTTGAGACATACCCGAATAAAGATGTTGAAAAGTATATCAAACCTTTTGGCCTTCCTGATAATATAACTTTTTACAGGGGCTTACTCAGATATTCAGGATATTGCAATAACT
>Ga0255366_10227_pt1 | contig 11500 bp, 9 predicted proteins | sample ANMaggSeSYBR01C4_FD_182086 | JGI IMG/M metagenome (GOLD analysis project Ga0255366, IMG submission 182086) | Sediment cell enrichment communities from methane seep in Santa Monica Basin, California, United Staets - ANME aggregate JGI... | ecosystem: Environmental > Aquatic > Marine > Cold seeps >... | reverse complement strand
AATATAATAAGGTAAGGGCTACCATGGGGGAAATTATAGGAACATATAGTGATTATGTAGTAATAACTGCGGATAATCCTAAAAGTGAAGACCCTCTGAAAATTGCCCAGGAGATTGAGAGAGGGGTTAAAAAAACCGACAAAGATTATGTAATTATCACAGATCGGGCAAAGGCCATTTATCATGCTTTGGAAAAAGCCGGAGAAGGGGATATAGTATTGATAGCCGGAAAAGGGCCAGAAAATGAGCAGATTTATCATGATAGAGTTATTCATCATAACGATGAAGAAGTAGTGAAAAATATCTTGACAGGGAGATAGAAGATTGAAAATTTTTAAAATCAGAGAACTGATAAAAGCTGCCTCCGGAAAGATATTAATTATTGCAAATTTTTTAGAAGCCTCTTTCTTGCTTCTGTTTAAGCTTAAAAACAATTTTTTCTTGGCCTTTAGATAATTCAGGGGAATCAGGATTGCTTGATAAAAGGGATTTCCATAGATAGCCGAACTATAATCCCCGGTGATTTATTTTTTGCGATAATTGGGCCCAATTTCGATGGACATGATTTTGTTATTGAAGCATTCAAGAAGGGCGCGATTGGCATAGTAGGCTGTGAAGGCGTAAGTAATTTATTGCAGAATGAGAAAGTAGACAAAAATAAAATTATTATAGAAGTAGAAGATACCCTTTCGGCTTTACAGAATTGGGCTAAATACTGTAAGGACAAATTTAATACTTTTAATATTTGTGTAACCGGCAGTAATGGGAAGACCACTACCAAAGAAATTATTGCTCATATTTTATCTCAGAAACACCCCTTATTAAAAACCTCTGGAAATTACAATAATGAAATCGGAATTCCTCTTACTTTGCTGCAGCTTAATGAATCCCATAAATTAGTAGTGGTAGAGATGGGAATGAGAGGCTTGGGTGAAATAACTGCTCTAACCGATTTAATTACTCCTGATCTAGCGGTGATTACCAACATAGGAGAAGCGCATATCGGCCTATTAGGTTCAAAGGATAATATTTTTAAGGCAAAATCGGAATTATTACAATCATTGAATAAAGAGGGTATTGCCATTCTAAACAGAGATGACCCTTATTTCTTTAAGGTGTCGGAAATTGTTAGAGATAAGAAATTATATTCTTTTGGCATTGAGAATGAGAGTGATATTATGGCATGTAATATCAGAATGGTAGGCGATAAAGGAATGAGATTTACCCTTGAAGTGCAAAATGGCAAAAGCAGAGAAATATATTTTCCTTTATTGGGAAGGCATAATATTTATAATGCCCTTGCTGCAGCTGCGGTTGCTTTTGCCCTGGGAATAGAATTGGATTTAATTGAAAGAGGCTTATCTTCTTTTAAACCGTTAGACCTGCATATGCAATTAAGCAACTTTTTTAATGGTATTAAAATATTAAATGATTCCTATAATGCTAGTCCTTTATCGGTAAAAAGTGCTTTAGAAACTTTAGCAGAAGTTGGGCAAAAAAATAGAAAGATAGCCATCTTAGGCGATATGCTGGAATTAGGAGAAAAGGCTGACTTTTACCACCAGGAAATAGGAAAGGAAACAGCAAAATTGTCTATTGATCTACTGATAACTGTTGGCCGGGGAGGAAAGATAATTGCCCGATCTTCCAAAGAAGAAGGGATGGAAGAAGAGAGAGTTTTTTCTTTTGAGAAAAATGAGAAGCTAAATTTAGCCAAAAAGTTGTTAAGTTTAATTAAATCCGGAGATTTTATCCTGTTAAAAGGTTCGCGGGAAATGAAAATGGAAGAGATTTTAGATTTTTTACAAAAAGAGTATCAAAAAAATAATCCTACCTAAGGAGGAGATAATGACCTATTGGCCCCTAACTTTATTAATTTCTTTTATGATCCCGGTAATTGCTCTACCTGCTTTTATAAAATATTTAAAAAAACATAATGTAGGACAGAAAATTCGTCAGGAAGGGCCGGATCTTCATCAACATAAAATGGGAACACCTACTATGGGAGGGGTAATAATTATCCTTATTTTGATAATTGTGGTTTTGCTCTTCGTTCCTTACAATAAATATGTTTTATGGTCGTTAATTATTACTGTCGGCTTCGGGTTTATTGGCTTGGTCGATGATTTGATAAAATATCTTAAGAAACGGTCATTGGGTCTTCTTACCATGCAAAAGCTGCTTCTTCAAATTACCCTTGCTATAATAGTTGCTTATGGTGTTCAGCAAAGTACTGACTTGGGGACAGAAGTTTATATCCCTTTTTTGAAAAATAGTATAGATCTGGGAATTATGTTTATACCTTTTGTGGTCTTGGTGATGATTAGTTCAGTTAATGCGGTAAATTTGACCGATGGTTTAGATGGGCTGGCAACTGGATTAACAATTATTGCCATGCTAAGTTTTGCTTTAATTGCCTACGTCCAAAATGAATTGTCTATGAGTCTATTTGTCTTGATAGTTATCTCTACCTCCCTCGGTTTTTTAGTGTATAATTTTTTTCCAGCTCAGATATTTTTAGGAGATGTAGGTTCTTTGGCTTTAGGTGGAGCGCTTGCTTCTGTAGCAATATTTACCAGGACAGAATTATTTTTACTGATAATAGGCGGGGTATTTGTGATTGAAACTTTATCGGTGATATTTCAGGTTGTTTCGGTAAAATTAAGGGGTAAAATTATTTTTAGGATGAGTCCTATTCACCACCATTTTGAGCTTTGTAGCTGGAAAGAGCCTAAAATTATTATTAGGTTTTGGATTATTGGAGCGATTTTAGCGCTTATTGGAATAGCTGGTATTTAGTATATCGTTAGCTAGTTAATTGGTTACTTGGTTAATTAGTTGAAGATTTCGTTTTAAACTGGATAACTGGCCAACTATTTTATCTTACATCTTGTAATTTACTTCCTAACCAGTTAACTAGCTAACCAATTAACCAACTAACTATAAAATAGGAGTTGTACTTAGATGTTAATAGAAAAAAGATCTCCTGATTTATGGCTTTTTATAGCAGTAATATTACTTTTGGCTATTGGTATTTGTATGGTTTTTAGCTCAAGTTACATTATGGCATATAAATGGTATGGAGATAGTTATTATTTTTTAAAAAGACAATTAATTTATGCTATAATAGCTATACTGGCATTTTTTTTCGCTATATATGCCGATTATCATTGTTATAAAAAATTAAATATTCCTATCTTAATTTTATCCATTACTTTGCTGTCGATGGTTTATATTCCCGGTATCGGGAGAACTGCCGGAGGGGCAAGTAGATGGATTAAGATAGGATTTTTTTCTTTTCAGCCCTCCGAAATTGCTAAATTCGCTTTAATCTTATACATGGCAGAATCTTTAACCAGAAAACAAATAAAAGATGTAGAAACCTTTATTAGAGGGGTATTGCCCCCTTTAATTATTATGTTGATAATGTTTTTATTAATCTTGAATGAACCAGATTTTAGTACCTCCTTAATTATTTTGGGTATTTCTTTTATTATGTTATTTATTGGTGGGACCAAGGTAATCCAGCTTTATGCATTAATAATAGCCGCAATCCCCTTGGGAATTTTTATATTATCGAGAGAAGAATATAGAAGAACGAGATTACTTTCTTTTTTGGATCCCTGGAAAGACCCACTGGATAGCGGATTTCACATAATTCAATCTCTATTAGCCTTGGGGAGCGGTGGAATTTTTGGAATCGGGTTGGCAGAGAGTAAACAAAAATATTTTTATCTTCCAGATCAACATACTGATTTTATCTTCTCAATAATTGGTGAGGAATTAGGGTTTATAGGTACCGCAGTAATAATTATTCTCTTTACAGTATTATTGTGGCGTGGATTTTGTATAGCCTTAGATTCTTCTGACCAATTTGGGACTTTGTTGGCTGCTGGTATTACCTCAATGATAGTTTTTCAGAGCATTATAAATATTGGAGTAGTGACCAAGATGATTCCCACTACTGGTATCACTCTGCCCTTCATCAGCTATGGAGGTTCGTCTCTAATAGTAAACATGTTTTGCGCGGGAATTTTACTAAATATTTCCCGGTATAAAGTAAAAGAACAGGGAGTGTAATCGATGACATTAAAGGTGATAATTTCAGGTGGTGGAACAGGGGGGCATATATATCCTGGAATTAGTCTAGCTTATGAGATAAAGGGCAGAGACATAAAAAACGATATTTTATTTGTGGGAACTGAAAGGGGCCTGGAATCCAAACTTATTCCCCTGGAAGGTTTTAAAATTGTAAAAATTAAAGCCCGAGGCATCCAGCGGAAAATATGTTTTGAAAACTTGACGGCTACTGTCATTTTTTTTATTTCTTTGTTTCAGTCATATAAGATTGTAAAAAAGTATAAACCGGATATAGTTATTGGAACAGGGGGCTATGTAAGCGGTTCGATTGTTTTGATGGCAGCAATATTAGGTATTCCGACTTTTATTCACGAACAGAATGTAATACCCGGGATTACCAATAAGTTTTTATCTCGTATTACCAGAGCAACATTTTTAAGCTTTAATCAATCAAAAGAGTATTTTAACAGTAAAGCGAAATTAATTTTCACGGGTAACCCCCTACGCTTTAAAAACAATAAGCATAGCACAGACAGAGAGTATAAAAAATTTAAACTTGATTCTTCAAAAAAAACTATATTGGTATTGGGAGGCAGCAAGGGAGCAGCCTCAATTAACAGAATTGTTCTGGGAGGTATCGATTCAATAAAAGAGGTTATAGAAAACAACTGGCAAGTTTTATTGATTAGCGGGCAAGATGATTATAATAATATTATAGAAATAGTAGGGGAAGATCATACACTATTCTCGGTGGAATCTTACCTGCATGATATCGAAAAAGCTTATTCTCTAACTGATTTAGTAATCTGCCGGGCAGGAGCTACCACTTTAGCTGAGATCAGTGCTTATGGTTTGCCGGTAATTTTAATACCTTATCCCTATGCTACTCATGATCACCAGGGAATCAACGCTAAAATTTTTGAAAGAGAAGGGGCTGCAATGTTAATATTAGAAAAGGATTTATCTGATGAGGGGTTAGCCCGGGTTTTGCTCGATATACTAAAAGATAAAAATCGATTAGAAATGATGGCTAAGAAGAGTAAAGGATTAAGCAATGTGAATTCAGCTAAGAAAATAGTAGACTATATTTCTGATTGCATTAAAGAACAAAAGAATTATTTTACAAACAAAGCAGGAAAATTATAAATTTTTATTGAATATAAATTTAAGATTTGAGATTTACGCGATTCAGGTTCGGTTAGCGCCTGACCGGTTACTCTAATTAGTTGATGATATTGAAACATGTTTAACTATTTTTTATACTAATCCTTTACCTGGCTAACTAACTAATCAAATAGATACGAGATAAGCAATACAGAAAAAAGGTGGAATTATATTTAATGAATGAAAATAAATTACATATACATTTTATTGGAATTGGTGGAGCGGGAATGAGCGGCATAGCTTCGATTCTTCTAGATTCAGGTCATAAGGTCAGTGGTTCGGACATCATAACTTCAAAGATTACTAAAAGATTAGCTGATAAAGGAGCAACTATTTTTAAAGGTCATAATGAAAATAATGTAGAAGGGGTAGATTTAGTAGTAGTTTCATCGGCAATTTCCGAATCTAATTCGGAAATAAGTGGTGCTCGGGATAGAAAAATTACCATAATCAAAAGAGCTGAAATGTTAGCAAAACTTATGGACAATAAATGTGGAATAGCTATTGCGGGAACACACGGTAAAAGCACCACTGCTTCCATGATAAGTTTATTATTAGAAAAAAGCGGTTTCAATCCTACCGTAATAGTAGGAGGAGAGCTAAATAATTTTAAGAATAATGCTAAATTAGGGAAAGGAAAACATATAGTTGTGGAAGCCGATGAAAGTGATGGTTCATTTTTGGAATTAAATCCGCACGTGGCCATAGTTACCAATATAGAAGATGACCACTTAGACCATTATAAAAATATGGATAATATTCTAAAAGATTTTAGGAAATTTATTGACAAAGTTCCTGATAATGGACGAGTCATCTTGTGCAAGGATTGCGATAATATAAAAGGATTGATAAAACAATATGTAAGAAGCCATGTTACTTATGGAATATTTGCTGAAGCGGATCTAATGGCTAAAGATATAGAATTTGATAAGTTAAATTCTATATCAAAAATATACTGGCAGGGTGAAAAAATTGGTGAACTTCACTTAAAGGTTGCCGGGTATCACAATATTTTAAATGCTTTAGCGTCAATTGCTGTTGCCCTGGAACTGGGAATAAATTTTTCGGAAATTGCCAAGACATTGGAAAACTTTCGGGGAGTACATAGAAGAATGGAAATCGTTGCCAGTACTGATAACGATATACTAATTATTGATGATTATGCTCACCATCCTACCGAGATTAAGGCAACTTTGAGCGCCTTAAGAAGCGGCTGGCAAAAAAGGAGAATAATTTCCGTATTTCAACCCCACCGCTATAGCAGAACTAAACTTCTGGCAGAAAAATTCGGTAAGGCATTTTTTGACGCTGATTATGTAATTATCAATGATATTTATTCAGCCAATGAATCACCGATATCCGGAGTTAGCGGAGAAATCATATATAAGGAAGTTAAAAAAACCAATCATAGGCAGATAAAATACATGCCTTCCAAAGATAATATTTTAGATTATTTATCTGAGATTATTCAACCCGGAGATATAGTAATAACTATGGGGGCAGGAGATATTTGGACTGTTGGCCAGGAATTGGCAAAACAATTGAAAAAACAAACAAAGGAATTTTAATTTTATTTGAAGATGAATATAGATATTATAAAAAATGAGTGCAAAAAACAAGGAATAAATCATATAAGTAAATTTGATGAACCCTTGAAGAATTATACTTCATTAAGAATTGGCGGGCCTGCCGATTTTTTTTGTAGCCCTAACAACATTGAAGATTTAAAAAAAGTTGTTTCTATTTTTAAGAAGTATAATATACCTTTCTGGGTTATTGGGAATGGAACAAACTTATTGATTTCGGATAGTGGGATAAGAGGTTTGGTAATCAATCTAAATAAAGATTTTAAAAAAATAGAATTTTCTGATAAAATTGTAAAAGTAGGCGCAGGAGTTTCATTAGTATACTTGAGCAAGGTGGTTTTGAACAGAGGATTAAGTGGAATAGAATTTGCCTGTGCTATTCCAGGGGCATTAGGTGGAGCGATAATCAATAATGCCAGTTTTAAAGGAAATTGCATGGCAGACGTAGTACAAAATGTAACTTTTTTGACTCGGGATAATAAGATAGAAAGAATATCCAAATCTAATTTAAATTTTAATTATCGTGAATGTAATTTAAAAAGCAAGCCGGTGATAATTTTAGAAGCAGCTCTGCTGTTGGAAAAGGGGAACAAAGAAGAAATTGAATCTAAGATAAAACGAAATATTGAAATCAGAAAAACAAGACAGCCTTTGGATAAGTTCACCGCGGGTAGCATATTTAAAAATCCACCGGGTTATTATGCCGGAGAATTGATAGAAAAGGTTGGAGCGAAGGGGTTATCTCGGGGAAAAGCACAGGTCTCTACCCAACATGCAAATTTTATAATAAACAATGGTGATGCGTCAGCTAGGGATGTTTTATTTTTAATTAAAGAGATTGAGAAAAGAGTAAGGAAAAATTTTGGAATAAAATTAGAACGGGAAATAGAAACTTTAGGAGAACCCTAAATTCGTATCGCGTATCACTAAGAATTAGTTAACCGGTTAGTTGGTTACCTAGTTAACTGGTTAAGAAAAGACAGAAAAGAAATCAGTAGTCCGAATAAGATAGTATCGAGTATATAGTAGCAGCATGGCATTGCCGTGATGAATCCAGAAAGAAAACGACCAGAATAATTTCGTATATCGTTTATAGTTAAAACGGAGACTGGGTAGATGAAAATAATTGACGATAGAGAAGAATTAAAAGGAGAAGAGGAGGAAGAAGAAAAAAAGCAAAAACCTTTACTATTAAGAATAGTGAAGATATTAATTTTTTATTTGGCTATAGGTTTTTTAGGTTGGAATTTTTTTAATTTTATATTTAGTTCAGATTTTTGCAACATCAAAGATGTTATCATCAAAGGAAATGATTATCTAAGCGAGGATGAAATATTTTATAAGTCCGGAATTCAATTAGATAAAAATATTTTTAAATTAGATCTAAAAGAATCTATAGATTATTTAAAGCAGGAAATCTGGATAAAAGAGATAGAAATAAAACGCGTGATACCGAATAAAATAATTATTTCCATAACAGAAAGAAAAGCAGCGGCGATTGTCCATATCGGAGAAGAATATTTTTTCTCCACTAAAGAAGGAATAGTTTTATCTAAAATTGATAGACCGAAGGAAGGATTTGTCCTTCCCCTTCTATCAGGGTTAATAATTGATGAAATAAAAATAGGAGAAATCATAGATAAGTCAGAGTTTAGGATGGCATTGGAAAGCATTAATTCAGCAGAAGTGATACTACCCAAGAAATTTTGTCGGGTGGAAATATTATCCCCGGATGATTTTATGATTTGCAACAAGAATGATACTTTAAAAGTTAGGGTGAATAGGCCAGAAGTGATTATTAGTAAGGAAAATTTATTGAGGGAAAGCCTGGATAAAATTGAAAGGGGAAAATTGTTGGTAGAATATATAGATATTCGTTTCAAAGACAGTTTAATAATAAAATTAAAAAAATGATATTTGTAAAATAAAACACATTAATTTGTTTACTTTATTTTTTTGGTGGTGTATGATATTTTTATAGCATACAGGAGGTTGTGAATATGGGAATGGATGAAATTATAGTTGGTCTGGATATAGGTTCCGAAAAAGTATGCACAGTTATAGGTGAATTAAATGAGGATGACCAGATAGAAATTATTGGCATAGGTACATCCCCATCTCTGGGAATAAAAAAAGGAGTAATTATAGATTTAGACCAAGCTATCCAATCAGCAAAGGAATCTATTGAAAGCGCTGAACGCATGGCAGGAATTCGTATTGGTTCTGCTTTTGTTTCTATCGCAGGAAGCCATATCACATCTGTCAATAGTAAAGGAGTTATTGCTATTTCCGGAGATTCCCCGGAAATTACTGAAAACGATATTGAAAAGGTTATAGAAGCAGCAAAAGCAGGAATAGTATCTTCTGAAAAAGAGTTAATTCATACACTAAGCCGCGAATTTATAGTTGATGGCCAGGGTGGAATATCAGATCCCCTGGGAATGTCGGGAGCAAGATTGGAGTGTAAGGTCCATATTGTAGCCGGTTCAATTATCGCTGTACAAAATTTAATTAAATGTGTAGAAGGAGCAGGGTTGGACATTGAGGAAATAATTTTTGGAACCTTAGCTTCCAGTAATGTAATATTAAGTAATGCTGAGAAAGAATTAGGGATTTTATTAGTTGACATCGGCGCAGGGACTACTGAAATAGCAATTTTTGTTGAAGGTGGATTAACTTATTCTGCAGTTTTACCAGTAGGAGGTATTCAGATTACCAATGATTTAGCTGTTGGATTAAGAACTTCTATAGAAGAAGCTGAAAAGATAAAAATAAATTATGGGAGTGCAGTTGAAAATGGTGATTCTCCTGAAAATTTAGTAGAGATTTCCAGCATTAGCGGAGAGGATAAGCATAATGTATCTAAAAAATTCCTGGTGGAAATAATAGAACCCCGGGTGAGTGAGATATTTAATTTGGTTGGAGTGGAAGTTAGAAAATCCGGGTGCTACAATATAATTCCCGGAGGAATAGTGATAACCGGAGGGAGTTCTTTACTGCCCGGTATCTCAGAGGTTGCAGAACAGGTCTTTAACCTACCTTCTCGATTAGGTAGGCCCCATTACGAAGGGGAGTTAGCGGATATGATAAACGATCCGTCGTATTCTGAAGCAATTGGATTGTTGAGTTTTGCTACCGAAAAATACTCTATTGCTAGATCATTTCAATCCACTAAAAGAAAAATAAGAGGAAATAATATTTTTACTAAAATCACCAGCTGGTTGAAAGATTTTTTTTAGTTTTTTTTATTGCCTTTAAATTGGCTAACATTTCATTATTTTCGGGGAGGTTATAAATTGTTTAGCCTTAACAATAAAATAGGAGAATTCATTGAAATAAAAGTAATCGGTATAGGCGGCGGCGGCGGAAATGCTGTTAATAGAATGATTGAAGCGAAATTACAAGGGGTCAATTATGTTTCCGCTAATACTGATGCTCAAGTGTTAACATTTTCTAATGCAGAACAAAAAATACAAATTGGCAGCAGGGTAACCAAAGGTTTGGGTAGCGGATCGAATCCTGAAGTGGGCCGTAAGGCTGCAGAAGAAGACAAAGAGAGGATTACTAAAGCTTTAAAAGGAGCAGATATGGTATTTATTACCGCTGGAATGGGAGGCGGAACAGGAACGGGCGGTGCTCCTATCGTTGCCCGGATATCTAAAGACTTAGGTGCCTTGACGGTGGGAGTAGTAACTAAGCCTTTTTCTTTTGAAGGAAATAGAAGAATGAGACAGGCCGAGGAAGGAATAAAATTACTCAAAGAATGTGTAGATACTTTAATTATAATACCTAACGATAGACTACTTCAGATTGTTGAGGAAAATACTTCTATATTGGATGCTTTCAAAATTGCTGATGAGGTTCTACTGCATGGTATTCAGGGAATTACCGAAATTGTAGTTGAGCCAGGTTTGATAAATGTAGATTTTGCGGATGTAAAAATGATTATAGAAAATGCCGGTACCGCCATAATGGGGTTAGGAAGGGCGAGCGGTGAAAATAGAGCTGTAGAAGCAGCTCAAAAAGCCGTAAACAGCCCAATTTTAGATACAAAAATCGATGGAGCCAAAGGGTTGTTATTTAATATCAGTGGTAGTTCAAGTTTAACTTTGCATGAAGTTAACAGGGCTGCTGAAATAATTTCTAAGGCAGCTAATCAGGAAGCAAATATTATCTTTGGAGCGGTAATTAACAAAGAGCTAAATGATGAAGTAAAGGTAACAGTGATAGCTACAGGATTTGAAACCTTAGATGACATAAAAAAAGAACCCAATTTTGAGGAGATTGATTTTGATAAAGATAAGACAAGTTATAATGATTTAGATATCCCTACTTTTTTAAGGGAGAAAAAATAAAAATAGCGCGTAGCGTATACATTTAGTTAGTTGGTTACCTGGTTAGCTAGTTAAAAATGCAAATACAAGATACAAGGCAAGAGAATTGACCAGAGTTTTTTATTTATCGCCCTACTTCTTATTTCCTTTCTCTACGATACCCGCTAAACTTTCCACGTTATCTTCGCAATGACACTTCTGTTTTTATATTCTGCCTTCTATTATCTTAACGAAATACGATTCACGAGATACGAATTTATCTTCTTTCTTTTCTTTCCTCAACTAGCTAACCAGGTAACTAACTAATAAGCTAACCAACTACTAATTCATTTTCTA
>Ga0255366_10225_pt1 | contig 11523 bp, 12 predicted proteins | sample ANMaggSeSYBR01C4_FD_182086 | JGI IMG/M metagenome (GOLD analysis project Ga0255366, IMG submission 182086) | Sediment cell enrichment communities from methane seep in Santa Monica Basin, California, United Staets - ANME aggregate JGI... | ecosystem: Environmental > Aquatic > Marine > Cold seeps >... | reverse complement strand
AATTTTATCATCATCATCAATACCAAGTTGAGTGGGTAGTTCCCTCAAACCCGGATTCATATATAGCGGTTCCGGTGTGATGGCACCAATGTATTTATTTCTTTCCCTGTAAAATTCAAGGTGTTTTTGGGTTACTTTCCCGTCTCCCGCGGTATATCCGAGTTTAATAGGAGGAAAGATGAAATTGTTTTGTAATTGTAACATAATTCTATTTTATAAAATTGATTTTATCTATAAAAAAGTGTTTCATATCTGATATTCTGTCATTGCAAGGATCAGTGGGGATGAAATGATCCCCAATGGCTTTCATATTGAGGATATGGTTAAGTTTTCCCGCTTGCTGAAAACTAATGGTATTAATGCAATTCATGTGTCTGCCGGCTCTGTTTGCTCAACTCCCCCCTGGTTTTTTCAGCACATGTTTGTTCCAAAAGGTAAAACATGGGAACTTGCCAGGCAAGTTAAAGATGAAGTAAATATTCCAATAATATTTGTAGGGCAGGTTAACAGAAGGGAAGATATAGAAAATCTTACGCAAAATTATAATGCTGACTACATAGCCACAGGCAGGGCATTAATTGCCGATCCTGATTTTGTTGGAAAATGTATAAATAAAGTAGAAGGAAATATTCGTCCCTGCCTTGCTTGTGCCGAGGGTTGTTTGGGTGGTGTAAAATCAGGGCAAGGCCTTCAATGTCTTGTGAATCCTGAAATTGGGAAAGAAACTAAGGGTTTTACTTTGGCTGATAAGTCAAAACATTATGCTGTTGTTGGAGGTGGACTGGCAGGAATGGAAGCTGTTTTAACATTGAAGAGAAGAGGCCATCATGTTGATCTTTACGAAAAAAATGAATTAGGCGGACAATTTAACCTTGCCCCGCTTACCCCAAATAAAAAATCTATGGCTGCTTTAGTTCCATACTTTGTAAAAGAATTAAAAGATAATAATATAAATGCTATTTACAAAGAAGCTGTGAAATCAGATTTAATTAATAAATATGATGGGGTAATTATTGCATCCAGCTCTAAACCTGCAAGTATTAAAATACCCGGCTTAAATAAACCCTATTGGGCAGAAATCTTGCTTAAAGAAAATCTGCCAAAAAATAAAAAAGTATTGATAATTGGGGGAGGCCTTATCGGCGTTGATATAGCAACAGCATTAATTCCCCTGAACAACAAGGTAATTATTGTTAAAAGGACAACTGATTTTGGAGAAGATATGGAAGCAATTGCCAAAACCCTTTCTTTAAAAATGATGAAAGAAAAAGGGACTGTTTTCAGTGATCATACTTATATTAAAAAAGTAGAAGGCGGTACGGTTTATGCCGACAAAAATGGGAAAAGTATTCAATTCAACGATGTTGACCTAATAGTTGTTTCAACAGGTATGAGGAGTTTTAATCCATTAAAGGATGAATTGGAAAATGATATCCCGGTTTACATTGTAGGTGATGCAAAAAAGGTGGGAAATGCACAGGATGTTATTTATGGGGCTTACGAACAAGCAATAAATTTATAAAATGAAATTAGCTCATATTGCATTATCTGTTTCTGATCATAAAGAGATTGAGAAATTTTATACAAATGTTCTTGGGATGAAGCAAATAAAAAACTTTGTTTTAAGAAAGGAGCTTGCTGCTAATATTTTTGAGATCAACGAAGAAATTACTGTTTTCCTTTTGCAAAAAGATAAAGTGATTTTTGAAATATTCATAACAACAGAATACAGAAAGCAAGCATTTGATCATGTCTGTATTTCTATTAAAAACAGGGAGGAGTTTATTAATAAGGTCTTGTTAAACGGATATAAGGTTATACGTATTGAAAGAGAACTTTTTGATTTGATATTTATCAAGGATAAAGATGGGAATATATTTGAAATAAAGGAAATGTAAAATTTGATATAAAACCAGAAAATTGCGAATCAATAATTTGCTTTTAATAATAAAAATAGTAGGATTATGAAATTAACAGTTTTAACTGAGAATACAGCATCGGGTTATTATACAGCCGAGCATGGTTTATCATATTTTATTGAATATGAAAACAAAAACATTCTCTTTGATACCGGACATACTGATGTCTTTTTAAGAAATGCCAAAAAGTTAAATATTGATGTTGATACAGCCGAAATAGTTGTCCTTAGTCATGGGCATTGGGATCATGGAAATGGACTAAAATATCTAAAAAATAAAAAATTGATATGTCATCCCAACTGTTTTATTAAAAGGTATAGAAAGAATGATAGTTTTAATATTGGGCTTGATTTGAGCTATGCCGAGTTGAAAAAAAGATTTAAAATTTTAGTATCACGAGAACCATATTATATATCTGAAAATATAATTTTTCTCGGCGAAATACCCAGGATAAATTCCTTTGAAGCTCAAACAACAACATTTATTGATGAAAACAGAAACGATGATTTTATCATTGATGACTCAGCACTTGTTATTATTATTAATGATGAATTTGTTGTTGTTTCGGGCTGTGCACATTCAGGTATTTGCAATATTGTTGAATATGCTAAAAAAATTACAGGCATGAAAAAAGTAAAAGTGGTTATTGGCGGTTTTCATCTAATAGAAAATAATAATCAGACAAAAAAAACAATTAAATATTTTAAGGAACAAAATATTTCACAAATTTTTCCTTCTCATTGCACAAAGTTCCCTGCATTAGTAGCTTTCTACAATGAGTTTCAAATAAAACAAGTAACAACAGGAATGATTTTTAATTTTTAAAATAGTAACAGGAGACAAATTATATGAATATTTCTAATAGGGTAAATCAACTAAAAAAATCGGCAATCCACGAAATGACAAGATTATCAAAACAATATGATGATGTGGCATTTTTGTCGTGGGCAAAACCTACAACCGGAACCCCAAAAAATATCAATGATGCAGTTATTGAAGCTATCAATAAAGGATTGACCGGGGGTTATTCTCAAAGTGAAGGGTTGCCCGAATTAAGGGAAGAAATTGTAAAAAAACTCAAAAAGGACAATAATATTGAGGCAAATACTTCACAAATAATTGTGACCGTGGGAGCAATAGAAGGATTGGCTGCATCTGTTTTGGCAACCATCGACCCGGGTGATGAAGTAATCCTTCCAACGCCAACTTATTCAACCCATATAACACAGGTTAAGCTTGCTTCAGGAATACCTGTTTTAGTCCCTTTGATTGAAGAGGAAAATTTTGCTTTGGATATCGAAGCAATTAAAAACGCAATTACACCGAAGACGAAAGCTGTTTTGTTTTGCACCCCAAATAACCCGACAGGAACAGTCTTTCCTGAAAGCACACTTCGCGAGTTAGGGAAAATTGCGTTAGAGCACAATCTCACTGTAATAACCGATGAAGCTTATGAATACTTTACGTTTGATGGTAGCAAGCATTTCAGTATGGCCTCAATTCCCGAATTGAGTAAAAATGTAATAACTAATTATACGTTTACCAAAACTTATGCAATGACCGGTTGGCGTATCGGTTATCTTCATGCCGATGAAGAAATTTTAACCCAGATTAAGAAAGCACATATACCCCTGTCTATTTGTGCACCCGTAGCTTCGCAATATGCAGCAATTGCAGCCTTAAAAGGTAGTCAGGATTGTATTGAAGAATTCAGGTTGCATTATCTTAAAGCCAGGAACCTAATGTGTGAAAGATTGGATAGGTTGGATTCTGTTTTTGAGTATAATAAGCCGGAAGGTTCATATTTAATGTTTCCAAAGATTTTAGGCGATCAGGGAAACGACTCAATTACGTTTAGTAAAAACTTATTAAAGGAAGCCAGGGTTTCTACAACTCCGGGTATAGCTTTCGGGCCAACCGGCGAAAATCATATCAGGCTTTCTTTCTGTGTTCCCGAAGAAATGATAAATAAAGCATTCGATAGAATGGAAGAATATTTTAGAAAGAACATATGAAACTATCAACAAAAAATTCGCTAATTGGAAAAATTGCAGATAATGTTGGGTTGAATAATAAATTTCATCGATATCAGAAAATAAGCATTGATCCGAACGATAAAGCACTGATAAGCCCGGTCGAAGGAAAAGTTGTACATATTGGGAATATTGATAATGAAGGAGTACTTATTTCAAAACGCAATAAAAAAATCCGGTTAGAGGAACTTATTGGGAAAAATTATAATCAATTTGCAGGTTACAGATACATCAATTTTTACCTGAGCCCGCTTAACTTACATTTTTGGGTTACCCCGTATGATGGAATGTTTACATACACCCAAAAGAATGAAGGGCAATCTATCTTCCCGATTTACATTGGGTTAGAATATTTATTGGGGATAAATATGTTTAGCAAAGCAATAAAAAAGAATGCTTCAATTGGTTCTGTTTTTAAAACAGAAAAATTTCCAATAGCTATGATTGCAGTCGGGTCATTAAATGTCAACAGAATTCATACTGACTATGAAGAAATGCAGAATTATAAAAAGGGGACACCTTGCGGATATTTTAGTATAGGCTCAAGTATGCTTTTGTGTTTTCCGAATCATTTAAAGTACCTAATTGATGAAGGATCCGATGTCAAAATAGGGCAGCGGATTTTGATTTGAATCTGTTTTCAAATGGAGATTAGGAATGGACAGGTTTAAAAGTTCGAACATACATCAAATAAACCATTGAGCAATCTCAAAATTCCTGCTAATGCTTAGGTTCTTGCTTTTTATTAAAATTTTGTTGTTGTAAATTACTTTTGTCTGGATATCATAGTATCAATAATTTCAAATTGGAGGATAGTTTAGGAAACAAACGGAAACTATGAAAATAATAGCATTACCGGTCAAAGAAAACAAATTAAGTCCACATTTTGGAGAATGCTCACACTTTAAATTTTATTGGGAGGAAAGAGGAAAAATCCTTAAGGAAGATTTAATACCTGCACCTGCACAACAACCTGAATTGATTCCTAACTGGCTTGTTGAAAAAGATGTTACCGATGTAATTGCTGCCGGGATTGGATTGAAGCCTATTGAAATTTTAAACCGACATAAGATCAATGTATTTGTGGGTGTAAAAATAAAAGACCCTAAAATCCTTGTAGAGGAATACCTGGATGGCACATTGGAAACCAATGGAAATTTATGTGATCATTAATTGGTTTTTTCTGCAACAAAAAGGATAGTGAATATAATAACAAAAATGAATGATAAAATCGAAAAATAAGTCATGCAAATATATTGAGGGATTTGGTTCACCTGTCCATTTAAAATATATCATAAACACATGAAACAACTTACCTTATTTGAAAGTCAGGAAAAGCAAGAATCACTTGATGTTCTTAATTATCAAATCAGGGCTTGTGAAAGGTGTAGTTTGTCTGTTACCCGAAAGCATACTCTTGTGGGTGAAGGGAATATTGATGCCCGTATCATGTTTGTTGCTCTTTCCCCGGGAGTAAAAGAAGATTCACAAAATAAAATGTTTATTGGCCCCTCTGGTCAGGTTTTTAATAAATTATTATATGCAGCCGGAATTAATAGGGAATTGGTCTTTATGACCAACCTGATAATATGTATGTTGCCGAAGAACCGTAAGCCAAAAAAGGATGAAATTGAATTGTGCAGCCAATTCCTGGACAAAGAAATTTCAATTATTCACCCTGAAGTCATCGTGCATTCAGGTTATTATGTGACGCATGCGATTTTCACAAAATATCATGCTTATCTTTTGGCAACAGTGAGGAGTTTTACAGAAATAAATGGCAAACTGTTATTATTAGATGACAAAAAAATATTCCCATTGCCTCATCCTGTATCACTTCTTTATAATCCATCTTTTGAACCCGGTACAATAGAGAAATACAAAAGATTGAAAACTTTTTTGTGAGATAGTACGAAGTTCTGATTATGTCAAATTATTATTTTTGCTTATTTAAAGGATCTTAAAAATGTGAATTCTTATTCTTATTCAATTATTACAAGGATTTAATTTAAACATTATGATTTCACCGTTATTCAGTCATTTATTGATACCGTTTTTAGTAGCTATGTTTCTGGCAATTAACATGGGAGGAAGCGGAACTGCCCCGGCCTTCTCCGCAGCTTATGGAGCAAATATTATCCGTAAAAGCCTTATCCCCGGATTGTTTGGGATTATGGTTTTTCTGGAGGCCATTATTGCAGGAAAGGGGACAGCCACAACTGTTGGTAAAGGATTGCTGGACCCTGCAATGATGAGCTTTACAGTTGTTTCAATAATTTTGTTTTCAGTGGCAATTGCCTTGCTTATTGCAAATTTATTTGGAATTCCACAGTCAACAAGCCAGGCAACGGTAATGGCAGTAACAGCACCGGCCATTTATTTTCATGCTTTAAATTCTGATAAGCTATTGTTTGAGATAATGCCAACCTGGTTTATATTGCCAATTATTTCTTTTTTTATCAGCTTCCTGGTAGGAAAATACATATACAAACCAATTAGAAAAAGAGGATACACCATTTCCAAAAAGGTCAACGAAAACCCTATACTAAGATGGTTAATCATTATCATGTCTCTTTATGTTGCTTTTTCAATTGGTGCTAATAATGTTGCAAATGCATCTGGGCCAATTGCTTCTATGACAATGAATGAATTAAACATAGTTGATATTGATAAAAATTTTATATTAATCATGATATTGGCAACACTGATTGTTGCACCAAGTTTTGGAATTGGCAGCTCAATATTTGGGCATAAGATCGTTAGAAAAACAGGCAAAGAAATTGTCTTATTCGGAAAAATTGAAGCAGTAATTATTGCATTTATATCCGCCAGTCTTTTGCTATTGGCTTCCTTAACCAAAGGAATCCCGTCCTCATTGGTTCAATTGAATGTTGCAGCTATTTTGGGAATTGGGGTTGCCAAACTGGGTTTCAAAAATATTTTCAGAAAAACCGAAGTAAATAAATTTTTTGTAATGTGGATAGTCGCACCAATTATTGCTTTTGGGTTATCTTTAATGTTGATATATTTTGCAGATAAATTAGATTTATTATAACTAATCAGTAAAATTTCCTATCCTGTTTAATTTAATTAATAAAGAAAATACTTTTGAGGATGTGCAGCACTTATTAACTATCAATGATATGAAATTTCCGATTATTACCAAACCTGATGTTGTCAGCTTAATTGTCTATAGATTCAGTAATTCAGCTTCATAATCAAAATAGTCAAAAATTGATTTCCTGTTAAAATTTGTCAGACGTTTTGTATGTTGAATTGTGCAATATTTTAATCGTGTGATTTTTTTAATTTCCAAAATTATTTGATCAACAAATTTCTCTTTTTGTAATATTTTATTTATCAATCCTAATTCCAGTGCTTCCCCTGCTGTAATATAGTCTTTCGATTGAATTTCAAGCGCTTTCGAATGATGCAGGAAACTGGAAAGGAAAAATGGCAGTCCTCCGCTAGGATGCAGGCCATATTTGTTATGCGCCATTGAGAACTTTGTACCTTCACAAGCATATCTGAAGTCAGCAGCCAGTGCTGTACCAATATAGGGTGTAACAACTGTACCTTGAGTGCCGGCGACTACTATAATGTGAAGTCCGGTTAAATGTTTAATAAGGGTATTCATAATATTAATTTCTTTGGCCCTTACATTTTTTTCGGTGAAACATGGAAGATCAGAATTCTCCCTCGATTCAGGGTTAACCATAATCCGGTTTATAAATTTGTCATATTCTTCTTCAGTAAAGCTATCAGGATCATTATAATATAACAAAGCCTTGATTTTAGTATCCTGATGGATATTATCGATAAAATCCAGCAATTCACCACTTAATTTAATATCTGTGATTAATTCAAAAACATTTTTTTTAATCCTGACAATGGCAATTTCATCCTGTCTGGATATTTCATAAAAACCGGTTGATGTTATTGTGTTCATAATCCATGATTTTTAGAAGTAAATACTAAATTATAAAAATTTGCAATAAAATAAATAGTTAAAACTGTCTTACATTTTCCTATGACGCAAGATAGAAATAAGAAGCCAAAACCCCAGGATACCAGCAGCCAGAAACCCGATAAGTCCAATAACCGGAATGTCATTCCACATCGGAGGGATTTTTGAAAACACTATTAATGAAGAACCAATAATCATTGAAGCAAGAACAATGGCAAAAGATACCCTGTTGCTGATTCGCTCGTGTGTGCCAAGCATGTGGTCTAGTCCTTTATGCTCAATATCAATTTTAATCTTACCACCTTTTATTTTCCCGATAATCTCTCGTACATCATAGGGCAAATCCCGCATTAATTGCCCAAATTCCTCCACAGAAAAATATATGTCTTTAGCTATTTTGAATGGGTGATAGCGATCTTTGATCAGTTTTTTTATATAAGGCTCAATATGTTTAGAAAAATTAAAATCAGGATCTAATTTCTCTCCATTTCCCTGTAGTATCCCAAGTGCTTTTCCTAATAAATATAAATCAGAAGGGATTATTAAATTATTTTCACGGAAAAATATTACAAAATCATTAAAAAGGGCCGCTACATCAATTTTCTGTAACGACTGGTAATAATACCTGTCAATTAGTTCGGTTGTTTGTAATTCTATCCTGTTTATATTCAATTCCCCACTACTATCACAAAGTTTAATAACATTCCTGGTAATTACATCGGAATCTCTGTTTACCACACCAATCATTAAGGATTTTATTAATTCCAACGTCCTCCTGGTAAGTGTGCCCATCATCCCATAATCTAAGAAACAGATAATATTATCGGGTAATACCAGGATGTTCCCGGGATGAGGGTCAGCATGAAAAAACCCATATTCAAATATTTGTTCTAAAAACAAATCAGTACCTCGTCTTGCAATAACTTTCGGGTAAAGTTCATGTTTTTTGAAATGTTCAATATCTGAAATTTTGATGCCATCAATAAATTCCATTGTAAGGATTTTTTTTGTAGAAAAATCCTGATAATATTTAGGTACATAGATGTTTGCATTTTTTTGAAAATATGTACCGAACCGGTCTAAATTAGTAGCCTCAATAGAAAAATTCAACTCCTTACGAATTGATTTTTCAAATTCTTCAACAAGATGAACAAGGTTTAAAAATTTCATTTCAGGAATATGCTTTTCAGCCATCATGGCCAAATTGAACATAATTTCAAGGTCGGTTTCGATAATACGTCCTAATCCCGGTCGCTGTACCTTAACCACAACATCTTCCCCATCTATGAGGGTTGCTTTGTGAACCTGGGCAATTGATGCGGCTGCAATCGGTATTTGTGAAAATGTTTTAAATATTTCAGTAAGCGGCTTACCCAGTTCCTTTTCAATAATATGAGTGGCTTCATCTCCGGAAAAGGGTGGTACAGAATCCTGCAATTTCTCCAGCTCAACTAATAATTCCATAGGGATTAAATCCGCCCGGTTGCTCATTACCTGTCCGAATTTTATAAAAGTCGGTCCAAGTTTTTCCAGAACCAGGCGCATTCGCTCCCAGCGCGAAAGGCTAAGTATTTTAGGATCTGCATTCCTGAAAACAATCTTTCTCCCAAAATCAATAACACTTTCTAACCTTGACCGGGAAATAATATCGGCAAATCCATGCTTTGAAAGCACCCCGATAATTTCCAGATAGCGGTTGGCATGACGATATGTTCTGCCAATCATCCCGATCTTACGAATCATTTTTCTTACTTGTTTTTTTTCTTAATGAACTTTGCAGCTTATCCAATTGTTCCTGGATTTTTCTCAGGTCTTCCCGGGTTGCCACACCTAACTTGTCAACAACCTTTTTTACCTGGTCGTTAATCTTCTCCTCAATCTGCTGCTTAGTTTCTTCCGACTGTTTTAAAAGTTCATCTGTAAATTTACGACCTTCTTCTTTCGTTAATTTTGCTTCTTCAGCAGCTTTTTTCGCAAAGTCCTGTACTTTTTCTTTGGTCATCAAACCAATTCCGATTCCTGTAAGAATCCCTTTTTTTAATAGATCAATCATTTTAACCTCCTTTTTAATACTGTTTTCTAAAGTTTTCTAAATAAATACACAATTTACTGATCATCATCTTTTACAAGCTTAGTTGCTTTTGAATAAATATCGGAAATCAAAACTCCGGCTTCATCTTTTTTCTCTTTAAGGTATTCCTGAGCCTCATTAATTTTTTCAATCATTTTTTGATTTGTAGAGTCAATCATTTTTGATGCCTCATAATTGTTGTGCTTATACCACCTCTTTGCTTCTTCCAGATTATTATAAGCCTGATCGTAGGTTTCCTTAGATTCTGCTGCTAATTTTGCTTTAAGCAAAGCTGCTTGTGCCTGAAGTTTCGCATAATGTTCATCAAGTTGTTCCCCTCCTTCCTTTTTAACATTCTTCATCTTTGAATCGTACTCTTTTATTAAAGCTTCTGTTTCTTCAATTGCCTCACTAACATTCTCTGTAGCATCTAAACTTTTCTTTTTAATACTTTCCTTAGCCTTTCCTATTTTTTGTCTAACTACTTCAATTTGATCATGGCTTTTATTAATTAAATCCGATCTGACATCAGATAATAAATTCATTGCACTATCTAATTCCTTTTCTGCTGTTTGTTGAGATTGCACAATTTCCATTGCAACTTTGGCTTTTAATAACGCAATTTTTGCTTCAGTTAATTTAATTTTATAGTTCGTTACTTCTTCCCATTTCTGATAACTATCAGGATCAACCTTTTCTTCAATTTTATTTACCAATTCCTTTAGCTTGGGTGAAGGTTTCCATATTACCAAACCGCCTATTACAATTGCGATTACTACTGTTAATGCTATAATTACATTTCTCTTTTTCATGATATTATTTATTAGTTTAATTATTTATTTACTATTGCTTTTTATCTAATCCTTTTTTAATCCCTTTCTGCATGCCTGAAAATGTACTTTTTCCGATTTCAACTGTCCTTTTACCTTATCGCAATATGAAATTAACAGGCAAATTAAACTGTACTCTCACTGGTACACTTCTTTGCTTGCCAGGAACCCAATCTGGCATGTTTTGAACAACTTTGATAGCTTCTTCGTCACAACCTCCGCCAATACCTCTCAAGATTCTTATGTTTGTCACTTTTCCATCTTTCTCTACAACAAAACTTACAAATACTTTTCCTTGAATTCCACTTTCACGGGCTGCTTTCGGATACTTAATGTTTTCACCAAGATATTTAATAAGTGCTCCATCACCCCCTGGAAATTGAGGCATTGATTCTACTACCACAAAAATCTGCTCTTCAGCATCCATTTCCTCTTCATCACTATCTATATCATTCATGGGAAAATATTCTTCTATTATTGTTTCCTGAGTGGCTTCTACATCAATTTCAATTTCTTGTTCAACTTCAATGTCATTATCTACAATTTCAAAAACTGAGGTTTGCACAGGTGGACTAGGAGGTGGAGGAACCTTATTTTGAAGTGTGATTTCCACCATTTCCTCCTGAGTTTCATCTATCGCTGATGATATTAGATAAGTTTTGGATTTTCTATAACTTTTAAATTCTAAGGCATACAATAAAAT
>Ga0255366_10200_pt2 | contig 11525 bp, 8 predicted proteins | sample ANMaggSeSYBR01C4_FD_182086 | JGI IMG/M metagenome (GOLD analysis project Ga0255366, IMG submission 182086) | Sediment cell enrichment communities from methane seep in Santa Monica Basin, California, United Staets - ANME aggregate JGI... | ecosystem: Environmental > Aquatic > Marine > Cold seeps >... | reverse complement strand
ATTTCGTATGACCTGATTGCAGCAATGTCGGAAGAAACGGTTGTAACAACTGTTGTAGAAAACAACAATCAGTTGAATTATGTAACCAATCAATATCAATCGCAAGGGGTAAACATGGCCAACGCAAATTTTATCGTTACGGCTCTTGATTCATACTGGACCAGGGATTACGGCCCGTGGTACATCCGCTATGGTGATGATCACATAGGCATCGTAGATTTTATATATAATCGTCCCAACAGACCAAACGACAATGCCATCCCGCCTCAAATGGCTGACTTTTTAGGGATTGAATGGTATGGAATGGAATTGATCACTGCCGGAGGAAATTACATGACAGATGGTTATGGCGTATCTTCATCTTCTGAATTGATTTGGGAAGAGAACCCAACTTTAACTTCCGGAGATATTGATCAGCTGGTTTTGGACTATTGTGGTATTGATACTTATCATGTTATCCCCGATCCAAACAATACTTACATTGATCACATAGATTGCTGGGGAAAATTTTTAGATGTGGATAAGGTCTTGATCCGTGAAGTTCCGGAATCACATCCACAATACGATGAGATTGAAGCAACAGCCGCTTATTATGCAGGTCATAATTGTGGATGGGGAACTCCTTTCCTGGTTTACCGGGTTTGGACACCAAATAATGAACCGTATACAAATTCTTTGATATTGAACAACAGGGTGTTTGTCCCTATAGTAGGAGGTAACTGGGATGATGAAGCGCTGGCTGCTTACGAAGAAGCAATGCCCGGTTATGAAATCCTGGGATTCACCGGTTCGTGGGCATCAACCGATGCCCTGCATTGCCGCACAAAAGGCATTGCCGACAGAAATACACTTTATATCGAACATTATCCCTTGCTTGGAGATCAACCCATCCAAACGGAATATGAACTTGAAGCCATCATTACTGCTTATAGCGGAGAACTGGTTATTAATGATGAGGTCAAAGTTATTTATCAGGATAATGGGGGTAGTATTGAAGAAATAGTTATGACACATATCGGTGATAAAACTTATGCAGCAACAGTGGCAGGCGCTCCCGAAGGTTCTGAAATTGCCTATTTTATTACTGCTGCTGATGACGGTGGAAACACAGCTAATCATCCATTTATAGGTGAACCTGATCCCCATATTTTTTATGTAGGAGAACAATTCTTCCCGGCCATTGCACTTAATGTTTCGGAAATTAATGCCTGGGTTAACCAGGGAGATACCGATGTTGAAGAATTTGTGATCTCCAACACAGGGCAAATTGATCTTAGCTATAACCTTGAATGGTCATCTGCTATCCTCGAGGATCATGATTACAGTGTTGATGACAGCCCTTCGCAAAGTTCATGGAATTTTAATACCTATACTGAACTTGGCTGGACTGAATTTGAAATAGATGATGTGGTTGGGGAAATTGCCAACTGGAAAATAGATTTTCAGTGGCAAACCGATAACTGGCCTGAAGAGGGAACCTTCAGGATTGAGTCTCCCGATGGAACTGAAGCAATCATCGCTGCCGGAATGGGAACCGGTAGTTACTCCATCAGCCTTGATGTATTCAACGGAGAGCAAATGCAGGGAACATGGAAATTGTGGATTACCGATTCGTATGGCGATGGCGGACATAAAGCTTCTAACGTCGAAATAACTGTTACCAAGACCTATGAGATTTATCCATGGTTAAGTCTTGCTCCTGTTTCAGGGTCAATAGCACCTGGTTGCTCAAATGCAATAAGTGTAAGTTGTGATGGTACAGTCCTGCCTTTGGGCGATTATGAAGGAAGAATATTTGTTTCATCCAATGATCCTGACTTTTCTGAAATAGAAATACCTGTATATTTCCATGTTGACTTTGCCTCCGGGGAAGATTTGATTTCAAAAGAGGAAATACAGATTTCGAACTATCCAAATCCTTTTGATAAGCAAACCACTTTTGAAGTAAATATTTTAGAACCAACTTTTGTTACACTGGAAATATACAACTACAGTGGTCAAATGGTTCAATCATTGGTCAGCAAAGATTTTAATTCCGGTCAGTATACATTCACCTGGAAAGGAGATGGATTCAGCGGAGAAAGCGTAAAAAGCGGGATTTATTTCTATCGTTTAAAAGCCGGCCAGGTAGAAAAAACTGATAAGCTTATATTATTGGATTAAAATAATTCTATGCACTGCCGCCTGAACGAATCAGTCGGGCAAGTTAGGCATTCTAAACTTTAGGCACTTCACTTAGTAATCTTTTTACTACCTTAGCCCGACACTAATTATTAAATTCGGTTTGGTATGAAAAGGATAATATTAAGTACATTGGCTATCCTCAATTTTTCCTTTATTTACTGTCAATACAAATCATTTGACCCAGATCCCCTGCATGATCCGCAGCTTTCAACTATTTTGGTTGAAAAAGGCCAGATCTTGCTGGATTTTATGGACCCATCATATTTTTCAGACGAACAAACTGACATTAATCCCGGGATTGATCCTGAAGGTGATTTTATGTTGAGATCAACTTTTACAAAAGACGGGTCAAAAATTTTGGTTTGCAACGGAGGCACTGATAATGTAACTGTTTTTGACTGGGAAACAATGCAACCAGAAGCCATAATTGAGGTGGGGAATTATCCAAGCGATGTTGCTGTAACGGATGAATATGCCATTGTTCCGTGCATTTTTGGTGATGTGGTTGATATTATTGACCTGAATGACTATTCGATAGCTACAACCTTTTATTTTTTTGCCGGAGTTCAACCGGCTGTGGTGGAAGTCAGCCCGGATGGACAGTATGCATATGTGGCTCATGATGGTGCTGATGCAGTTTCGGTAATAAATCTAACGGATTTGACCATTGAAAATGATTTTTATCCTTTTCCCATCCAACTATTAACGTTTAGTTGGATTTCCACTGGAGGGAGAAGTAGTTTTAAGTTTTCAAGGTTTAAAGTTTCCCCAGATGGAAATCATTTGATAGTAGGGAATTCTAATAACGAGGTTCAGTTTTGGAATACATCAACAGGAAATATTGATTACAGTATACCGGATATTCCAAACTGTAAAGTTGTCGGTTTATCAGGTGATGGAAGCAAATCAATCGCTTTGAGTGATTACAACAATGTGTTTAATGCTTATCAAATTGATAATGCAACTCATACCATAGCGGAAACAGTTGAAATAACAGGAAACTATCTCGCCACTTATGATGTGAGTGTGAATATGGATGGAAGCAAAGCTTTTATTGGGATCGGGAATAATTCCAGCGCCATCATACGATTTGAGACTTCTGATTTTGTTGTTTTTACACAAACCTATACCCCGTTTTGGATCGGTACATCTTATGACCATCAATATGCTATTAATGGACAATACAGGTTTTCGATCATGGACTTTGCAAGTGAAACAATGTTGGATCAACTCCAGGGTTATTCTCAGGATTTCGGTTGCGTTTCACCTATTGGGAACATTGCAGTGGGTTATGATCCATTGCGGTATGAAGGTGTCTACTTCTTTGATTTTACGGATCCTTCAGATATACAATTTAATGGAAAGGAACTTACAGGATGGCCACCGGAAGGAGATACTCCCTACAGGATTGCCATCTCTCCTGATGGAACAAAAGCTGTCACATCTAATTCATTGTCAGAAAATATGTCAATCATTGATTTAGCAACCTACTCGGTTGATACAGTCATATTCCTGGGTGAGAAAAGCGATGCTGTTGGTATAACGCACGATTCGCAATGGGCAATTATGGGTGGATACGATTTGAATACTATCAAGCTGATCAACCTGGTAACCAATGAATTTGTTACATCAGTTCTCACAGGTCAAAGGCCGCTGATGGTTGCCGTTAGCCCTGATGATGCTTTTGCTTACATTGGGAATTTGAAAGGAAATTCAGTTTCGTTTGTAGAATTGAATGGCGCAGCAAGTTCTGAAATCGTGGAGATAAATACCGGAATAATTGGATTATCATGGGCAGCATTTGGTGTGAGAAGCAGTGTGGAAGTTGATCCAACGGGACAGTATATTTTGGTTGCCGTAAGTTTTGAAGATAAAGTTCAGGTTATAGATATTGAACAGCAACAAATTGTTGCTAACCTGCCTGTTGGAACATTCCCCCTGAAGATTGCTTTCAATGAAACCGGCGAATATGCTGCAGTCACCAACTATAGCAGCGACAGCTATTCCATTATACATATTGATGGGGTAAATTCATCCGTAGTTGGAACTTTTCCCTGCAATGGTGATGGCCCGTTAAGACTGGCTTATAATGCTGTGGAGGATGAGTTCGGGATCATTAATTATAGCACCAAAACCATAATCAATGTTGATCCTGAAACCGGAGCTATCAACAGTACCGACTATTATACACAATATGGAAGTCCTGTTCAAGTGTATTATGATGATGAAGGAAATCCTATTGTTTTAACACTTTCAGTAAATGATGATCCCGGACACCTGATCAGGAAGGATGAAGCTATTGTACTTCCTGCTACTCCAACCTACTTTGATTATTGTGTTGCTACACACACAGCCGTGGTTTGTATGCCCGGCCCGGATTATGTAACGGTTGTTGAATTCGAACAATCAACCGATCCTCCGGTTGCAGATTTTGAAGCCAATGTTACCACCATTTATGTTGGACAAAGTTTAGATTTTACAGATTTATCGCTTAACAATCCAGCAAGTTGGGATTGGTTGTTTGAGGGAGGTTATCCAGCAACATCCACTGATCAGAACCCAACAATTCTCTATGAAACCCAAGGAACTTTTGATGTTTCTTTAACAGCCACTAATCAATATGGCTCGGACACAAAATCAGAACAGGATTACATCAACGTTTTGCCATTGACACTGATGGATGAATCTGGGGTTGAAAGTCAATTTCATTTTCAACCAAATCCGGTAAAGGATGTTTTAACTGTTATCAGGCAAGGAAATTTGGAGGGTGATTATATTGTTTCTATTTTTAATGCGCAAGGAAGATTTCTCATCAGTAAAAATTTGCTTGGGAAAGAAACAAGCTTCGATTTAAGTGGATTTGATAGTGGATTGTACTTAATAAGGATAGGAAATACGCTTAATGAAAAATCATTTAAATTTTTGAAAGAATAATGAAAGTTAACGGCAAACATTACCGGACAGTCTGGATGGAAGAATCATCCGTTTATTTGATCGACCAGACATTACTGCCTTATGAGTTTGAAATTTTTGAAGCAGTTACCTATAAGGAATGTTGCTTTGCTATTAAAAATATGGTTACGCGCGGTGCAGGGGCAATCGGAGCAACAGCCGGTTTTGCTATGGTTCAGGCATTTATGGAAGCCGAACAGGAAAGTAATGGCGATCTTGTATTAAGGGCAAAAGAGGAAATTGAATCTACTCGGCCAACTGCCCAAAATCTTTTTTATGCAGTTAACAGGGTTTTCAAAGCCGGGAAAATTTCAATAAAAAAAGCCATAAATGAAGCACAAAAACTCGCTGATGAAAATGTGGAGGCAGCCAGGAAAATTGGTGAATTCGGCAATGAGTTGATAAAGGATGGATATCGTGTTCAAACACACTGCAACGCAGGATGGCTGGGATTTGTGGATTATGGAAGTGCTTTGTCACCAGTGTATGTTGCAAAAGAATCCGGTAAAAAAGTTTTCGTATATGTTGATGAAACAAGACCACGTAACCAGGGTGCAAAGCTAACCGCCTGGGAATTAAAAAATGAAGGTGTTCCACATGTGATCATACCGGATAATGCAGGCGCTCATTATATGTCGAAAGGACAAATCGATATGATGATCGTTGGTGCTGACAGAGTGGCGGCCAATGGTGATGTTGCTAACAAAATTGGAACGCTGGAAAAAGCCATCATAGCTGAGAAGTATGGCATTCCTTTTTATGTTGCGGCTCCTTTATCCACGTTTGATATGGACTGTAAAAGAGGAGAAGATATTATTATTGAACAAAGGGATGAAAAGGAAGTGCTATTCCAGGAAGGTCCTGATGTCACAGGAAAGATAACCCGTGTGTGGGTTTGTAATCCCGGATCAGATACATTAAATCCGGCATTCGATATTACACCCGCTGATCTGATTACTGGTATTATCACTGAAAAAGGAATCATTAAACCGAGTGTGAGAAATATCAAACTTTTATTTGAATGAAAATATTGAATTACAGAATAGCTTTAATTATACTTTCTTTTTTATTGTTCAACTCAGTCTTTTCACAAAAGAAAAATTATTTTAATATTGACCTTGGCTTAACGCAGACCTATAAAGGATTTTTCTATTTGTTTGATGGCGTTGTTGATATTGGGGCGGGTTATAATCGTCATATCATTGATCAGCTTTATGGAGGGTTTTCTTTTCATTTGGATTATCTCTCCCGATCAGGTTCATCGGCCAGAACAATCGTTTACAAGCCGAAAGTTAATTTGAGTTATGATATAAATGTCAGTTCGTGGTTCAGTATAAGTCCTATGGTATTTGCGGGTTATTCGTTTTTGAATCTGTCAAACAAAGAGTTTAATTATACCGAAAACCAGAACGGAATCAATTGTGGCGGAGAAATTAGGTTAGTGTGGAATACGGGAAAAAGACTGGATTACTTTATTTTCGGAAGATATGATTATATATACCTGACTGAAGATAAAAACTTCACTCACCTGGAATATTACAGGAGGGTGCATTTAACGAGTTTTGGGATTGGAGTTAAAATTAAGTCAAGACAAGAATCAAGATTTGAGAACCAGGATTTAAGAGATTAACTTTAAAGATGATCAATAGTAGCAATAAAAATTATGTGAATAGTTTATTTAGTAATTCCTGCCACCAAGACACGAGGACACTGAGCTTCACTAAGAATTACTTTGTGTTTCTTCGAGCCTTGGAGTTTTCGTGGCATTATTTAATTAAATCCATTTCATGCGAACTGTTGATCCTGGTTCTTATTATATTTTCAAGCTCCTGCAACAAAGAAGAACAGACTCTGGTACTGAACGAAGATTTCCTGACCGTTGCTGACCTTTTACAATACTGTCAGGGCTCTTGTGATGAAACATTGGATTGGGAAGGTAATCCGGCATGGGTAAAGGGGCATATATTAAATTTTAATAATGACTCCATTAAGAATAAGTATTACAACGATAGTTCTTTTCTGCTACAGGATATCCGTAACGGAATGTTAATGGAGATAAGGGTGGAAGAAAATAAATATCCGGTCTTTGAAAAAATATGGCCTGCTGATCATAAAAACTTATTTTTTATAAAAGGAACGGCAAAATCGATCATTGCTTCAGATAACGGAGAATGTACCAAAGGAGTCATACTGTCGTTAATTCATCCGGATGATATAAACTTTGAATAATATGACAGAAAAAAAAACATGCTCATGGCCGAATAACAATCCTTTAATGATCGAATACCACGATAAGGAATGGGGAGTTCCTGTCCATGATGACCAAAAACATTTTGAATTTATGGCGCTTGATGCTTTCCAGGCAGGACTGAGTTGGGCCATCGTGCTTAAAAAGAGGGAAGGTTTTCGCAAGGCATTTGATAATTTTAATATTGAGACAATCACCTGGTACGATGAAAATAAAATTCAGGAACTAATTCAAGATGTAAACATTATTCGTAACCAATTAAAAATAAGAGCCACCATTAATAATGCTCAACGTTTCCTGGAAATACAAAAAGAGTTTGACAGCTTTGATAAATATATATGGCAATTTACCGATTACAAAACCAAATTAAATAAATGGACTTCTCTGGATCAATTACCGGCCACCAGCCCCGAATCGGATGTCATGAGCAAAGACCTCAAGAAAAGAGGATTTAAATTTGCCGGATCAACAATTTGCTACGCTTATATGCAGGCTGCGGGTATGGTGAATGATCATCTGGTGGAGTGTTTTAGGTATGATGAAGTGTTGAAATAGCTAAGATGAATCTGTCGTACGACAAATTTATCTTACGATATATTCCCCCAAAAAGATTAATCTATAAAAACAACTTTTTCAAAATATTTTGAATTTTCGGTTTCAATAATTATGTAATAAAGGCCACCGGGTAAATCGCTATGGTCTATCGGTATTATCTCTTTATTATCAAACAATTCTATCTTGTTAAGCAATTTACCATAGCTATTATGGATTGAAATTTTAACAATTCTCTTTACTTCATTAAATTTAACAAAGAACTGATCCTTACTTGGATTTGGAAAAATATTAATATCATGATTTTCCGAGGCGCTTTCAATTTCGGTATTCCAATTAACGTAAATAATAAGCGGTTCTGAAAACTCACTCTCCCCGCAAACATTTTCAGCCTTCACGCTCAATTCCACACTATAACTGTTTGACTGGCTCCAATAGACTTTAACCTTTGTGATGGTATCACCTGCAACGATGACTCCCATATCATCTGGTATAAGCTGCCAGGTATAATTATCGGCATTGGGAGAAGTAGTTTCATAAATTGTGTATGTGTTTTGTGAAGTAAAAACTTCTGTTGGACCTACCGGTTGATCGGGGATAACCGGATCATATGCAACTTTGATATAGTCAGTTTTTGTTGTAGTGTGTGTATTGGAACCGTCGGAAACTGTTAATGAAACATCATATTCTCCTGGGCTTGCGTAAACGACCGAAGGATTTTGTTCAGTGGAAGAGGTTGGGTTGCCCCCTACAAAAGTCCATTCCCATGAAACAACATCTCCAGTTGACTGATCGGTAAATTGAGTTTCCTCTTGTTCACATAATTCAATAGGACTGGCAATAAAATTGGCATTCAAAATAGCTGCATCAACATAAACACCATCATGGCGAACATTGTATTGAAGTACCGGCAAAATCATAAGTTCTTCATTTACCTGCTCATTTGTATTCCACAAATAAAAATATGCCTGGCTGCCACCAATATCAGCGCTGGCTCCTGAAAGATCTAAAATACCATCATTGTTAATATCAACAACAAAAGGATTCATAAAAAAGGAAGAGCCTGTTACGGTTAGTGGCCATCCGGTCATTGCAGTTCCATCATGATTATAGCCAAGATAAATACCTGAATTGGTGTTATCGTCCCACATTAACTCCACCAGGTTATCTCCATCCAGATCAGCGATGATGATTTGATTATTGACTGACCAAATATTTGAAACCGGCCAGCCGGGTAAGTAATTCCCATCTTTATCCCAAACAAACACTTTTGAAACGGGAGAGCCACTGAGTACCTGGTCGCCGATAGCAACATCCAGACTGTTGTCACCATCAATGTCTCCAACTGCCGGAGGGCCATAAATCCAGTATCCTGTGTATTTTGGCCATCCGGGGAAAACAGAACCATCATATTTTAAAACATGCACAGCGCCATTGCCGGCTGAAAGTGAATGATCGCCAGCCAAAATCTCCCGCTTACCATCTCCATCCAGGTCAGCCAAAACAGGAGAAGAATAGGAAAACACACGGTCATTCCCGGGAGTGAAAGGAAACCCTTCCAAAACATTTCCATTTACATCAAAAGCATAAATACTGTAATAGGATTCTGCTACAATTTCAGGAATATTGTCACCTGTTATATCTCCCACGGCAACTGTAGAGCCCGGAATGTAATCGAGCATCACCGGAAATCCGGGGTAAGGTGAACCGTCACCTTTATACACTCCGACGTATCCATCAGGATAAGAACGTTCTTCCACAATAATTTCTAAAATATCATCTCCATCCAAATCGGCAAGTACAGGGGTTTTAGTAGCGCCACCTCCCAGGATAACAGGAAATCCGGATACAGTTGTACCATCTTTTTCAAATGCAAATATCCGTCCTTGTGCTCCTGTTCCGGGTGTAGCAGTTGAAACCACAACCTCACCTTCACTATCTCCGTCAATATCGCCAAATGCAGGAGCGCCATTAGGATAGAGTTGCACCTGTACAGGCCATCCATCAACCTCTGTTCCATCAACATTCCAGGCATAAACCTGCTGACCAACATTATAAATTATTTCCTGGTCATCATCTTCGTCCAGATTACAATAAATCCCACCACGTTGTGAACTGCCGATTAGCTCGATTGGCCAGTTTGGATAAAGTTCGATTGGATCAGGTTTGGTATTCGGATTTATTAAATTCGACAGATCTTCTTTGATAAGGACTTTACCATTTACATCCGGTAGAATATTTAGTTTTTCAACGTTTCTTATTTGTGATATATCTACAACTTTTACCTGGCAAAAAACATTAAAAACCCCGAAGCAGATGAAAAGCAGGAATAGAATTAATTTTTTCATGATATAGAAGTTTTAAAACTTGCCTTAAAATTAATAAAAAAAGCCTCACCAAAATGGCAAGGCTTTGTATTAGTTTATTTCGAATAAGTATTATTTCGGAACCTGGCTTGAATATCCTCCGTCGGATGAATATTCGATTACCTTCGAACCTTTACCGGCATTGGGTTCCCAGAACATGGTTTTGTCCTCGTCGTATACGTTGTTGTTCATGTTGAAGTCCCCACTAAAGTAACCGCTGTTACCCCTTTCAAGTTCATAAACATCAGCTTTATCCTGGTTCTGCACTTCACCGTTGGCATCGCCATCTCCACTTATCATACCCCAAATGCCCGGATCAAGTTCCTTATGGCCTAATCTGCCACCATAAACTTTTAATTCATTATCACTGAAATCATAATCGTATTCACCTCCGGTAGGTGTTAGCGCATTCGCCGACATGATCCCCAGGTGGTTCCTGTGCCAGATTACGCCATACAGGTTTCCGGTAATTGTAATATTAAAATTCATGGAAGCAGACCCTGAAGTGTTAACAACGGTTCCATCTCTTAAAACAAAACCTGCCTGCCTGGCAATAATCGTTTCCGGTGTAGCAGTGGATGCATCTCCTGTTGTTTCCCTGAGTTCAACCAAAATCCAATCTATAATGTCGGTGTTTGGTATACTGCCTACACTTTCAGTACCATTATAATTCCATGGAGAAACGTTATAGGGTTGTGATAAAGGAAGACTGCCATTTACATTTAACCATGGGGTCATCTCTCCACTTGAGAAAGGCCCTTCAAGGTATGCTGTGAGGTTTACATTAACACCACTTGCAACTTCTAATGTACATGGTACCATAATCAAAGGATCGTAAGGATCATTACTTGATACCTCAACATTTCCAGTATATATTCCATAGTTTAATCCTGTTGCATCAAAGTGGACTGTTACATTTGTACTTCCTCCTCCAGGTACTGACCCAGAACCGTTATTGGTTACAGACAACCATGAAAATGTTACCAGGTCTCCGAGTTCCATGGCAAAGAACATATCATTAGCTGTTCCCTGCACAACACCGCCAAGTACAATTTTGCCCGATACAAGATCCGTAGCAAAGAATGCTCCACCGTTCATTTGATCTGTCAAACCTGTTAGCAACGGAACTTGCAATGAAACACCGGTTAATGCCTGTATTGATAGATTATATTCATAAAAAGAAGTTGTTGGAGTTCCTGTTCTGTCAAATATCCAAAGGTGTC
>Ga0255366_10223_pt1 | contig 11590 bp, 5 predicted proteins | sample ANMaggSeSYBR01C4_FD_182086 | JGI IMG/M metagenome (GOLD analysis project Ga0255366, IMG submission 182086) | Sediment cell enrichment communities from methane seep in Santa Monica Basin, California, United Staets - ANME aggregate JGI... | ecosystem: Environmental > Aquatic > Marine > Cold seeps >... | reverse complement strand
AGAAAAGTTAAGCTTTGCCTCCAGGCAGAACAAGCTGTGCGGTAATGATTCGCTGAGAGCAGTTCTTGTTTGTGCTCAATAGCTAAATATTCTTTCATCCAGCGCTGTTCCCGTTTTATTAATAAGAGGATCAGGATAAGCAGACCAAGATAACCGCTCCAGTCCCAGATAGTGGTAAATATGATCCCGGATTTACTGTCAAACAGGCTGGCAAACAAGTTGTGGAGGAGATGGAAGGTAACGGCAGCGGACCAACCAAGTAAAGGGGCAATCCACTTCCAGATCGTTTGGGTAGACCTGCGGGCTAGGGCAAAACCCAACCCTATGAACGCTGTATAGAAGGGATGCTGCCATCCTACTAGAAAAACCCGGATCAGGATTAAATCGAGGGTGCCTTCCCATCCGCTTTCCAGAAAGCCAAGTTGATGGATATACCAGGCATTCTCAGTTGCTGCAAAACCAAGAGCTGTAACACCTCCGTAAATTACACCGTCGAGGAGTGAATCAAATTCTGAACGGAAAATCAGGTAGACTGCAAAAACAGCAGCTCCTTTGAGAGTTTCTTCCACTACAGGAGCTATCAGGGTGGACAGGGTGAGCTGGGTGGCAAATTCAGATTGAGTGATTAGATAGAGTCCCATACTGGATAGGGTGTTAATTACAAAGGCTGCTCCTGCAGCGACCACCGCCCCCCAGGAAAAAACGCCAAGCAGGATATGCAGGGGTTCCTTTTCATAGCGATCCAGCAGGTAAAGGAACCAGGCAAAAATAAACATGGGGATGATGCCAGCTAGAATTGAAACCAGAAGCCCCATTAGATCATTCTCCGTTTGTGTCCAGGACTATTTCTGTCCGGCAAATATTGGTGCCTGTCGCAGGAAGTTCAAGAGCTGCCAGGATTTCATCCGGGCGGCCGGTAGCGCCGGGAAGCGCTGACAGCGTCATCTGGAGTTTAGATGGAGAAGAAATGTCACAATTGAGTTCTTGTATCAGTGGGCGGAGATCATAGGTTTTCCCTTTTCGATCCCTGATTACACTTGCAGAATTGAGTAAATTCTCGATTTTCTCTGGTAAATCAGGAGGTTTTGCATCCAATATGATTAAATATGACGCGGCGGTCACGAGAGTCGGGAGCTTGGGACCGAAAATGTCTTCAATTTCCTCTGTTTCCTGGATCAATAAGCCAGGAGGGAGGGATTTTTTGAGGTCAGGATGGAATTCTGAAAGAGAGAGGACATCTGATAACCAGAAATCGCCAATTTCTCCTGTGCTGGTAAAGCCTAAAGGCAGAGGCGCCGCCATATTCATTACGGGACGGGGAGAAAAACCCTCGCTGTAAGAGAGGGGCAGCCCAGCGCGGCGAAAAGTCCTTTCCCAGGTAAGCACTAAATCAAGATGGCTTGTAAAACGCATCTGTTCTGTTTTTGAAAAATAAATTCTGAAACGTTGTTTTTTCATCCTGTAATACCGTTGTGAATAAATTAATGGCGAGATCTCAGCGAATCACTTCTGGGCAAAGCCAGAGAGGTCCGGGATTTTGATGACGCAGATCATTATAAGTTGGAAGGATCCCGCAAGCATAACAATCTCCCCGACAGTCCGGGCGAATTTTTTCTTCCTTGCTCCACTTGTAATCCTGGAGCAACACGGATTTTTTTACTCCAGACTGGATATGATCCCAGGGAAAAGCTTCGTCGATTCCTCGTTCCCTTGTAGTGTAAAAATCAGGCTCAATTCCTGCCTGGGAGAAAGCGTCAAGCCAGCGCTGATAATTGAAATGTTCATTCCAGGCGTCAAACTTGGCACCCATTTTCCAGGCTCGATATATAACATCAGCCATCCGGCGATCACCCCGGGACAACCAGGCCTCAAATTGAGTTTCTTCTGGGTCGTTCCAATTTAATTTTAGACCTCTGCCCCGAATTTCCTTTTGCAGTAAATCAAGTTTTTCCTTAATCTCAACTGGGGAAGAAGCTCCAACCCATTGAAAAGGTGTCTGAGGTTTGGGAACAAAGGTGCCTAAACTGATGTGGACTTGAGCTCGATTCCCGATAATATTTTTACCTTCAGATAGTACCTTGCGGGAAAGATCAGCGATCGCCTGGACATCTTCCATTGTTTCCGAAGGATGCCCGATCATGAAGTAGAGCTTAATGGTGTGCCACCCGCGCTGATATATTTCACGGGCTGTATCCAGAAGCTGCTGATCAGAAATAGGTTTATTAATTATTCTCCGTAGACGCTCAGAAGCAGCTTCCGGGGCGAGGGTAAATCCGCCGCGGCGTTTGCCTGCAAGCGCGTCCATAAGGTCAACAGAAACAGAATCTATCCGAAGAGACGGCAGAGAAATGGCAATATTCTGATCTAAAAATTTGTCGTTGATGGCTTGAATCAGTTCGACTATACCTGTGTAGTCAGAGGAAGATAATGATAATAGACCAATTTCTGAGTAACCGGTGTCGGGGATCAAAACCTCCATGGCTTTTAGGATATCTTCCTGGGAGCGTTCCCGGACTGGGCGGGTAACAATTCCGGCATGGCAGAACCTGCAGCCGCGGGTGCAGCCCCGCATGATTTCAAGAGGGGCTCGATTGTGCACTGTGTCGATATAAGGAACGATCAATTTGGTGGGAGGGGGCGGCAAAGTGCCAACAATTCGTTTTCGAATTGTATCAGGCGCTTTTTGGTTGAGTTTTTCAAGATGAGAAAAAATTCCGTCTGCCTGGTAGTGCGGCTGGTAAAAAGACGGGATATAGACACCTTCAACCTGTGATAAATTTTCAAGTAGCTGCTGCCTAGAATGATCTTGATCCTGACTAGATTGATAAGTATCAAGGATCTCGATGATAACTTCCTCACCCTCGCCGATTACAAAAGCATCAATAAAAGGCGAAACCGGCTCTGGATTAAATACGGCATGGCCGCCGGCTATCACCAGCGGGTGATCATTTGTCCTCTCAGATGAGTAGATCGGCAAACCGGCAAGGTCAAGGGAATTTAGCAGGTTGGTATATAAACTTTCGTAGGGTAGAGAGAAAGCCAGAATATCAAAGGAAGACAAAGGATGTTTTGTTTCTAGAGAATATAAAGGAAGCGATTCTTTGCGCATGGCATCTTCCATGTCTGTCCAGGGCAAGAAAGCGCGTTCCGCAGAATATTCCGGTTGCTGATTAATCAGATCGTACAGGATCATCAGGCCAAGATTGGACATACCCAGATCGTAGATTTCAGGGAAAATCAAAGCAAGATGAATATCTACAGATTCCCAGGATTTGGTAACCTGGTTAAATTCACCTCCGGTGTACCTGCCGGGCAGCTGGACTGTTGGAAGTATTTTTTCTAAAGTAGAGAGAATCTTAGTATTTGTCATATTCAGGTAAAATAATTTTAAACTTCTGTTGGGCGATTATACCAAAGCTGATATTTAAATAGAAAGTTCCAGGGGCACTCCCTGGAACTTTAAAATGTTTATTGATGGGATTTATTCCAGGATCCAGGGATCCAGAGCCCGGTCCCAATCCAGAAGTTCTTGGTCTGTAAACCAGAGAGCCACTTCCAAGGAACCGTTTTCCGGAGTATCTGAGGCATGGGTGAGGTTGCGTCCAATCTCAAGGCCAAAATCATGCCGGACAGAACCAGGGGCAGCTTCGGTGGGTCTTGTTGCGCCCATGGTCTGCCGGACAGCAGCCACAGCTTCCGGGCCATCCCAGGCCATGGCCATCACCGGAGCAGATGTTATGTAATCAAGAAGAGTCTCGTAAAACGGTTTATCTTTATGTATGCCATAATGTTCCTCGGCAAGTTCACGGCTGACTTGAATGAATTTCCCCGCGATCAAGCGAAGACCACGGTTTTCCAGGCGTTTAATAATTTCACCAATGAGTCCTCGTTGTACAGCATCGGGTTTAACTAAAACTAATGTTTTTTCCACAAAGATCCTCCGTAATAAAACTTACAATTCACTTTCGGGATAAGTATACATGTTTCCAGTAAATTAGGGAATAGGTAGATTTATATATGTGTACATTTTAACCAGGTAGAGTTATTAAATTTCCAATAAAACAAAAAGGGACTGCTCGGTTGAACAGTCCCTTGATGAATCTGAATTTGAATATTATTAAAGAAGCAAGTCTTCCGCTTTGGAATAGGCTTCAAGCGCTTCGTTGAGTTTATTCACCCTCATATAGGCATCTCCCAGAGTTTTCATCAAAGGCACATCCAGAGGATGATCGAAAGAGGCTTGAATTAAATCGTTGATTACTTCAGGAATTGATTTTTTCTTGATAATTAAGTATTCGTAGTGCTCAAGCGCTTCATCGATTTTTGAGTCAGAAAGCAGGCTGCGGGCTCTGGTAAGCCGCTTTTCCGGCTCTTCTTCTACAGCGGGGGAAGTTTTCTCTACAGGTTTTGGTTTTTCTTTTACTTCCCGAATGATGACTTCAGGTTTAAGAATTTCAATTGTTTGTTTGTCTTTTATATCAGGAACATTTAACAAATCTTCCATAGTTTTATAGGGACCGTGTTTTTCGCGGTAAGTTACGATGCCTTTGGCAACCTGATACCTAATGCCAAGGATGGATTCTAGCTGCGAAATGGCGGCTTTGTTGAGATCAAAGGGTTCTCTTGAGGGCTTGACTGGATCATCTGCGGAAGAAACCCAGGTGTATTCATCTTGATCCGGTGCGGCTCCTGACGGGGCGGTTGCCGATGCCGGTGTCTCTGGTCCAGGTTCAGATTCCTCTTCTGGTTTTTCCCCCTCTGAATAACCTGCAAGCCATTCAGGTATCTCGATCTCCTTTTCGGCATTGCCTGCCAGTTCGTCTGTATAAAAATCACCTTCGAGCGGAGATGTAGCCTTCATCCAGGGAGGTGTTTCTCCATCCTGTTCATCAATTTCTCCGGATTCTTCGGTTTGTGCCCAATCAGGAATATCCTCGTCTGTAGATGTTTTAAGTTTTTCGTCAATTTCCAGGTCAGCAAGCCAACCTTCATTGGCATCCTTGAAATCCTGGGATTTTTCTTTAACGGGTTCTTTTGATTGTTCAGCGGCTTCTTTTTCTAGATCTGCAAGCCAGCCAGACTCGTCAGGTACCTCACGAGGTGGCTTGGCCTTTGATGCTTCTTCCCGTTCACCGGACAATTTTTCCAACCAGAGCATAGCGGTAGTTTGAGGGTCTTCTTCGTTCTTGAGATCTTCCATCCATCCCGGAACAGTATCCCCGGGATCTAGCTCATCTGTATAACGCTTTATTTCAGCTTTTAAGTTCGCTTTGTCTCCCTGTTGCACAAATTGCTTGAGCCACAAGATCGCTGTTTCCTGGGGGTCCTCTTCTTTTTTGAGGTTCTCCAGCCATTGGGGAACTTCTGGTTCAGGAGCTTCTGGTTCAGGACCTTCTTTTTCAGAGTCTTTTAGCCGATCTAGTATGCCACCTGAAACACTGGCTCCTTCAAATTCTTCAATCGGTTTTTCTTGTTCTTTTTCTTCAGGTACATCTACTTTGATAGCAGGAGTTTCAGGTTCTACAGGAGGCAGGTCATCAACCAGGTCAAGCTTAGCTAACCAATCTGCATTTTCATCTTGTTTCGCTTCTGTCCGCTCAAGAAAGTCCTTTTCTTCTTCCGTCAGAGGATGGTCAGATTGGCGAATCGCGCTTTGAAGAGAGGAAACTTCCTCCTGATCATCTGTTTCAAGTTCAGCCAACCAGTCTGGCATGCCTTCTGTTCGGAGCTCTTCTCCAGGCGGAGTGTCAGTTATTTCTTGCTCGATGGGTGGTGTTTTATCAACAAGATCATCGGAAAGAGATTTCCGCATATCTTCATCTGTTGGTAAGGTTTCGCCATCATCTTCAAGCGCTTCCAACCATTTAAGAACATCGCTGTCTTCCTCAGCGGTGCTGCTTTCTGTGGTTTCTGTGATTGATGCTTCATCAATTTGATCCAGCCAGGATGCTGAATCTTCAAATTCACTTTCGGCAGCAAAACTTTCGGGAGAAGATGAAAGTTCCTCTTCGCTTTCAGCAATAATGTCCTCAATCGATGCTGTCGGTTCCTCTTCGCTTTCAGTAATAATATCCTCAATCGAAGCCGCCAGTTCCTCTTTGCTTTCGGCAATAATATTATCTGTCGAAGCTTCAGCTTCATCTTCGCTTTCAATAAAAAGATCCTCAATTGAAGCTGAAGGTTCCTCTTCGATTTCAGCAATAAGATCCTCAATTGAAGCTGCAGGCTCTTTGGTGATTTCTTGATCGCCAAGGCTGGATAACCAATCAGGGATTTCAGTGCTAAGCGTTTCGTCAGCAGATGATACTTCAGGGGTTAGTTCGCTCTCAGGAACGGGCGCGAAAGTCTCTTCGGGTGCTTGCGCTTGAATGGGTTCTTCTGCGGAAGTGAACAACTCATCATCAGGCGCCACTTGTTTTTCAGCCAGGCTCTCTAACCATGCCAGACTATCCGTTCTATCCGTTTCAACATCAGCTTCCTGAACAGCTTGTTCTTCCTGAAAATCTTCAAGCCAATCAGGCATGTCTGGCTGCTCTTCAACTGATGTGGGTGTAATTTCCGGGGGTGCTGGAGGAGATTCTATCGCAGAGACCTCGTCTTCGGAATCAATTTCCGAAAGCCAGTCCGGCATCAAACTTCCAGCTTGCTCGCTTTCAGCAGGCTGCTGAATTTTATCGTCCACTTCTTTAGGGAAGGTTTCTGAAGAAACGTCCAGTTCTTCTGGGATTATTTCTTCAATTGCTTCAGGCGATGGATCAGGTGATGGAATAGGAGCGCTTTCGTCACCAAGTTCATCTAGCCAAGATGGAACTTCACTTTCAATTGCTTCAATTTCTTCCTGGTTGAATAATTTGTCATCTTCTTGTAGTTCGGGGATTAATTCCGCGGCCGCCAGGTTTTCAGATAATTCTGCAGTGCTGGATTTTTCTTCTTCCTGGATGTATAGGTCACTCATCCAATCCAGATCGTCAGATACATCTTTTGTCCCAGTTTGTTTGTCATTGGGCGGTTCGCTTCGCTGTTGTTCATCATCGGATCGAAGGCTTTCTGGCATATTGTCCAGCCAGGCAATGGCTGTTTCCTGGGAATCCTCATCCAGCTCCAGATTCATTAACCAGGAAGGTACATCCATTTCGGGTTCTTCATCTTTGACTGTTGGAACGGCTTCTAGCCGGATGTCAGTCTCCAGGGGATCAGGGGGAGAGTCGACAAGAGGTGAAATTGGTATCAAATCATCATCGGTAATAGCCGGGGGCTTGGGCGGTGATTCAGCCTTGTCTTGATCAGGCGGAGTGTCAGATTTTAAGCTGAATCCTTCAGGAGCTGCATCTTCCAGCCAGGCAGGAATATCTGCAGGAACGATCTCGTCTTCACCTTCAAGATCGTCAAAAACCGGAATTGATTCATCCACGGTCCCGCTGGATTTTTCCCAGCCAGCTTCCTGCATCCAATCAGGAACAGAATTTTCCTGATCGTTGCTATTTGAATTTTGGTTTTGGTCTTCAGGTAATGAAGCTCCAGTATTTTCGTCAGGCATAATAATCTCTTTTTCCAGGGTTGGGGGTGATAACCAATCAGGAACGCTTTCGCTTTCTCCTTTATTTTTGGAAGAGTCTGTCCTTCCGGAGGGTATAGACCAGGGAAGAATATTTTCCCTGGTCTTAGTACTTAAATTTTGTTGTGCCTCATCCCATTCGACTTGTTCTATTGTAATTGCTCGATCAGGAACTTGTTCTAAGGTCGGAGCATGTTCAGATATATAGGCTTCATATGGAGATAAAGAATAAAGCCGTTTTGTGCAGATTGCCATTTCCTGTGGATGGTCATGAGTCTTGAGGGATCTGGCAATGATCCGGTTGGCAGTGAGATTAAATGGAAATTTTTTGAGGATATTACTAGCCAAATCAATTGCATTTGCCAGTTGATCTCCAGCTAAATAGGTTTCTGCCAAGAGCGTTTTTAAATCATATCTTTCAGGATTTTCGTTGATAGCTGTTCTTAATTCAGAGATACCCTGTTTAATGAGATCTCCCCGGATATACATCCGAGATAATGCTCCATGCGTCAACCTGACCTTGGGAGGTTCGGCACCGTCGCGTTTCCCATAAAGACGCCTTAACTCGATTTGGATTTCACTGTTATAAGGCTGCTTTTCAAACGCTTTTTCCATATGCTGAACTGACGCAGCAAGATTTCCTTCTTCTTCACGAATTACGCTCATGCCAACGCAGGAGATAAAATCATCCGGTACAGCTGATAAAACACGCTGGAAAATGTCTGCTGCATTGCTGTTCTGACTGTTCTCAAGATAAGCTTTTCCAAGCAGCCTGTATGTTTCTATATGCTTGGGGAATTTTGAGAGGATATGACGGGAATGAGCAATAGCTTCGTCCAGACGTCCTTGGTCTATCAACGAATCAATTTCACGTATATATGTACGAAGTGATATAGTGCTCATCCAGTAATCTCCCCAAGGGGCATAAAGAATGATTTTTCCAGACTCTTGAATGGGAGAAATCTTCTTAGTGTAGTATGCCCTATTATAATATAGACGCAAGTATTTTAGTAGGTCCCTAAAAAAATTGATAACTAATTGGAAGGAAAGGAAAATAGCTCCCGGCATGACGGGAGCTATTTTCCTGAATAATGCAGGCGCTATATACAACAGGTTTAACGTCTTTGGCTGTTTATTGGTAAATATTAAGCCTAAAACAGACTAATAGCATCAAAACGGTGACGGAAATGATGTTCTGAAGTTTGACCAGGATATGCAGAGAAGGTTCTGTTCACATACTAAGAAAATATATCCAATAATAGCTAAAGTGAAGACAGTAGGTCATTTGCTGTCAAATGCACCTTCTTCTGTAAGCGTTTTGGCATCATCAGACGGGACGTATGCGGAAAACTGGGTGCTGAAGAGGGGCACTTTTGAAGAAATTACGATAAGCATTTAGCTAGGTATCGGAAAGAGTGCCTGTAAAAAGCTGATAAAAATTTAAATGAAAAATGTCACGGGAGTTTAACTAACTATGCTTTTTTGTGCATTTATGGTTGAAAAATCAACGAAGTTGGCATATTTTGGATCAATTTTACCCTCATGAATTCCGAGAGTTTTGATTTGCTGACTCCGGGGATGGCAATAAAGCTGACAGACTAATCCTGGAATGTGCCCAAACAGCATGCTCACGTATAATAGGTTATATGAATCTCTGCCGAAATCTTGTTTAGAGAGCTACTGGAAGACCAGAATTATAGAAAGAATGCTGAGGAATCTAGCAAAATAGATGGATGCACGATCTCAAGATAATCGATAAATAGTGTCCAGTGAGTAGATGTAGCAATTCAAGGTTTATTTTATTTTGATAAATATTGATTCAGACCTTGTATCATGGGTTCTAATCCTATAGCTGCCCAGATGCTTGTGAAAGGAAGAAGGGGCACGATGTAACGCTGCCAAGGTAAGGGGAGAAAAAATAGAATAAAGAAAAACTGCAGGATGGTAGCCAGTAGAAGTAAAGATGTAGCCGGCGGTGTAGATTCGTTGTGTGTAATTATGCTTCTTATCCCAATAATAAATCCGCTTAGCGTAAGAACGATTAAAATACTGGCAATCAGAAAGCTGCGGCCGAGGGAATGGAGTGGAAAGCTGAAATAGGTTTCTTCTTGATCTTCAATTTCATTTATATAATTGGCCACTTCGGCAGTGCTGGGAGACGTTAGGAAAAGGTTGCTGAAAAGGGCTAGAGTTCGATAAGGAAGAGTTTGTTTTTTCCCGTCATCGGGACTGGGATAATAATCCTTTAGCTGGTTCGCCTGGAGTTCAGAAGTGATTTTAAAACTGTATTGAGAAGCCTGAAGGGGGCATTTCCAGAAAAACGGATTTAGTAAGTAAGTCAACGCTAGAAAAAACAAACTGAATACTGCAAGACGCTTAACAATAATGTTTGGTTTAGACCTAATCTTAAAAGGTCTGCATACTGCTATAATTCCTATGGGTAGTAATGCAATGGCGGACTGTTTAGCATTAAATGCAATAGCTAGAGCTAAACCGATTAGCCAAGGGCGAATATTTTCACGGGATAATGCCCAAAGAAAAAAACAGACCCCCATTAAGACCGACGCTTCGTTCATGGCTCTTCTACCATGCAACAAAAAGAGAGGGTTAAGACCTAAGAAAATTACAGCTAGCAGGGAAGTTGTTATTGTGAAGTTTTTTTTGATTGTTGCGTAAAGAAATATAAGGGAAATAATCAGCAGAGAAGTGGTTATTGCCCGAGAAGTTACTAACAAACGAGCAGATGGGTACGCTCCAGCAGCGACATTTTCGTTCCATGACAAACTCCAAATCCAGTCGGCTGATAGCCTGGGAGTGTCAGTTAATAATCTGCCGAACCCGATGAGGTATTTTGATAATGGTGCGCCCAGAGATCGCAGCATAATTTCGTTGCTAAATGGCAGACCAGGTTCCCAGGAGAGAGATAAAGGCCGGGAAGAGAGAATCTCAAGATCCTGGCTCATATAAATGTGAGTGCTCTCGTCTGGGTGGAATGGAACAAGAAAAATTCCGTAACTATAGAAAACAGTCAACGTTGCGAGAAGTAATATGAAAATCCAGTTTTCCTTAATCTTCTTAGGCATATAATTGGCAAGAAACCTTATCTAAAAAAATGATCCATCTTTCATTTGTATTATACGCTATAGGCACACCGGGTCCGCTGCGAACTACAAAAAATATTGCAGGCATCAATTGGAGCAAGTAGTCTTTTAAAATATTTATGAAACGCCATATAAATAATATAAAAAAATTTCTAGGTGAAACAGGGCACTTATGGCTGCCAGTATTTATTGCGGCAGCACTAAAGATTCTGTTGATTTTGTCAGGACGTGTACCATTCAATGCTGACGAGGCAATTGTGGCATTAATGGCGAGGCATATAAATCAGGGAGAACTGCCAATATTTTTTTATGGACAGGCATATATGGGCAGCTTCGACGCAATCCTGATTGCTCTCGGTTTTAAAATATTTGGTGAACAAGTCTTGGTAATCAGAATTATTCAGAGCCTCTTGTATCTGGGAACGGTTCTTACAACTGCGCTCTTGGGACACAGGTTGTTTCACTCGCGGAGGATTGCGCTTGTTGCAGGTCTGCTGGCAGCTGTTCCAGCTGTTAATATTACTTTGTATTCAACTGTCAGCTTAGGCGGATACGGAGAAATGCTGCTGATCGGAAATCTACTCCTGTTGGGGGGGCTATCGATTGTCCAAAAAGTACAAGAAAAAGAATTTGAGCCAGATTGGTTGTTTTTTATTGGTTTGTTTACCTGGGGATTTGGGGCTGGGTTTGGATTTTGGGTGCTTGGTCTGTCTCTTGTTTATTCGATTCCAGTTATATTGGTGCTATTTTGGGCAGCCTGCAAATCGGTAAATCCAAAGCTAATCTTGAAAGCTGGCATTTTAATATTGGGAGGAGCGATGCTGGGGTCAATGCCATGGTGGGCATTTGCCATTGGAGAAGGCAGCTCAACCCTTATTTCCGAGTTAACAGGCGGCGCAATAGCTGGTATTGATGGTGGACCGGGATTACTCCT
>Ga0255366_10211_pt2 | contig 11614 bp, 5 predicted proteins | sample ANMaggSeSYBR01C4_FD_182086 | JGI IMG/M metagenome (GOLD analysis project Ga0255366, IMG submission 182086) | Sediment cell enrichment communities from methane seep in Santa Monica Basin, California, United Staets - ANME aggregate JGI... | ecosystem: Environmental > Aquatic > Marine > Cold seeps >... | reverse complement strand
AGTATCATTAGCTATCCTTGGGTTTCCTGCAAGGTCAGTTAATGGGATATTCATACCAGTAGTATCAGGATTGCCAGCATTAATACATGGCGAAAAACTCCTTAATTTGTAGTTGTAGAGCTGAAAATAGGGATCAGTATTAATATTTCCTGTTCCCGGCCATGAACCTTCAATATTACAATATTCTGCTGTTACCGAACCTGAAGGAACATGAAATTCATTGGGATAATTTCCATATATAATGCTGTTGTGAAAAACAATATTTGGGCCATTGTTATACAATGCCCCACCGTTACCTGTTGTACAAGTATTCCCTGAAATAGTAACATTTGTAAATTCAGAATTGCTTGAAAAATCAGCATATATTCCTGCACCAACAATAGCTGTGTTATTGGTGATTAAAGTGTTGTAATGTTTATGGTTTCCATCATGGGTAATGTATAAACCGCCTCCTCTGTTTAATGATATATTGTCACTGATATTTACATTATAAAACGTTGGCTGGGAAATATGTAAACTATAAATTCCACCTCCGTAACTCTCTGCAGTATTTTCAATTATTTCAACATTATTTAATACCGGGCTGGAGTTATCTAATACTATCCCTCCTCCCATACCGTAATATATCTTTTTTTCTACATAATTATTTCTAATGGTTGTATTACTGATAGTAACATTTTCAGTACCTTGATACATATAGATCCCTCCACCCTGGACTGCTGTATTGTTTTGTATCAAACAACTGTCGAGCCTAATATCACAGTCGTAATGGTATACGTATATTGCACCACCTTTTGATCCGGCTTCATTGGAATCAAATTCAACCTGTGTTAGCTGAGGACTACTACTCGACCGGCAATAAAGGCCTCCGCCTCCGCTAGCGGTATTATTTGAAAAAATTGAATTTGTTATTACCGGGCTCGATTCATCATTACAATATAATCCACCACCTGATCCGGTGGCTTCACAATCACTAATCTTCACATTTATAAATTCAGGAGAACAGTGGTTTAAAAGACAAACAGCCCCTCCATTTTGAGCAACTCCTCCCATCAGATTTAAATTCTGAATGGTAAAATTGTTTTCATTATAGCCATATAGCAATCGGCTTTCTTCTTCACCGTAGATTTTTGTATCATCCCTGTCTGTTCCTGACAATGTAACATAAGGTTTTGGATTAATGGGGAATAATTCACCAGTTGCACCATGAGAGTAAGTTCCGTTTTCAAGGAAAATTGTTCGCCGATTCAGATCATCGACCATTATTTTTTTTAAGGCCATGTGTATGGTTTTTAAAGGATCGGCAGGGCTTGTACCCGAATTGTCATCCGAACCGGTCATAGCCACATATAGATCCTCGGCTTCCTGTTCAACTGCATAATTCAGATGATCAAAAGAAAACCGATCGATGGGATAGGAAAAATAATCATCCTGATTGAGCACGGTAAGCGTATCAGCCACTATATTTATGAGATCGCTTGAATTGGGATTCGCATAAAAATCCAATCCGGATGCATAGGCATAATTCATATAAATATGACATCGATCTGATGGATCAAAAACTGGTATTCCTACCCCTGACTGGTATATCCCTCCTCCAAATATGGCAGAATTATTTCTTATTGTTAATCCTGATAATTCGGAATTACAACCATAAATATAAATTGCGCCCCCGTTATCTGCATAATTATTGCAAAACAATCCATCAGAAATCCTGTTGTTCACCCTGAAGTAAAGCGCTCCGCCACTCAGGGCTCGATTATTTATAAACCAGTTATTGACCAGTACAGGGGCAGAGCCAAGCCAGCAGCAGATTCCCCCTCCTTCTCCTTCCGATCTGTTCTGTGAAATAAAGCAATTTTCAACCCGAGCTTTAGATGAATTATTGAAATATATACCTCCGCCATCTTCCGATCCCCACGATCCTGTAGCATTACCATATGATATCCGGCAAAAGGTTATTCTTGAAGTATCCTGACCATTGGAATTTAAATCAACAATTCTCAATCCCTTCCATCCTGCAACAGTATCTAAACATGCAAAGGTTATATTATCCATTGCTGTGCCTTCAGCCAGAATTTGTCCCCGGACAACAAAGTTGTAATATCCCCTGAACATGATGTATACACAGGGTTCTATAATCAGTTGTTCTCCGGCAGGTATCGTTAAATTTCCATCAATATAATAAGGACTCCCTGCACATGTCAGGGTTCCGGAGATGTCTCCACCACTAAGGGTAGTATAAACCTGTTCATAAGGTATGGCACCCATATCTGCATTGCTGCCGTCAGGATCCAGTGGTGATGCAGGATTACCGGAATCAATACAAGGTGATTTGTCACCATCAGGCATAGGATAACCTGGCCAGGTCAGGTTATAATCATGAATGTAAGGAAATTCAAAAAGCGGTTCGGCACTTATTACTCCCGCCCCTGACCAGGCACCGTTCTCAATGTTCGAGTAACTTGTAATTACAGTACATGAGCCAGTAGTATCGATCTCATTTGGATGGTTGTTCCATAAAATTGAATTATTAATGGTTAACATACCTTCTTCAACGAGTATGCCTTCTTCACCTGAATCAGCCAGATTATTACTTAAGGTTACATGCATTAATTCAGTGCTAGAATAGCTTATAAACATAGCAGCACCTTCAGGGGCATGGTTGTGGTGTATAAGCGAACGGTCTATTTGAATATTAGAATTGTACCCACAAAAAATCCCACCCGCCCTGATTGTCGCTTCATTTTCAAATAGTTCAACATTATTCAAATCGAGATTCGATTCCATCGAATATATTCCGCCACCATATCCAATATTGGCTTCGTTGTCTTGTATAATAACATAATCGAGCACTGCGTCAGAAACCTCGAAACCGATTCCACCTCCATAGCCCGCCGTGTTATCTCTGATCGTATCCTGAAAAAAAGTTGGATTGGAATAGTTGCAATACACCCCACCTCCGTTTGAAAAACACTCATTTTCAAAAATCAGGTTATTGCTCAAAACAGCATCTGAATAGGATAAATATATTCCTCCGCCCATGCAGGATGAATCATTTGTTATTATGCAATTTTTAATCCGTACATTAGAAGTGTCGCAACAGGCAATACCCCCACCATATTTTGCTCTGTTGCTTTTAATCTCACTATGAGCTATTAAAATCTTTGAGGAGTTTTCACAGTAGATAGCCCCGCCTTTTATTATTTCAAATAATGGATCTGTATCAGTATCTTGCCCTTTACCGTGCTCTAACCGGCAGTAAATAACTTTTGAGCTATCAGCCCCATAATTATTGGTATTTAAAAACCGGACACCTTTCATTCCAATCACAGGAAGTTCCGATGTGAATATTATTGAATCCGTAACGGTTCCGGTTGCTTCCAATCTTCCCTGTATCTCCAATTTGTATCGTCCTGTGAAAATAACTTCCACCCCTGGCTCGATGATCAACTGATCACCAGCATCAACATAATGGTCATAATTCAAATAATAGGGGCTTCCTGAAATCGTCCATGTCCCGTTTATATGGCTTGATTCCGGAAAAATATTAATACATGCATGTTCTTGTACATCATAAGTGCGGCCAGGAGGGGAAAAATCATCGATAGAATAGAAACCGTTGCTAGTTCCACCCCATCCCCAGTTACAATGGAACATATCACCGGTAGTATAAGCATCGAGCACCCATGCATGTCCAACATCGTTTTGATTATCTCTTGCACCATAAATAACAGGCCTGTTCTGGTCAAGGTTCTCTTTCATCTTATCTACCCAGGTTAACAAATATGAGGAACGATTGATATCTTCAACTTCCACATCAAAATAAAAATAGCCGTATAATGCATCTGCTACATCATTATTGCCCCAACCCCAGGCACTTGATGCATCAGGCCCGAAATCCATGTCTACCGACACTGCACAGTGGTACATCAGTTCTGCCAAGTCTGCGGAATAAGTTGTCACGGTATCGGGCATATTATCGAAGTTGTAAATGGTGTTTTCAAAGTCGGCGGATTGTACACCATATTCAGGATGTTCATCCGGAGTGTATGAATGAGAGCCTGTTCCGTGCCAGGGATGCTGCCAGTAGTTCAGTACCTGGGCCATAGCAGTTGCTACACATCCTACTACCGCATGATCCCCGGGGCCAGCTGTATCTGCAGGACAATGCATGTTATAGGGCCAACCCTGGCTCCATATTGAAGATAGTAGTGGTATTGAACTTTTAACTCCTTTTGGCTGGATAGATTCCGGATTTGCAGATAAGCTATGCCATTCCTGAATGGTTTTGTTATCGGGGGTAATATTTGCCATTTTTGCTGCACCTATTTGTTTTTTCAGCCTTTTTAAAACATAAAATTCAAAAGCGGGTGGATGGTTACTTTCATCATAATTACTTTCAGTGGAATAACCAAGTATTGGTTGTACAATATCATCGGCAGCAACCATCACAAATCCTTTTTCTGAGAATGTTATCACGTAGAAAATAGTTTCCCCATTTTCCTTCTCTTCTATAACATTGTTTATTCGAATGTCCGATACTATTTTTTCTGATCTTTCGATATAATAGTTAATTGCTACCTTTTTGGCAGTATTAATATCGACTTCTGTAGGATAAATATGCTCACTCCATGAGCAAACAAGTACAATGAGCAAAGTTCTCAGCAGTAGTTTTGAATTAGTTTCCATAGTGCAGTCCTCCTGATTTAGAATTAAAACTTAATTTCCTCAAGTTACTCAATATCAAGAGCGATTTCAAGTGTTAATTAGAATTTGGTAACGGTAAGATAGTGGATGACGGTTTTAAATTAGAATTTGGCACAAGTATAAAAAAGGCTGTCTCGTTTTTCTACGAAACAGCCTCATGAATTAAAACAGGAGTCTGTCCTTAATTTGGTATATGAGAAGAGTTGCCGTTTTTTCCTATGTAAATATTTCCAGTATATTCAGATTTAATCATATGTAAGATACATACAGGAGATGGGCATTCACAACTATCAATTAGAATTTGGTATCCTTTCCAATGTGCTTTGCTGTTTTCAATTAGTATTCGGCCAGATGAATTCTAATGTTTTTTGACAATTAATGTTTATTTTCGTTTGAAAATTTCAGGTTATGAATAAGCCCATAATTTCCATTTTGATTTTCAACTTTTTATTCATGGTTAAAGTTCACTCACAAAAAGCTGAAACAGACAGCTTAATTAATATGTTGGATCAAATTCAAACGGAAGAAAAAGCAGCTGTTTATAATGAATTATCAAAATTATATTATTATGAAAACCCACAGCTAACCATCGACTATGGAAATCAAGCATTGGCTATAGCCAGGGAGTTTGAAGATGAAGAGGAACAATATTATGCAATGGTAAATATAGGAGTAGGCTATTCTTTGCTTGGGAACAACCAAAGGCCTATTGAATACCATTTACAGGCACTTGCAATTGCCGAAGAGTTAGATGATCAGCAAAAGCTGGCGAATGTTTATAATGAATTGGGTATTGATTATAAATATGGAGGAGATTTTGAAAAAGCCATTGAATTTTTATTAAAATCATTGTCAGCAAAGGAAGCATTGACACTTATAAATGACACAGATAAAAATAAAAGAAGCATGGCAAATGCCATGAATAATATTGGGGTTGTTTATGATGATATGGGCTATTTCGACAAAGCAATAGAATACTACCTCAAAGCCTTGAAAATCAGACAGGAGATTGAGGATAAAAAAGGCCTTGCCAGCGTATTACACAACATTGGTGTCGTTTATGAGGAAATGGGCAATTTCCAAAAATCACTTGACTATTATCAGCAATCATTGGCCATTAAAGAAATATTGGGCTCCAAAAGATCAGTAGCTACAACTATTTTAAATATCGGGATTATTTATCTAGATCTTGGAAATTATGTAAAAGCCCTGGAATACCATAAAAGTGCATTAAATACCTATAGAGATGTACATGATCAAAGAGCAGAATCCAATGTATTGAACAGTATTGCTGATATATACCTGGAGATGAAGCAACCAGATAAAGCGTATCCATACATCACCAGAGCTTTAGAACTGGCCACTGAAATAAATGCAAAAAGTATTTTAAGCGATAGCTATAAATTTTTATCAGCATATTATGCCGCAATAAATAATTACAAAAATGCATATGAGGTACAGCAGGATTGGATGACTGTTAAAGACTCCTTATTTACTTTGGAGATGACCGAAAATATTGCAGAAATGCAGACTATATATGAAACAGAAAAGAAGGAGCAGGAGATTCAGTTGCTGACAAAAGACAATGAAATTCAAACATTAAAAATCAGAAAACAATCTGTCCAACTTTACTTCCTGATAATATTTGTTGTGCTAATTCTGCTTCTTTCATTCTTGATATTCAACCGCTACAAACTCAAGCAAAAACAATATCATAGCAATCTGGAAAAGAAAAACCTGGAAACTGAACAACGGATGCTGCGGTCGCAAATGAACCCGCATTTTATTTTTAATTCAATGAATTCCATTCAAAGTTATATTTCGGGCAATGACAACTTTACTGCGATGACCTATTTGTCAAAATTTGCACAATTGATGCGCGGGATACTAGAAAATTCAAGACAGGTGATGATATCATTGGAAGAAGAAATCAATACCCTGAATTTATACATTGAGCTGGAACAATTGCGTTTTAATAACAAGTTTGATTTTAGGCTTGAAATCGATCCTGAACTTTATCCTGAGACAACTTATATCCCTCCTATGCTTGTCCAACCATTTGCTGAGAATGCTATCAAACACGGATTGAAAAATAAGAATGGAAATGGGCTGCTAAAAATTGGCTTTACAAAAAAAGACCGGTTGATTGAATGTATTATTGAAGATAATGGAGTTGGAAGGGAACAGGCAATGGCTATAAGTGAAAACAGGAATAAAGATCATCAATCACTTGGAATGCAAGTAACTCATGAAAGGATTGATGCGTTTAAAAGGGAAAAGAATACGAATAGTGATCTTAATATTATTGATTTGAAAAGTAAAGATGGCAAAGCTTCGGGAACAAAGGTGAATGTTTTGTTCCCTTATGAAGAGGAATAATTAATAAATTTGACTGGATTTTTAAATTATGATCAGGGCGATTGTTATAGACGACGAACAGGAAAGCAGGAATACTGTGATCAATATCTTGAATAATTTTTGTAAAAGTGTTCAGGTTATTGCCCAGGCTGAAAATGTGAAAGAGGGAAAAGAAAAAATTGAAAGAGAGAAACCAGATGTAGTTTTTCTTGATATTCAGATGCCTGACGGAACAGGATTTGACCTGTTGGAGAAACTACCGGAGATTAGTTTCCAGATAATATTTGTAACAGCTTATGATCAATATGCTTTAAAAGCCATAAAATTCAGTGCTTTGGACTATATCTTAAAACCGGTAAATCCCCAGCATTTGATGGATGCAGTTGAAAAACTAAAAAAGCCCGAAACAGATTTCGGATTAATTTCAAAACAGATAAGTACTTTACTGAGAAACAAAAATGGTTTTGAACGCATCACATTACCAACTTTTGAAGGACTAAGGTTTATTATCCTGAAAGATATTATCCGGTGTGAAGCCGATAGCAATTACACAAACTTTTACCTGAATTCAGGTGAGAATATATTGGTTACAAAAACCCTTAAGGAATATGATGAAAGTCTTTCAGGAGAAGATTTTATCAGGGTTCATCAATCACACCTGGTCAATTCAAAATATATCGAACGGTACATAAAAGGTGATGGGGGTACAATCATTATGACGGATGGATCTGAAGTGGAAGTTTCAAGAAGAAGGAAAGAAGAGTTTTTAAGCAGGATGAAGGACAATTAGTCCGGAGTTTTCTATTCAGGTGACCGGGTTATAAATAATTATGAGGCAATCTCAAAAGTTATAAATTGAAAAATTTATAGTTAAATTTACTTTGTGTAACTTTGTGAATTCCTTCGTGATACTTTGTGGTTCAGCCTTTTAGATTTTACCACAAAGGCAATCAAAGGAATTCACAAAGGATCACTAAGACTTTTGAGACAGCCTCATCAGCAAATACAGACGAAATCATTTATAATGATTTGCCATAACTTCATTCACTCTGATTCTGTTAAACTTCTTTCTACTATAATTTGATCAATCTTCTATTTTAAAAATATCTCCTGCCCAAGTTTACTTCCGAGTATTTCCCGCATCTCAGTCAGGTTTACCATCAGCTTATCCATATCTTCCTCTGTTCCCATTACTTTTGTGGCGAGGGCATAAAATTTTTCATCCATACCGTCAAAGACAGCATAGTTTTTAAATTCTGTCATAAGTAAAAGATCCCAATCTTCTTTGTTTACAGCACTTGCCGAAATTATCTTGTAGGATAAAATCAAACCTTCCTTTTTTGCCTCTTCCATAATGTCTTTCCAGTTCTTACTTAGATCTTTCAGGTAATCCAAATCTTTACCATCTTTGGTTTTAATAAAGCTTAAATCCCATACAGAACCGGTTTCGTAAGGAAGTTCCTGCGCGAAGCAAGTAGTAGAAACGTAAACTGCAAAAAGCAGTAAAATTGATAAGTAACGTACATTTTTTTTCATTTTGATTTTTTTTAAGTGATTATTAAATAATTTGATTCATTGTTTAGTGGCTGTCCACAAAGTAGGTAAAATTCAAAAAATGATTGGATTTCTAATATGACACACCCCTGCCTGTACTGGAGTTTCGGCAGGCAGGCCTACACCCCTCTCGGAGAGGGGAATATAGGTAATCATTTTTTTGAATTTACAAAACATCATTAGTTTAAAGACAGACACTATTTATCTTCAATTAAAGGGTGATTAAAAGTATAACCAAGCTGTTTTAAAACTGCAGCCATGTTGAAATAAACCCACTCCTCAACTATCTTCCCATCTATAACCCGATTAATATTAATCCCTGAAAATTGTACGCGTTTGCCTGTGGCTGGCAGGTCGCCGCGAGGACCGGTTTGTGTACCTGTAACTGTCCAACGCAGTACAACCAGGTCATCTTTTACAAACAAATCATCAGCAGTAACATTGAAATCAGGATAAGCGGTTCTTACCCATATTACATTATCCTTGTATTGTTTAGTACCTACAAGATCTTCTTGAATATTAATTTCGTGACGAATGATCTCAGGTGAATAAAGTTCATCCAATAGTGCAAAGTTGCCCTTGCTCCAAATTTTCAGGGCACGATTGGAAAGGGCTTTCATATCTTCTTCAGCACCGGTATTTGCTGTTTTGTGTTGACAGCTTGCTGATGTACACAACAAAAGCATTAAAGCAATTTGAGTGATCTTTGATAACAAATTTGATTTTTTCATTTTTACCTCCATTTTAATAGATTAATAAAGTTAGTTATTACTCAGTTGATTAATGATTTGCTATTCAACAGGAGTCAATCCTGTAAGCACCGCACACTGTAGCCCAAAGTTTTACTGTCGTAGTAACGGTTCACTTCTGTGTAACCGTGCCACAAGCCCCGGTACCATGCAGCAGAACCAGTCACATTTGATGTCCATAAGTAGGCACCATAAGTGAGACTGCTGAACGTACCATTCGTGTTACGGTAGCCACTCCCAAGTGCTGTAAATCCACTTGAATTGTTTGCTGTATTAGGGTTGTGCCAATGGGTTGTGCCGGTTTCTTTTAAGTTGCCACCAACATCAGTACCCCTCCATCCTATTGCGCTACACGAAACTGTTCCGGCATCTACTTCATTTTCAAGGGTACACCACTCTGCATCAGTTGGTAGATGCCAGCCTAACGGGCAAATCCCCTGCACACCTGGTGTTGTACTGTATTGCATCATTTCGTCCCACTGATACAAACCACCATAAGTATTGCAGTTGCTTGTACTATTGCTATAACAGTATTTTTCAATTGTGCTGTTGTCGGTTTGGTCAGTGTTTCCATTTACGATTGTTCCGATGTTCAGGTTTTCTGCCATCCAGCACTGGATTCCTATTTGTACGGTGGCGTAGGTTTGTCCGTCACGGGTGTCATGTAAATCATTTCCGCATTGCCACGGCAATTGTGAACTTTCACCTATATTTTGTTCCCAAATATCATTTTTATCAATATTATTCACCTGTCCGTTCATATTAAAATCAGCTGACTTGTATCCATAAGTTCCGGCCTGGTTTGCCCAAATTATTTTATCATTTGTGTTTACAATCCCATCCGCATTAGCATCTCCTCCATACATTCCGTACATCGCGCCTCCAAGATTCTTTTGGGCATCAGTACCATAGGCCTGTCCTGCCGGGGTTGTAAAATTGTAGGTGTAAATCCCGCCGGATTCGGATAGCGGATTTACTGACATTATTTCCAAATGATTCCTGTGCTGTATAATTAAGAAAAGGTGATCAGTTGGCAAGTTATTAAACTCAGGATTTGAAGAACCGTCGAGACTAACTATAGAACCATCCTTTTTCAGGAACACGGCTTTTTGTGCGACTTTGGTTCCTGGTGTTGCAGACGGTGCATCTATAGCATCCCGAAATTCAATTAGCAACCAGTCAACTATGTCAGTATTTGGTAGAGAAGGTACACTCTCTGTTCCTTCATAATTCCAGGGATCGGTGTTGTAGGGCTGCGAAAAAGGGAAATTGGTTAAACCGGTTAAATCAGTGTCCATGTCAGTTCCATTGTACGGCCCTTCAAGAAAAACTGTAAGTTCGAGTTCAATTTCCGGGGCAATCCAGTCTATCCTATCCCATTGATCGACCTCATACATGGATCCAGAAAAATCACCACTTGCATTAACCAGATTTATGTGTCCCTGATCCTCATTCTTTTCAATATTATGTGCAAGGGACCCTCCGGGATTATTCGGGAAACTAATATTATTTATAGTTAAGTCCTGGTCGTTATCAATTCTTATCCAGGTTGAACCACCTGGATCTGTAAATCCGTCAAAGCTGCAATTATTAAATGAATATACCGGATCAACAAAAGCCCCATCATGTACCCGCAGGCCTTCAGCAGAAAGGTCTTCAAAAGTAGCATAGTCAGCGCTGATTGTACCGTCATATATTTTAATTGAGTAATCTTCTCCGGCTCCATCATTATAAATTCGTGCATTATTGCCTGGTTCGCCAATTGCTGTTAATTGCCCCCCATAATTAACCTCTAAGAGTTCGCCAAGCGACAAGCTGGCCCCGGCATCAACAATTATATTTCCTCCAGGAACAATGTAAACATTACCTGTTGCTTTGTATAAATGGCCGTTAAGGTTTAAAGTCCCTTCTTCAATAACTGTTGTTTTGCCCATAAAGACGACCATGTCAGAGTTCAGGATTAAACTGCTACCAGAGGTCTTATGAAGATATATATGTTTGAAGAAACCCGTACCTCCATTGTTTTGATAATACTGGTCGTAGGCACCTTCAAACATTGTTGCTCCGTCAGGATAGTAATTTCCTGAACTTCCAATTGTAAAATTCCCATAGAAATAATGATTCAAGCCTGCTGTGTTGTCTAACCAATCTCCTTCGGTAATATTCAAATCCCCAAAAACAACAAGGTTATCATCAGGCCTGAAAGAACCTCCGGTTTTATTAATGGTCAGATTATTAAAATA
>Ga0255366_10021_pt2 | contig 11628 bp, 16 predicted proteins | sample ANMaggSeSYBR01C4_FD_182086 | JGI IMG/M metagenome (GOLD analysis project Ga0255366, IMG submission 182086) | Sediment cell enrichment communities from methane seep in Santa Monica Basin, California, United Staets - ANME aggregate JGI... | ecosystem: Environmental > Aquatic > Marine > Cold seeps >... | reverse complement strand
CGTATTCCGTTTACATTCCATGATAAAAGTCTCATGCTTTAGTTGTAATGAAAAAGATGGTGATAAGATTACTCCAAAAAATATAGAATAATAAATTCAATATATACAGCAATAACTTACTTGCATCTAAGAGTTAATTATATAGCTTAAACCTCTTTTTACCAAGCCATAATCCCTACGTGCAAAAGCTCTGTAGACCCTACTTAGAAGAAATATAGGTCGAGCGTAAAAACTTCGAAATGCCTGTTTAGTGTATGTTTGCAACTCTTCAGGTGTGAAATTACCAATTCCGCGACGTGAATCAGCAGGCACAAAGGATTCGTCTTTAGATATAATTTTATTTTTTACTGCTTCAATCCATAAATCTGAACCTCGCTGATAGCTCAACGATCCAAAAAACGCCATATCAAGGGGTAGAGAACAGGCAAACTTGATTGTGTTTTCAATGTGCGCTCTAGTTTCTATCGGTGCACCAAGTATGAAGGTAGCCGCCATTAAAAAACCCATTTCGCTGCCTAAATTAACAGCATTTCGAACCTGTTGCAATGTAATTTCTTTATTATAAAAATCAAGAACATCCTGATTGCCAGATTCAATTCCAAAACCAAGATATTTAAAGCCGGCTCGTTTCATCTTCCCATACAATTCTCTACTAGCAGTGTCCACTCTGGCACCCATAACAAGTAAATCTAAATCATTATTGCGCTCTATGAGCATGTCACATATTTTATGCGCCCGTTTCACATCAACAAGAAAATTATCATCAACAATCATCACTGAACGATATTTATCGCCAATTTCCTCTATTTCTTCGACAACATTTTCAGCAGATCGTTCTCTAAAACCATAACCATCTAGTACATTACTATATCTGGTACAGAAACGACATTTAAAAGGGCATCCTCTACTGGAAATCATTGTAGTGAATTTTTTCTTAAAGGGATAGCAATTCAAGAATTTTCCATACTCATATTTTTCTACCAGATGACGTGCAGGGAATGGCAAGGAGTCTAAATCATTGACAATTTTTAGAGGTTTGCCAGATTTTATTTGATTATTCTTTCGGTAATGGATGCCGTGAATGTTGGAAAGTTTAGTTTTTCCTTGTAAAAATCGAGTTATATCAATAATTGCTTGTTCACCTTCTGCTTCGCAACAAATATCTGCATATGGTATATCAGAGAGAGTTTGTTTTTTAAGAAATGAGCAACTTGCTCCTCCAATTATTTGGGTGATTTCTGGGTCAATTTCTTTAATAGTTTCAGAAATTTTTGCTACTGAGGCGTAATTATCAATTTGAACACTCATTCCAACAGCATCTGATGACATCACAGAGTTATTCAAATGTTCCCTCGAGACATTTTCGATACCAAGATCAATTATTTCGACATTATGTCCGTCATTTACCAATACCGATGCCAAATATTCAAGGCCTAAAGGAGGGAAAATTGATGATTCATTTGAAATACTTGTTTTGGGACCTATTGATTTCCAACCGCCTGATATTTTGAGTAGAAGAAATTTCATCTAAAATTGATCCTCCCTAAATCTTTATAGACATATCATATTAATAATCAGTCTTAAATTTTTCCATTGAATAATTCGCAGATTATACATCAAAGTCCACTTCATAGGAAAACTATATATAATAGTTCTCATATGAGTAATATATAGGAACGTAGAAACATGCCAGGGTATGGACATAGACATGGAGGGCAACGTGGACGATGTCGTGGGAGACGATGGATTGAGCAGCTCCCTGAAACAACGTATTTCAGACCATATGGCAAGTCACGAGCTATCGCAAACACTGTTGTAATTACAATAGAGGAACTTGAAGCACTTCGACTCGTTGACCTTGAAGACCTTACGCAAGAAGAGGCGGCAGCAATGATGGGAGTCTCACGGAAAACACTGTGGAATGATTTACATCGCGCACGGAAAAAAGTAGTCAATGCATTGGTTAGCGGATGTATAATTCGTATCGAGGGTGGAGATTACGTTCAAAGATGAAAAAGGAGGTGAAATGAAATATGCCAGGTGGAGATAGAACAGGACCTGCAGGCTATGGCTCAAGAACTGGACGAGGTTTAGGCTACTGTTCAGGATATGATAGTCCAGGATTCGCAAGAGGAGCACCTAGAGGTGGTGGAGGCTTTGGCAGAGGTTGGAGTCGAGGTTTTGGGCGTGGATTTTGGGGACGTGGCAGAGGATTTTGGCGTAGAGATTACTACTCAGATCCTTACTATGGACCAGCGCCATACCACAGAAACATTGATCCAGAACCCAGCAAGGAAGAGGAAAAATCCTACCTTGAGGACATGGTCAAAGGTCTGGAGGGTGAACTCAAATCTATAAAGGAAAGACTTCAAGAACTTTCTAAAGAAAAAAGGGAATCTCCTTAAAAAGATATAATAGGGAGATGCCCTTTCGCATCTTTCTTTAAAATTGTAATTAAAGCTTAGTGGTAAAAAAATAACAGAGGGATAACATGGAACAAAAGATATATGACGAAACGAAGGTTACCGATAGTCTAGGTAAAATAAAACATAAAATTGTTGTATTAAGTGGTAAAGGCGGCGTTGGAAAAAGTACCGTATCTGCAAATCTTGCACTTTCATTAGCAGAAAAAGGCTATGAAGTAGGATTACTAGACAGTGATATCCATGGCCCCAGTATTCCAAAAATGCTAGGTCTAGAGGACAAGAAACCAGAATCATCTGAAACAGGTATTGCTCCGATTCTTGCATTACCGAAATTAAAAGTTATGTCCATGGGATTTCTTATCCCAGATAAAGACGCGCCTATTATCTGGCGTGGACCTCTAAAGATGGGAGCTATTAAACAGCTTATAGGAGATGTTGACTGGGGAAATTTGGATTATTTAATCATTGATTTACCTCCAGGAACAGGAGATGAGCCGTTGAGCATAGCTCAATTGATCCCGGACAATGATGGTGCGGTTATTGTCACAACTCCCCAAGATGTTGCATTAGTTAGTGTAAGAAAATCTATTAATTTTGTTAAAAAAATGAACATGCCGGTTATTGGAATCGTTGAAAACATGAGTGGATTCAAATGTCCACATTGTGGTAAAAATATCGATTTATTCAAGACTGGAGGCGGACTAAAAGCATCAAAGGATTTCAATGTTCCTTTTCTAGGACAAATACCGATAGATCCGCAGATTGTAGAAACTGGAGATTCTGGGAAGACGTTTGCAATCAAAAGTGAAAACTCAGACACGGCTAAATCGTTTAAAAAAATAGTTGAAAATATAGAAGAAATTGTGAATAAAAAATGAGGTGAAATGAAATATGCCAGGTGGAGATGGAACAGGGCCAGATGGACAGGGGGCTGTAGCTGGAAGAGGTCGCGGAAGAGGTCAAGGACGTGGCCTAGGCGGCGGTTTTGCCCGTGGTCCTGATGGTGAATGTAGATGTCCAAACTGTGGACATAGAGAACCACATCAGTTAGGGGTGCCTTGCTACGACAAGAAATGCCCAAAATGTGGTAGCCCTATGACAAGAGCTTGAATGCCAATAGTTATTAACGGAAAGTTTATTTGAGACGAGAGGTAGAAAAATATGAAAATAGGAGTATCATCAACAGGTGAAAACCTGGATGCAAATGTTGATCAAAGATTTGGAAGATGTAAATATTTCCTTATTGTGGATACGGAGTCAATGGAATTCGAAGTTTTATCAAATGAAAATGCAATGGCTTCGGGCGGCGCTGGAATACAAGCAGCTCAAACAATTGCTAAGACAGGTGCAGAAGTTGTCGTAACTGGAAATGTAGGGCCCAATGCATTTCAAACATTGTCAGCAGCTGGTATGAAAATATTTACAGGAGCAAATGGAACAATAAAAGAATCGATTGAAAAATACAAAAAAGGGGAACTAAAAGAAACAGAAGCCCCCAATGTTGGCAGCCACTCTGGAATGAGGAGGTAAAAAATTATGAAAATATGTATACCTACCATGGGAGAAAACGGATTAGATAATGTTGTCGGTGAACATTTCGGTAGAGTACCAACATACACTATAGTCGATCTCGATACAAACGAGGTGAAAGTGATACCTAATACTAGTGAACACATGGGTGGACAAGGTTACCCTCCAGAGATTATGGCAAAAGAAGGAGTAAATGTTATGGTTTGCCGTGGACTTGGAAGACGTGCGATTAGTATGTTTGAACAGATGGGTATTGAAGTTTATATTGGTGCATCTGGAACTGTAAGAGATACTATTGCTGCTTTTAAGCAAGAAACCCTTCAAAAGGCTAGTGAAGGGGATGCATGTGCACAGCATGCATTCAGAGATAGACATAACCACTAAAACACATTCAGCAAGTGAAATAATGAAGACATATCTTGATTGTATTCCCTGTTTTATAAAGCAGTCATTAGAAGCTGCGCGCATGGCAACAGATGACGAAGAGATCCAAGCGGAAGTGCTAAGGGAGGTTATGAAACATCTCCAAGCCATTTCTTTTACTAATTCGCCTCCAGAACTATCTAGAGAAGTACATGAAATTATCAGGAGAATCACAGGTTCAAAAGATCCTTATAAAAAAGTAAAAGATCAGTCGAACGAGATGGCGAAGAACGAGTACCCTTACCTCAAAAAATTGGTGAACGACGCAGATGACTCTCTGCTTATGGCAATTAAACTCTCCATCGTTGGCAATGTCATCGATTTTGGTACAAGCAACCGTTTCAACGTTGAGGATATGATTGATGTAGCGGTGAAAAAGGAATTTGTCGATGATGATTATCCGCGATTTAAAGAAGTTTTAAAACAGTCCAAAAGCATTCTGTATCTAGCTGATAACACTGGTGAAATATTCTTTGATAAATTACTTCTCGAGGAAATTTCTGATGGTGAAAAAAAGATTACCTATGTTGTAAAAGCAAATCCCATCATAAATGATGCAACAATTGATGATGCGAAATTTGCAGGCATTGACAAACATGCAAAGGTTATTGCTGGTGATGCTGGTCAGAGCAAATCAACTCCAGGGATGGTCCTTTCATACACATCAAAGGAATTCTTAGAACTCCTCAAAACGTCAGATATGATCATCTCTAAAGGCCAAGGAAATTATGAAGCATTAAGCGATATAGATCGGGAGGTGTTCTTCCTATTAATGGTCAAATGTCATCTCGTTGCAAATGACATTGGTACTGAAATGGCAAGACTTGTTTTGAAGGTGAAAGAATGATTATCTCTATTGCAAGTGGGAAAGGGGGAACTGGAAAGACAACAATTGCGACAAACCTTGCTTTAAGTCTTGGAAAAGTACAGGTGATTGATTGCGATGTTGAAGAACCGAATGCAAATATTTTCTTTAATGCAGAAATCAAGGAACGTGAAGACGTTACAGTAGAAATTCCAGAGATAGATAAGGAGAAATGTGACTATTGCGGTAAATGTTCTGAATTTTGTGCATATAATGCACTAGCTGTTGTTCCATCTGACGTGCTTGTATTTCCAGAGTTGTGTCATTCATGTGGGGGTTGTGAAATTGTTTGTCCACAGAATGCAATCAATTGGAAGAGAAAGTCTGTTGGAAAAATCGAACATGGAGTTACAAATGGGGTTGACTTTTATCATGGTTTGCTGAATGTTGGGGAGATCCAGGCTGTTCCAGTGATTAAGGCATTGAAAAAAAAGATTGACAAAGAAGGAAATGTAATCATTGATGCTCCGCCAGGAACATCCTGCCCAGTCATTGAATCAATCAATGGCTCAGATTATTGTATCCTAGTCACTGAACCTACACCTTTTGGACTTCACGATCTCAAACTTGCTATTGCTGTTGTACGGCATTTGTATATCCCATTTGGGGTCATTATCAACCGCGATGGCGTTGGTGATAAAAAAGTCGAAATGTATTGTCAAACGGAAAAAATCCCCATTCTCATGAAGATACCTCACAGTGAAGAAATTGCAAATCTTTACTCTATGGGAATCCCCTTTGTAAAAAAACTTCCTGAGTGGCATGAAAGATTTACTGAACTTTTCAGACGAATACAAGAGGGGGTGAGAACCTGAAACAGCTTACTATTATCAGTGGAAAAGGAGGAACAGGAAAAACATCTATTACTGCGGCTTTTGCTTCCCTTGCAGAAAATGCAGTACTTGCTGACTGTGATGTTGATGCTGCAGACCTTCATCTTATTCTTAATCCTGCTATCAAAAAAACAATGGGTTTTCATGGACTCAAGATTGCATCCATTGACAAAGAAAAATGTATTGATTGTAAAAAGTGCTATGAGTCTTGTAAATTCGACGCAATCGATGAAGATATAACTTTTAACAAAGATGCGTGTGAAGGTTGTGGCGTCTGCAAGTATGTCTGTCCAGAGGAAGCCATCTCAATGGTTGATAGAGATTCAGGTTTTGCCTATATTTCTGAAACACGTTTTGGACCTATGTCACATGCAAGACTCAATACTGCTGAGGAAGCTTCAGGAAAACTTGTAACTGTAGTAAGAAACAATGCAAAAGATATTGCTGAAGGAAAGAAGAAAGATTTGATTATTATCGATGGGCCACCAGGTATTGGCTGTCCAGTCATCTCTGCCATAACTGGTGTTGACCTTGTTTTAATTATTACTGAGCCTACACTTTCTGCCATTCATGATCTAGAACGAATAATTGGTGTTGCAAATCATTTCAATATTCCAGCTGTGGTTGGTATCAATAAGTATACTATCAACAAAGACAATACAAGAAAAATTGAGCAGTACTGCAAAGAAAAAAACATAGAGGTTGTTGGAAAACTACCATACGATGTTGCTATGACTGAAGCCATGGTTAAAGAGAAAAGTGCAATCGAATTTTCAGACAGTGACTTAGCCGGTAGGATTACCGACATGTGGAGTAAAGTTAAGAGAAGGCTGTTTGCATGAGTGAAAATGATGACTTTGAGAAAATGGTAGCAGAACTTCAAAGAAAAATTGAGCGCGAAGAAGAGTTGACATACTCAAAGACGGTAATAGCTGAGTATCGAAATCCAAATAATTTCCGCAACATGAAAAGTCCTGATGCGCTTGGAAAGGTAAAAGGATCATGTGGTGACACCGTGAAGATAACTCTTAGTGTAGAAAATGATATCATAACAGACGCGTGTTTCTGGACAGATGGTTGTGGAGCAAGTATCGCTTGTAACAACATGCTGACAAACATGATAAAAGGAAAAACAATAGAAGAAGCATCTGCTATAACAAGTACAAAACTTCTTGAGAATTTAGGAGGTCTTCCCGAGGAACACACGCATTGTGCAACTCTTGCAGTAAGCACACTACATAATGCAATCGAGGACTACCATAAAGATTAAAAATGGAAGGGAAATAGTTAAAAACTGATTACATAAGGTGAAATTTGTGAAACATGTGCATCATACAGAAGTAAAATTAGAGGAACCTGCTGAGCAGGGAGTAAAAGACGTAAAATTAAGATGGCTTATTTCAAAGAAGGATGGTGCAGAGAACTTTGCCATGCGTCTTTTTGAGACAAAGCCTGGAGGATATACTCCATTACATCAACATGATTGGGAGCATGAAGTATTCATTCTTGAGGGAAACGGTGTTATCAAAAACAAGACAACTGAGGAAGCTTTTGGAGAGGGAGATGTACTTTTTGTCCCATCCATGGAATGGCATCAGTTTGTAAATACGGGTAAGGAAACGCTAAAATTTCTTTGTCTAATTCCATATAAAGAGTGATTTTGAGTATGATATCTCTTGGGTTTTTTAACCGAAAGAACAAGAAAACCGATTCCAACAAACAAGCCCCTCCAAGTAAAGAATGGCCAGACCATGCAGTTACTCTGGATGGAAAAAACTTCAACGAGTTTATACAAAAATATCCATTATCTGTGGTGGATTTTTGGGCTCCGTGGTGTGGTCCATGTAGAACAATGATACCAAGACTGAGACGGTTATCAACAATTTACAAGGGAGAAGTAGCTTTTGGCAGACTAGATACTCAACAGAACAAGGACATTTCCAAACAATACAAGATCATGGGAATTCCTCATCTGGCGTTTTTTAGTTACGGAAAGAAACTCACTAGTACAACGGGAGTGAAGTCCGTCGGTGACATTAAAGATATAATTGATGATCTCCTAAAGAAGATATAATGCCAAAAATGTTGACGATACGATGTGCAAAGTGCAAAAGCAAAATCTTCAGATATTTAAAGATTGGAAAAGGCAGAGTGTTGCATTGTTGGAAGGGGAGAATTACAGAAGATTATAGCATTCATGAGGGAATGGAGATCAAATGCCAATGTGGAAATCTAATTGGTATTGATGAAGAGAAATGGATCAAAATGAAACAGAATGCCTTCATTCATTAACATAAATAGAATTTATCTGCAAAACATAATATGAAATCGTATCTTTTATGGAAGGCTGCTTCAATGGAAATCAAAAGATTGAATGAAGAAATAAGAGCATGCAATAAATGTAGACTGTCTGAAACCAGAATTAACGCCCTACCTGGAGAAGGGGATCTCAATGCTAGACTTATGCTTATTGCCCAGGCACCTGGGGAGAACGAAGATCGAGAGGGGGTAATGTTTATTGGACCCTCGGGTAAAGTTTTGGATGAATTATTACAGATATCCGGTGTTGATAGAAAGGAACTTTACATGACAAATCTTGTTAAATGCATGCTCCCAAAGTATAGGAAACCAAAGCAAGATGAAATCGATATTTGCAGCGGTTATCTAGACAGAGAGATAGAACTGATAGACCCTAGGATGCTGGTTCCTCTGGGACATTACTCGACAACATATATCTTTAAGAAATACAATCTTTTGATTCCATCTCAACAAGATTTTTACGCCATCTACGGGAAACTTTTTCTATCAGTCTCCAGAAAAATATTACCATTACAACACCCAGCCGCAATCCTTCACAAACCCGAACTTAAAGAGGTTTTAATAAAAAATTATCACAAGCTGAGAATACTATCTAAAGATTGTAAATGGTATATAGTATGTCCAATGAAAAGATTTTATGAAGAGGGAAAATTAGATAGAAAATGGGTTGAGTTATATTGTAAAGGAGATTGGGAGAATTGTATTCGTTATCAAATGGAGGAAAACGGAGAACCACATGCAGACTGGATGTTACCAGATGGAACCATTGATGAAGAATTAAGAAATATATAGGGGGTTGTTATAGGATTTATTGTGGCACATGATGCCAAATCGTGCAAAAAAGTTTTATGTATTGGCTTTATCCACTAATTCATAGCGGGATTGCACCTATGGAAACAAAACTATGTTGCTGCTGTTAGGTTCTTTTCGTTATATAGTTCAATACTGATAAAGAGAGTTTGAGGTGGCATTAAAAGTGGGTAAAGAGAGAAACGTTGGGGAAGACATTCTTGATCTTATCGGGAATACCCCATTAGTTAAAATTAACAGACTTAATCTTAATCCAAATGTAACTATTTATGCTAAGTTGGAAGGGGACAACCCAGGCGGAAGTATAAAAGACAGAATTGCACTAAAAATGATTGAACAGGCAGAGTCTGAAGGTACTCTATCAAAGGGGAAGACGATTATTGAACCTACGTCTGGCAATACTGGTATTGGTCTTGCAATGGTAAGTGTGGTCAAAGGGTATGACATTGAGATTGTAATGAGCGAAGCAGTTTCTATCGAGAGAAGGAAGATGCTAAGGGCTTTTGGCGCGAAGTTAATACTTACTCCTACAAAGCTTGGTACGGATGGTGCAATAGAAAAGGCAAGGGATCTGGTTAAACAATATCCTGAAAAATATTTCATGCCCGATCAGTTTTCAAATCATTACAATAAAATGGCACATTACGAAACTACAGCAAGAGAGATCATAGAGCAGACCGATGGTAAAGTAGATTACTTCGTTTCAGCAATAGGAACCTCTGGAACCATTATGGGCGTTGGAAAATATCTAAAGGAGTATAATACAAATATACGCATAACATGTGCTCAACCAGTAAAAGGCCATTATATTCAAGGTCTGAAAAATATGGAAGAGGCGATAGTTCCCTCAATATATGACCCCTCCCAAATTGATGAGACGATTATGGTTGAGACTGAAGATGCGTTCGAAATGACAAGACAACTTGCAGCAAAAGAAGGAATATTCGCTGGAATGAGTAGTGGTGCAGCAATGATTGCAGCATTGGAAACGGCAAAGAGGGCAGAGAAAGGAATAGTTGTTGTGATATTCCCTGACAGAGGAGATAGATATCTGAGTACTGACTTGTTTTAAGGATCCGTATTCTTCACGAATTGAGAAACTAAAAGAATATCAAGGTTATGTGAAAAAAGAGATAAGAGGTTTGTGAAATGAAACTCACAATAGTCTATGACAATGAGGTCTACAAAAAAGATGCTGGTTTAAAATCAGATTGGGGATTTTCTTGTTTGATAGAAACAGAAAATGAAAATATTCTCTTTGACACTGGAGCAAAAGGCAAGATATTGCTTAACAATATGGAGAAACTTGATGTAGATCCGGAGAAAATTAACAAAATAGTAATATCGCACGAGCACTGGGACCATTATGGAGGATTGAAAGCGCTTGTACCTCTTGTCGGCGATGTAGAACTATACCGACTTGGAAAAGAAAGCCCCAGTAGAAATATGAATATAGTAACTGTAAAAGAACCCCGGGAAATCATCGATGGGGTATACACAACAGGGAGACTAACTGGTACACCAGTAGATGAGCAATCGCTGGTTCTTAAGGGTAAAAAGAATTGGTATGTTCTTACTGGTTGTTCTCATTCAGGCGTTAAAGAAATTCTTGATGTTTCGAGAGAGTATGGTAATGTAGTTGGTCTGATTGGCGGGTTGCATGATTTCAATAATTTTCACATTTTAGGCGCATTAGACCTTATTTGTGCGACTCATTGTACCAAACATAAAAAGGAGATACAACAATCGTATCCCGAGATTAGTGTCGAAGGAGGCGTAGGAAGGATAATCGAGATCTGAATAAACATCCGTTGAATATGAAAAAAATTGGATGGATTATCTCACTTATGTTTTTTCTACTCTCCTAAATAAAACCTTGTCAAGTCTAGGTCGGTCATCTATTTCTTCTTGTTTTGAATCTGAAGTGTATGGTTCGACTTCTATTTTTTCTGGATTGAAAACAACTTCTTCGATTTTAGGGGATTCTTCAGAGGGGGTCTTAAAAACCGCACTGAGTTTGTCTGACTCGGAAAGGTCATCGGTTTTCTTTTCTAAATTGGTTGGAGTTGTATCTATTTCTTCTTGTTTTGAATCTGAAGTGTATGGTTCGACTTCTATTTTTTCTGGATTGAAAACAACTTCTTCGATTTTAGGGGATTCTTCAGAGGGGGTCTTAAAAACCGCACTGAGTTTGTCTGACTCGGAAAGGTCATCGGTTTTCTTTTCTAAATTGGTTGGAGTTGTATCTATTTCTTCTTGTTTTGAATCTGAAGTGTATGGTTCGACTTCTATTTTTTCTGGATTGAAAACAACTTCTTCGATTTTAGGGGATTCTTCAGAGGGGGTCTTAAAAACCGCACTGAGTTTGTCTGACTCGGAAAGGTCATCGGTTTTCTTTTCTAAATTGGTTGGAGTTGTATCT
>Ga0255366_10221_pt1 | contig 11633 bp, 10 predicted proteins | sample ANMaggSeSYBR01C4_FD_182086 | JGI IMG/M metagenome (GOLD analysis project Ga0255366, IMG submission 182086) | Sediment cell enrichment communities from methane seep in Santa Monica Basin, California, United Staets - ANME aggregate JGI... | ecosystem: Environmental > Aquatic > Marine > Cold seeps >... | reverse complement strand
CCCCGCATAGTCAAGGAGCTTTACGGTCGGAAACTTTATCCCTGCCTCGCAGCCCAACAATTCATACGAATAACTGTCGGGCTTCCAATTCGGCCTGTCATCGGCTAATACCGCAAGGCTTGCAACCGGCCTGTTGTAACGGTCAAATATCCGATAATTATATATATACATCCTTCTGGCAAAACCGGATTCCATCTGCCCTTGAACTTCAATATGAATTAAAACCCATGCCTCATCTCCATTAGTTCGCCATAACTGCACCAGTTTGTCAGCGAACCTTTTCCCAAGTTCAGCATCTCTGACAACCTGCTGCAATTCCTTGTCAAGAAATGTATATCCCTTTTCCCAATCCAGTTTACGTGCAGCAAGCGGAAAGAAAAATTTCATAAAATCCTCAAGATACTCTTCAAGTATCTCCTTCCACGGACTATCATAATCGTCTGATTTTATCTGCATGTTTGATTAACCTTTATGGATTTATTTTACTTTTGTATGGTTGTCCCTTTATGGCTTCTGTTAACACATAAGGAACGGGGACGAAATAACTTCCGCAACTATGCATCACAGCTTCAGGCCGCCTTTGTCCAATTTCAAATCACAAAAACCTTGAAATAGCTCGCTATTCCTTCAATTTTTGTGCTTTGAGATCGAACAAATTCGACCCAAATCTGTGTACCTACTTGCGGAAGTTAATTCGTCCCCGTTCCTAATGAAAAATTAAGTGGTTGCAGGGTAATACAAGTTGGTATTCTCAATCCTGCATTGTTTTGTAGGGACTATCTGAGCCATAAAATACCTCCAAATATATTTATACGAAAAATGTAGAAAATTAATAGCAATTAGTCAAGAAAAACTTCGTGCTTGTAACACCTTAGATTATATAGTGTTTCTTAGGAATGTGGACGAAATAACTTCCACAAGTAGGCGCATAGATTTGGGCCAGATTTCAGGGCAATCGCATGAAATTTTTCTTCTTTTAAAATCAAACGGTTAAAGCTACACTATTTTTCCTTTTGGAAGATGTAAATTTTGTGTAGGTTTATAATTTGCTGATTTTAAAAAGAATCAAAAATCATGCCAAAATTTCATGCGATTGTCCTGGGTCAGATTTTTCTTGACATTGCTGCAGTTTTTTTGCATATAGTAATAAAAAGTTACACGATGCCCCAAGGGGCTTAATAGGGAATCCCGTGCAAATCGGGAGCGGGCCCGCCGCTGTGATCGGGGACGAACACCGCAATTAGGGTTCGCACAGAAATAATTTCGCAATTTTGAGTGTTGAGGCGCACGTCTGGCAAGGCGCGAAAACGCAGGAATATCAGGATATTCCGAGCTTTTGCAACGCAGCCAGGCGGGATGCATCAGCGCTTAAAATGTGAACTTATTTTTGTGCGAGCCCTTAATGCCACTGCCCGGCAGAAGCCTGGAGGGAAGGCGCGGTAAGTAGGATGATCCGAGAGCCAGAAGACCTGTCTGTAACATATATATACAGCACTTTCGTGGACAAGGGGTGTTGACTAAGGACTCGTCCAAAAATAACTTCACATTTTGATGCGCCGATCCATCCCGCATGACTACGTTGCTCGTCGGTTAAATAGCCTTGCTATTCGCCCTCCTCGCGCCTTATCATGCGAGCGCCTCGACACCTCAAAATGTAAATTTATTTTTGGGCGAATCCTAAGAATTTTGTGGATAAAAAAGGGATATCCCCAAACTCATGATTTGAGTTTGGGGATTTTTTTTGGGAAAAGGCGATACAAAATTGACTTTGCCGGCTAACATATCAATAAGTATTTTTTATCTTGCTGCCGTTTTCTATGCAGCAAGTTTGATTGTACTCCTATTGCCGAAAAAGCATGGTCTGTAGTTTTTCTCTGTATGGCCGCTCTAACCTTATCCAAGAGGAGGTTCGGGTTAACCGGCATTTTTTGTTACCACCGGGCTTCCTGAAAGTCAAAGATGAACATAAATGTGATTTGTGTTCGTGATGCGTGAAATCGTGAAACGTGTACGTTACACGCAAAAACAGGAGGTCCAAAATGAGAAAGCTTTTTAAGACAATGATGATGCTATTGGTGTTAATTCCATTCCTGGCTCTGCCGGTAATCGGTTTTGCTGAGGAATATACGACTGGCGAAGAGGTTAAGAAGGAAAAAAAGAAAACAGTTGAATTGGAAGGCTACCAACTTAAAGCGGGACACTTTCTGCTGGACGTCCCGCTACGCAACCGTAAGCTCCAAATTATTTTTTAATTTTATGACGTTATGAGTCAGGAGAATTCAATGATAAATGCAACTGGTATTGGCAGTGTTCCTTACAAGGATGTAAAAAATATTTGCGATTTTATTCTGGATAGGTTTCCGGATATCCCGTTCTGGCCTCAGTTATTTAAGGTCGCTCCGACAGAAAACATGTTTATGCAATTTTCAGAAAACCTGCCGTGCCTGGAACATGATTTAGATAGGAAAACCGTGCGCTTGAACAAAAAAAATCAGGGACAGGAATTACTCTCCTTTTATGATTATTTTGATCATGACTGTTATGAATATTTCAAAATGGGTAACGATTACGCCTGCGGATTTCACGCTTTGGCGGAGATGATTCAAAAAAGGGCACATCCCTGCCCATTTATCAAGGGGCAAGTTGTCGGTCCTATTACCTTTTTGTCCGCAATAACCGGAAACCACGGAAAAGCCCTCATACATGACGACATAATGAAAGATGCCATCCTCAAAGGGCTGGCCATGAAAGGGGTCTGGCAGGCCAAAGAGATTGAGAAAACGGGTAAGGTTCCCATAATATTTTTCGATGAACCCTATCTGTCCGACTTTGGCTCAGCCTTCGTACCCCTGGAACGAACAAAAGTTATTGAAATGCTCAACGAGGTTATCCATATTTTGAAACAGAAGACAGGAGCGCGTGCAGGTATCCATTGTTGTGGGAACACAGATTGGTCGATGCTGCTCGACACAGAAGCCGATATTGTGAGCATCGACGCCTATGGGTTTGGAGAGCATTTCATGCTTTATCCGAATGAAATTACAAAGTTCTTAAATCGCGGAGGAGTGGTGGCATGGGGTCTTGTCCCGACTGCTGAATACCGGGCGTCTGTCACTTTAAACGAAATAAGAAAAAAGTTTAGAATGTGTCTTGATAATTTGGTTTCAAAGGGACTCAACACCAATAGCCTTCTTCGCCAATCACTGATTACACCTTCCTGCGGTGCTGGTCTGATGCGTGAAGCTGATGCCACCATGGTTCATAACTTGACTTCCGAACTCTCGGCTGATTTCACTTCTGCAGGATCTATCATAGAAGAATGGGCTCAAACCTGATAGGCCATTAAATAGTGGTTGGTTTGGTGGTAACTATGAATTAGGAATTACGAATTAGTAGGAATTAGGAATTAGGAAAATGATTATTCGAATAGTAGTGGCATTATGTTTGTTTTCATTGCCCTTAAAATATCCCTCTGAAATTTTTTCCAACAGGGCAAACGCATCTGTTATCCCGACGGAGCAGGTTGATCTGCTCTGGTGGGAGATTGAAGAGAATATGAATAGTGATGAAATGCCCGACAATTGGAAAGATATCCGCAAAGAAAGACTCAAGCGGCAAATTACCAGAGGTGAAGTCAGGACATTGTTTCTTTGTTGGGGGGACATTCCGTTTACAAATACTATACAGAAAAATAAGGGGAGCCTGGAGCGGGAGATGATTCGGGATAAGGCAGGCATCTGGGTCAGAGATGCTGACGGCCGTATCTCGCAAGCCGCTTTTAATTCCGGAAAGGATATACTCAGCGTAAATATCCCGGAGGACCTTGAACTGAACGGGCTTTACCTGCTCGGCATTAATCTTGATATTGGCGAGATGGATATTGACTCTGACGGCGTGACTGAAAGGATACATCTTTCTGCCAAGCGCCTTATCTCCCATTACAAGACAGGCGGTCATCAAGGAAATAAACGGGGTGTATTTTTTAATGAGCCGAATAAGCTTCCCCTGGAAATAGGTTGCTCAGACTCCAGATTGCGCTATGACTCTCAGAGGGCGTATCGGGAATATGAGATGAAGGTCATTTATCAAGGCAAACCTCTTGCAGATACCGAGGTGAGTATTTTCTCCGGGAGTGGCTGGCGAAAAACCGTGCAGACCGATTCCAGCGGCAAATTCCTGATTACACCTTTTGGAAATATGGGAAATGATAGTCAGGAAAAATACCTCTATGTGGCAGCCTGTCATGATTTAGTAAAAAGGGAATACCACTGTGCAACCTTAATGATGAATGTGCACACCTATCCCGAATGGCGCAGCATGTCCGGCGGTTTTATGCTCTGGGCGATCCTGGGAACGGGTCTGCTCGTCATTATCGTTACCGCCGGGATTTATCGGAAGAAAAAACATGCTCGTGAGGCCATCCTGAAATTTGAAAACCAGAGAATCAAAAAGGGGTAATTTTAAGAATTAAGAATTAGGAATTAGGAATAATGAAAATTTCCAGACTCAGGTGGACAATTCTGATTATATCATTTGTTGTCTTGATCTTCGGTGGGTTAACAGGGCTTTACCTCGGGCGCTTTCTCCCCTCCTTTGTATGTTGCTATGTGGATGGCCATTTAAGGAGCGGGACCTGTTTTTTAGCTTCCCTTCAATCATCCCTCTCCTATAGTTCATGGGAGTCCTATAAGTACCTCGGGGAGATATTTCTGTATTTTTCGCTCCTGGTCATTCTGATTGGCCGGGCCTGGTGTGGGTGGATATGCCCCCTTGGATTTCTTCAGGATGTTTTGGACCTGATCAGAAAGAAACTACATCTTGGTTATCTCAATTTCTCGGAAGGAATTCGGGCAAAATTAAGGTGCATCAAGTGGATATTTCTTTTTGTTGCCCTGTTGTTGCCCCTCTGGGCGTCTTTTCCTGCCTTTGCTCCTTCTGTGGCTATGGAATTTCGCATACCTTTCTGCCATTTATGCCCCGGGAAATATATTCTTCCCATGGTTACAGCTGACTTTGCCAGTGTGGCAGTTAATTACAAGAATGCCACCACTATCACTCTGACCATTCTTGGCCTCGTATTTTCGGCCCTCGTTATTGTCGGCGCATTGATGAAAAGGCGGTTCTGGTGCCCCTACTGTCCTTTAGGCCTGTTACTTTCTTTTTACAGGAAAATCAGCTTTATTAAACTCAAAAAAGATTGCCAGAAATGCACCATGTGCGAGATATGTTACAATGTTTGCCCTGTAGAGATACAGCAGGTCTTTAAGGAACGTGAGAAAGAGGATGTAACCTTCACGGATTGTACTCTTTGCCTCAAATGTGTGGAATATTGCCCTGAAGACGGCGCATTGCAGGCAACCTTTCTTGGAAAAACAATCTACAAGTCCACCAGCAAGGGTTTTTTTCGAGACAAAATATAATCAATTAGGAATTGTTAGGGAAATGGATCAATTGGAAAAACGCAAAGCACGTTTTGTTCGGGGTTTGGTTTGTTCGGCAGAAACGGTATTGGCCGAACTTACGGAAAGCCCTGATTTGCCGGAAGGGATGGGCTATTTCATCAATATCATGAAGGACGTATTCGTACACCAGGACAAGTCCTTGATTTCGACTCGTCTTCAGAGAACTGACAATCAGAAACTAATCGGAACATACTGCATCATGGTTCCGGAAGAGCTGATCTATGCGGCCGGAGCCATACCCGTTCGCCTCTGTGGCGGAAGTTATGAGGCATCCAGCATTGGAGACGAGCTTGTGCCTCGTGATACATGCCCGGTGGTGAAGGCTTCTGTTGGTTTCACTTCTTTGGGTCTTATCTCTATTTATCAGATTTGCGATGCAGTCATAGTCCCCACCACCTGCGACGCAAAGAGGAAGATGGGGGAAGAACTTTCAAAATTCACAGAGGTCTGGATGCTCGAAGTGCCTCACATTAAAGATAGTGAGGGCGCAAGGAGACAGTGGCTGGAGCATATTAAGGCATTGAAAAAGGATCTTGAAAAACTAACCGGCAAAAAGATCCGGCGCAAAGCCCTGCAATCCTCGATCCGGATGATTGCCGGCGCCCAATATGAGGCCCGCAGGCTCTATGAAATCAGAAAGTCGGCAGCGACTGTTATTATGGGGCGTGAGGCTATGCTTGCGCTTAATGCCTATAGTTATGATACGGCTTTGGAATGGACAAAGGCAATGGCCGGGTTGAATGATGAATTGGAATCACGGCGCGATAACGGCCGGGTTGTTGCGGACAGCAATGCGCCTCGCGTGCTGATTGCCGGATGCCCCCCGATCTTTCCTAACTGGAAAATCCCCTCTCTCATCGAAGAAATGGGCGCTGTGATTGTGGCCGATGAGTCGTGCATGGGCAGTCGTTATCTTTACGATCCTGCAGGGATTACCGAAAAATCAATGCGCAATATGATGGCCGGGATTGCGGCCAGATACCTTATGCCTTGCGTTTGTCCATCATTTGCACCCAATGAAGACAGACTTTACCGATTGCTTCAGATGGTTGATGAATTTAAGATCAGCGGGATTATATACCATGTGCTCAAAGGATGCGTAATTTATGACTTTGAGCTGATTCGTGTCGAAAAGATAATGAAAGAAAAAAATATACCCGTGTTGCGAATAGAAACAGACTACAGTCCTGAAGACATTGAACAGCTCAGAACACGTATTGAGGCATTTGTAGAAATGCTTGGAACAAAGATGAAGAAAGGATGATCATATGGAATATTATGGAGGTATTGATGCCGGTTCAACTTATATCAAAGTGGCCATTGTGGATAGTAACGGCGGCATACAGGGCTGCAAAGTCGTATCCACAGGGATAGACTGCCGCAGCACGGCAAAGAAGGTATTTGGCGAACTGTGCGATGAAATAGGTCTTTCGCAATCAAATGTTCCTGCCGTCATCTCCACAGGTTACGGCCGAAAACTTATTGATATCGCTAATGAAAATGTAACCGAAATAAAGGCCCATGCCGCAGGAAGCCTCAGGACAGCGCCTGACGGAAAAAGGATTGGAACAATAATCGATATCGGCGGCCAGGACAGCAAGGTGATTATCATCGACAAAGACGGCGAAACCAGGAACTTTGCAATGAACGATAAATGTGCGGCAGGCACTGGCCGTTTTCTGGAAGTCCTTTCCCGGGTTCTTGAGGTAACTGTTAATGATCTCGGTGCCCTTTCGCTTCAGGCAAAGGCTCCCTGCCGGATAAATAGCCTGTGTGCAGTATTTGCGGAATCGGAGGTCATATCGCTACTTGCCCGAGGAGAGGACCGCGCAAATATCATTGCCGGAATCCACAGATCCCTGGCAAAACGGATTTCGGGAATGGCAAAAAGGGCCGGGCTGGAATCCGACGTGCTCCTGACTGGCGGCGGGGCTCTCAATCCGGGCCTTGTCACTGCCTTTGAGGATGAATTGATGATGGACATCTATGTTGCAGAGAATCCTCAATTCAACGGCGCAATCGGAGCCGCCCTTCTTGGCAGAAATTCCAATGGGGGAGCAGCAGGGTGATTCCGGGCAATATGCCCATACAGTTCACAACGGCCTGTTTCACGGCGCTATTGCTTGGAATCACCTCAGGAATAAGTCAGTGCAGTGTTTTTTGCGCCCCGTTTATCAGCACCCATATAATGGGCTCAAAAGAAGGTGCAGTTGAGGGTCTCAGGTCTTTTGTTGTTTTTTCGGCGGGAAGAATTTTCATGTGCGCAATGCTCGGTCTTGGCGCTGGTTATATGGGCGCGGCATTCACCGGCATGGGAGGAAATTTCAAATATGGTTCAATAATTTATAGCGCAATGCTGATTTTGATAGGTCTATTGATGCTTATGCGCCCTGTTTGCTTATGCAAAAAGTCTGAAGATAAAAACAGGTGGTCTGCTTTTTTATCAAGGCGTTTCATATTCAACCCGACAACCCACCTGTTTGTTATGGGAACCGCGCTTGCGGTAATCCCGTGTCCGCCGATGGGAGCCATGCTGCTTTACAGTCTGAAGATGTCGTCAATAATATCGGGCGGTATAATAATGGCTCTTTTCGGTATCGGAACCACGGTTTCTCCGCTTATCATTATTTGTGTTCTGGCAGGCTGGTTTTCCGGAAAGCTCAAGACCGAGGCACCGCAATACAGGATGATGTTTCAGAGGATCTCCGGTCTGATATTGATATTGCTCGGTGCGTTCTCAGCAATATCTTACATGTGAGGAAAAATACAGAAATATCTCCCCGAGGTACTTATAGGACTCCCATGAACTATAGGAGAGGGATGATTGAAGGGAAGCTAAAAAACAGGTCCCGCTCCTTAAATGGCCATCCACATAGCAACATACAAAGGAGGGGAGAAAGCGCCCGAGGTAAAGCCCTGTTAACCCACCGAAGATCAAGACAACAAATGATATAATCAGAATTGTCCACCTGAGTCTGGAAATTTTCATTATTCCTAATTCCTAATTCTTAATTCTTAAAATTACCCCATTTTTGATTCATTTTTTTTCCTTTCAAAACATCCTGCGAGTTTTTGCAATCCAACCATTTTCTTTGCTACCGGGCAAAAAAAATCCCCTGACCGAAATGAATCGATCAGGGGAAATCCCTTTTTTATTCTCATGATCTTTCGGCACACTCCCGTCCACGAAGTATGGTACCGATTATTATTCAGGCAGATCTTCTGACTCTCCCGCCCTTTCAGCGGCCTTCCCATTCTAAGATTGGAACAGTGGCACATAAGGCTGAAAGGGCGGGATCACAGCGGCGGGCCCGTCCCCGATTTTAACGGGGTTCCCTCTTAGGCTCCCGAAGGAGCACCTGAAAACTTTTTAAATTATTTTAACAAAATTGGGACTAATGTCAATAAATAAAATTTATCAAAGAAAAAACAGCTCTCCCTCTGAAAAAATACATCACCCAAACTGATTAACAAATAGGAAATAGGAATTAGGGATGATTGGTGTGATATTCGGCCTGTATCCAGCAAGAAAGGCCTCTATGCTAAATCCGATAGAAGGTGCTGAGATATGAATAGAGAAAGGTGAGAGGGGATTTTGTGCGTCAGCTATAGTTGGATTTTGGTTGACAATATGTCTGTTAATCGGTTATAAAAAAAAATTGTAGCAAGAATGCGTTTATAAAAATTAAACAGTTAAGGAACGTGGACGAAACAACTTCCACAACTATACATCACAGCTTCAGGCCGCCTTTGCCAAATCTGTGCGCCTACTTGGAGAAGTTATTTCGTCCACGTTCCTTAGCGACAGCTATGAAGCCTTCTGTCAAAACCATTCACACTTAGAGAAAACTACACCTATTGCGATTCAAAGTCTAAGAAAGACGGCGAGACCGGACATTTCAATATAATCATATCTGACCGCAATGGGTTATTATTGCCAATTGCAAACGTAATTTTATAATTTTCTATACAATAAAAAATGAGAAAACCGATCCGGCGACAAGCAGAGCCGGCAGGAAACTGAATCTCCTGCCGGCTCGTGCTTCCAAATGAAAAAATCTCATCCCGCCTAGGATCAGCAGGGTTCATTAAGAAAAAAATTCTCTCCACCAGGATACTCACCAGCTAATGACCTTCGTTTGTTTCTCAAACAATGCAGGCATAACAATATCGGCGCTTCCGATAGTTACTCCATCAATCAGATCCGCTTTTTTTCGTCCATCATATGTCGCCTGCCCAAAGCAAACCATTACTTTAACTCCATCTTTAATAAGCGCCTGTAATCTATCTTGTCTGTTTGCCATAAATTGGCTTGGCAACATTGGCCAAAGCAAGACGTACTCCTCTGGAGTTCAGCAGGATAGAAACCTGATGTCCCCGTTTAGCAACCTGTTCAACAAAATGAACAGCCGCATCCGTATCCAGGATATCGTCCATTGATATGCTCACGAATACCGGAGTTAAAGGCTCTTTTAAAAGTTTTTTATCGCCTGACCAAGCCTCACTACCTCAGATTATAAATAACCAACATAACAATACTGAGGACACTATTATTGCCATTGTTCTTTTCATGCTCTTCAATATCATTGCATTCCCCTCCTTGATTAGGACGCAGTCTTTACCGTGGCTTTAAGGGAGACCGTATATGGTCTTTGCTGTGTCAGACCGCTTTCAATCTGAAGAAATTTATTCAACTTTGGATGGAAGAAAAAATTGAAGAGAAAAATCTTGTGAAATTAGGTCTGCTGACCTAAACAAATATCCACAGGGCTAACCGAAACTGAATATCTCGCAGCGGGAAGAACGAAGGAGAGGTGCGTCCGAACAAAACCGGAAAGCGCTAACTCTCAAAACTCTTTATAAAGTGTTTGCTCCGCTTAAATTTGAAATCCGAAAAATTTAATGTATACCATGTACTGCATTGGGATAATGTAGTGAAATACGAAATTCAGCGGATACTATATAATCACTTGGAGGCATGAGATGAAATCAATAACATATTTAGCCCTATTGCTCCTTCTGGCTGCGCCTGTTCCTGCACAAATCACCCGGGATCAATTGCCTCCTGAGAAGGCCAGTCAGATCTCCGATGCACAACTCGAATTGACTAACTGGATGATGTTTTACTACAAGAAACCCTTACCTGACGACTTTCCGCGCTGGCTCAAAAGCGCCAGCACAGAGGGAATGTTGAAGGATGAAAAGAGGCAATTTTCCTTCCTGGGCTTCGCGGCAACAGTGTTTGCAGCAAACTCTGGCAAGGTTCCCCAATGGATGGGGACGATCGATGCTCTACCAAAGCAAGACCGAAAGGTATCCTATTCAAATTCCGTGGTAAAACTAAAAAATTTGAATTTTAAAAAAATAAAACATAGTAATATCAACAAGATATTTTTTGAACAAATTAATTTACCACGGAATTTGAATAGGATACACCGAAAGACTGTTTTGATTGCCCTCTGGCTCTCCGGGACGAAAGCATCTCGAGATGCCATCTCAGTGAAACCACGAAAGACACTCCTCCGAGGACGAAACTACTTCAACTTCCAGACACGCCGGGAGCCACCGAGTCTGGATGGAATCAATGTGTGCTATGGGGGATTTCCGGACATTCAGTGGGGTCGATTTTTTGCCTCAGGAAGCGAGAAACCAATCAAGAACGTGATATCTGTTCTTGAGTTAGCTCAGTTTATTGGTTCTCGTCAGAAATACACGAAACCTAAGGGCGAAAAGGAAAAACAAGCAGTCCTCAAAGAAGCAATATTCCGGAGCGCTATTTGGTCACTTCGCAGCAATTGCCAGATGCATCCCGAAGTCCTTACAATTTGTGAGCAAATTTACAAAAAGGGAAAACTGAGCCGTTTGGCTCGGCTTTCCCTCAAATCAATTCTGATTGAGTTGAAACCAGATAAATACAAGATAGATGGGACCTCCAACAATTAAATGTCCTACTGCAACAGATTCTCAATTTCTTTAAGGTCGTCAGACGCTTTTATTGCCTCCTTCACCATCTCCAGACGATCATTCTTTTTGGTACCACGAATCACAGGTAAAAGCCGAAGCCCCTTTGTACCGAACTTTATTGTCAAACCGAGTTCAATGGCTTCCAGTATTCCTTCTCGTCTGCCCTGCTGAATTCCCTGCTGAATTCCCTGCTGAATTCCCTGCTGG
>Ga0255366_10220_pt1 | contig 11648 bp, 13 predicted proteins | sample ANMaggSeSYBR01C4_FD_182086 | JGI IMG/M metagenome (GOLD analysis project Ga0255366, IMG submission 182086) | Sediment cell enrichment communities from methane seep in Santa Monica Basin, California, United Staets - ANME aggregate JGI... | ecosystem: Environmental > Aquatic > Marine > Cold seeps >... | reverse complement strand
AAGTCCTTCCACCAGACTTTTCCCATCCAGAATAGTGGATTCCCCGATTCCTTTGGAAAATCCCCGCCAGATCTGGGATAGAATAACGCCGGAATTTCCCCGGGCGCCCATTAATGCCCCATGTGCCAGTTTCTCCGCTAAAGAACCAACATGATTTTCAGAGGAGTTGGATATTTCATCATATGCCGCCTGGAGGGTGAGAACCATATTGGTGCCCGTATCTCCATCCGGTACAGGGAAAACGTTTAGAGCATTGACTGATTCCTGATTTGTCCGCAGCCAGGTTAAGCCAGCCATCATCAGTTTTTTATATAGATCACCGTCAATTATTGGTGTTTCGTTTCCAGGGTGTTCGTCACTCATGCCTAAGTACTCCTAAAGAAAGGATGCTGTCTTAACTACCAGAACCAGAAAGTTTACTTCTTCTCTTCGTTGCTGATTCGGAGCCCTTGAACGTGAATGTTAATTTCGTTCACGGGAATTCCTAAGGATTTTTCAACCTGGTAGCGTACTGTGTTGGCGACACTTGCAGCAACGGATTTGATTCTGGTGCCGTATTCGATGATGATGTAGATATCGATATTAATTACCTTATCTTTATATTCCACATCAATTCCATGCGTTGGGTCTTTGACAATTGCATGGGCCAACTCATCCGCGATGTTTTTTGACGCCAGGCCGACAACGCCATAAGAGCGCTGGACTGCCTGGAATGTGATAGTCGCGATTGCTTGTTTGGAAATTTGAATGTCGCCTAAAGGTCCTTTTTCTTTTTTCATTAAATTCACCATCTTGTTGGGAATATTTGTCAGGATAACTTATTGATGCCAAATGATAACATAAAAACAGTGGAAAAGCAGGTCGCCTCTTGTGGATTGACCTGTTGTATGGTAAGATTGGCGGGCTTGAATAAATGAATTATCCTGGCTTCAATTCGGGATTTTACAAGCATAAATGAAATCATAAATAATCACTGCTGAACGAGGGTATTACCAATGGCGAAATGTGAAGAATGTGGAAAAGTCACAAAATTTGGGCGAAGCCGCCCCTGGTCGAAAAAAACAACCAAACGTAAATTTAAACCAAATTTACAGCAAGTTACGGTATATGAAGACGGAAAGAAAATCCGGAAAACTTTATGCACCCGCTGCATCCGTACTCTAACAAAAGTCTGAATCAATACCATTAACACTAAAATATAGATTTCGTTGTGGGAGACAGGTAGATTATTTGCCTTCTCCCGCAGTTCATTTAATAGGGTCCCGGAGCTTTAAAAGCTCCGGGACCCTTGTTTATACATCTAGGGACCCTTGTTAATTGCTCTGGGAGACTTATTTAGGGGAGCAGATCTCGAAGTGATTGAATACCTGTTTGTATCCCGTGGGGATGATTAAAAATCGCGCTGGCTGCAACAAAAATCTCTGACCCTTGATCAAAGGTCTGTCGGATAGTTTTTTCATTGATCCCTCCGTCTACTTCAATTAAAGCATCAGGATTGATCTCATCCAGGATTTTTCTGATCTGCCCGATTTTAGGGAGAACTTCCGGCATAAATGATTGTCCGGAAAACCCGGGATTTACAGTCATCACCAGTACCAGATCAACATCTTTCAGAAAAGGTTTTATTTTGTCTACCTCTGTTGCAGGTTTTAATGTGATGCCTGCCTTACAGCCCAGGTCGCGGATGGTTTGCAGGGTTAAATCCATTTTCGGGCAGGTTTCAATATGAACTGTCAGAACACCGGCGCCGGCATTTGCAAAATCTTCCAGGTACACTTCAGGTTTTTCAATCATTAAATGGACATCCAGAGGGAGATCAGTCACACTTTTGCAGGCTTCTACAATGACTGGGCCCATAGAAATGTTGGGCACAAAATGTCCGTCCATGACATCAATATGGAACCAATCTGCCCCTGCTTCTTCAGCCTGTTTGATTTGATTCCCCAGCTGGGTGAAGTCTGCGGAGAGGATTGATGGTGAAAGTAGATAAGGATTTTTCATATAGAACCACAAAATATTTGTAATATTTCCAATATTGTCTTAGACCCCTGCCTGATACTTGCCAAAGGAGGGCTGATTAAGGGGGAAACAGTTTAATTCAACTGAAAATATACCCATATCCAAAAGGGTATCAACCCTCCCACGGTTATTAGAGATAACAAACCCAGCAGGATTGTTAACCACTGTTTACTGGTTTTTTTATTCTCGAGGTTCAGGATTGCTTGCAGATCTTTGTCTTCCGGAAGCGGAGCTGGAATTTCTATCTGGATTTGAGAATCAAGCATTTCAGTAAAGCTGATAACAATTCTCCCCAGCTGGTCCGCGGTTCTATATCGCGAACTGGGTTCTTTGGAAAGTACCTTAACAATGATTTCCTCTAATTCGGCAGAAATCTCAGGGTTTATTTCCCTGGCGGAAGGGGGAGCTTCATATCTGTGGAGCAGAGCCAATTCCTGGGGAGAAGGGTCAGTAAAGGGGAGTTCGCCTGTTAACATTTCAAATAGGACAATACCAAGGCTGTAAACATCAGAGGCGGGGGATGGTGCTCTCCCGGCAGCCTGTTCTGGTGAAAAATAAGCCGGGGAACCCCAGATAGCTTGAGATTGTTCGTCATGTTTTACGGATGCCAGTGCCCTGGCAATGCCAAAATCTGTCACTTTCAGCCGGTGATCCGGAGTAACCAGCATATTGTGGGGCTTAATGTCGCAGTGAACCAGGCCAGCCCGATGAGCATATCCGATACCTGCACAGGCCTGAATAAATAATCGGGAAGCATGGTCAGCTGGCAGGGCTCCGGATTTTTTGATGATTTGTTTTAAGTCGGTCCCGGGAACGTGCTCCATAACAATGAACAACCGGTCATTATCAAATCCAAAATCGTGAACTGTCACGATATTTGGGTGGGTGAGATTGGCAGCTGCCCGGGCTTCTTCTTTAAAACGTTCCTGAAATGCTTTGGATTTAGAGAAATCTTTTCTGAGTATTTTGACGGCGATTGTCCGTTCCAACATGAGATCACTTGCCTGGTAGACGATTGCCATTCCCCCTTCACCAAGCTGTTCATCTAACTGATACCGATCGTTTAAAACCTCAATCATTGGACAGCTTCCTTCCAGATTCTACCGGTTTGATTGTACCATCAACTGATTGACGGTGATATCTGGATGGAGTACACTGTGAGAGAACTTTGGAAGGATATTCAAGCTAAAATTATTGGAGAAAAAATGCGGGGACAGCTGATTTACAACCCCATGGCAGGCCGGTTTCCTTCTTTTCCTTTAGTCGAACGGGCGGCTAAAATCCTTGAAACAAATGGTTGGGATATAACGATTATCCGCACTGAAGGCGGGGATCACATCACGAAGCTGGCAAAAAAAGCTGCCGCATCAGAACTAGACGCGATTTTTGTAGCTGGCGGTGATGGTTCGGTTCATAATGCCGCGGCGGGTTTAATAGGCAGTGAAACTGCTCTTGCTGTCCTGCCGGCAGGCACTGCAAATGTCTGGGCCCAGGAACAAGGCTTGCCTTCTTTGTCCTGGACCAATTGGGGCGCGCTGGAAACCAGTGTGAAAAAACTGCTGAGTGGATCGATTCGAACCATGGATCTGGGTGTTTGCCAGGGAATCCCTTTTCTACTATGGACCGGGATTGGATTTGACGCCTTTATTGTTCATCATCTTGAACCAAGATCTCGCTGGCAAAAACAATTGGCAACTCCTACTTATGCTGCTAATGTCGCCTGGTATGCCAGAAACTGGTCCGGTATGGATTTGGATATCTGGGCTGATGGCGAGAAAGTATCTGGAATATATGTCCTGGCTTTAGTGACAAACATACACCTTTATGCCGGGGGACTGGCTGAGGTTTCTCCCGCAGCGCGAATAGATGACGGATGTATGGATTTGTGGCTGTTTGCAGGAGACACGTTATTGGAAACTCTTCAACATCTCTTTGATCTCGCCTCGGGAAATCATTTATCTTCAGATAAAGCTAACTTAATTCCCTGTAAGGAAATTCGAATTAAATCAAAGACAGATTTATATCTGCAGCTTGATGGTGAACCAATTTCCCCATCTAAAGAAGTCTGCATTGATATTCGCCCCAAATCACTCCGGGTACTTGTACCCCGGGATGTGCCAAGACCTTTATTTACCAAGAGTCAAGAATGAAAGATTTATTGAATCCATGGGTAATTGGCGGAGCGGTTTTTATTGCGAGTGTGCTGCTCGCAGTGACGTTTCTGGCTGCCGGCAGTGTCACTTCACCTGATCAGTTAACCTATTCCGGAGAAGCTGCGTTAACAGTGCTGCCGGTTCCAACCCAGAAGCCAACCGTTATACCGCCAACCCTGGCCTTGATTGCTACACTTGAAACCGACAGTAGTATCAAAATCGGGGGTTATGTAAAAATTTCAGGCACTGAAGAGGAGGGGCTCAGGTTCAGGAGGGATCCTTCCTTGAATGGGGAAATCGTATACCTTGGTTATGAGGATGAAGTATTCCTGGTTAAGGATGGACCGGAGGATCAAGATGGATACCTGTGGTGGTATCTGGAAGCCTCGCTAGATGAAACCCGGTTTGGGTGGGCAGTATCCAATTACCTTCAACCTGCCCAAAACCCGTAAAGAAAAAACAGAAGGAATTTCCCTTCTGTTTTCTTGTTTATCTGAATCGATCTCTAATTTGAACCTAATCTTTGGTGAGGTGAATCAGGTGGTTCCGCAGGTTATGTTTTACAGCATAGGCCGCAGCTTCTGCCCGGTTGCTTACATCCAGTTTTGAGAGAATACTGCTAACGTAGTTCCTGACAGTACCTTCCCCAAGATAAAGCATCTTTGCAATCTCACGGTTAGTTTTTCCTTCAGAGACATGAATCAGAACATGCTTTTCCTGATCTGTGAGGTCAGAGAATGCTGATGCCTCTTCTTCTCTGGCGGCTTTCCTAACTTCCTTAAATATCCTCTGGGTTACCGCAGGATCAAGCAATGCCTCACCCCGACCTACTGCCTCGATGGCGTCGATTAACTCGTTGCTTCCTACTTGTTTCAAGAGATAGCCAGATGCACCCGCCCGGATAGAAGAGAAGAGCATTTCATCTTCGGCATAAGAGGTCAGCATAATGACCTTTGTGTCCGGATACTGTTCAATGATTTTTTCACAGGCTTCGATCCCGGAGCCACCGGGCAAGCGGATATCCATCACCACCACATCGGGATGATATTGTTCTACTTTGGCGATAGCTTCATCGCCAGTGGAAGCCTCGGCTACAACTTGGAATTTTGTATGTCGGTCTAAGAGGGATTTTAATCCCAGGCGCACGACCTCGTGATCATCAACTAATAGTATCCGCTGAAACGACATTTTCTGAACTCCTGTATTTTTCTTGAGAGAGTATAAACTAGTCTGTACAAGATGGCAAGTAAACTCATTTATCCGGTCACTGTGAGGTCCAGGGAAAATGCGAAGGCGTTAATCACGAATAACCCGGGATCTTATTCTTTTCTTCGATTGATCAGGGGGAGAGTGAAGAAAAGAATCGCTCGATATTATTCTGCTTTTTCCTGATCCCTGCGATAATTGACAAACCGGTATCCGACACCCCGTTCGGTTAAGATGTATTGTGGATTGGAGGGATCTTTCTCTAATTTTTTCCGAAGGTAATTTACATAAAGGCGAACATAATGGGGTTCATCCTGATATTCAAAACCCCAAACTTTTGACAGTAGTTGCTCATGCGTATTGACCCATCCAGCATTTTTTACCAGATGGTAGAGAAGTCGGTATTCTGTTGGTCGCAGATCAACTATTTTGTCTTCAACCCATACTTCGCGCCGTGAAAAATCAATGGTCAGTCGATCATCTACTTTGATCAGGTCAACCTGGTCTTCCTTAAATGACCGTGTCCTGCGCAATACCGCGCGTATGCGGCTGACCATTTCCCGGGGGCTGAATGGTTTGGTTATATAATCATCGGCGCCTAGTTCCAGACCTTGGATTCGGTCATCCTCTTCGCCTTTTGCAGTTAGCATAATAACAGGAACGGAATTGACCTCTCTGATTCTTTTTAACACTTCAAATCCACTGATATCCGGCATCATGATGTCCAGCAGGATTAAATCCGGAAGCTGGGTGCGGACCTGTTCCAGGGCTTCCGCTCCGTTGTAAGCTGTGAGAACTTGAAAACCATCCTGCTCCAGGTTCAATTGGATGAATCTCACCATGCGTTTTTCATCATCCACCACAAGTATTTTATATTTTGAGCTTTCAGAATTCATAAGCGTTATTCCCTGATGAAGCTGACCACTTCTTCTGCTGTTTCTCCTGGCAGGATTTCGATGAAGCCGATTTCTGCAATCGGCCAGATGACAGTTACCACATTGCGCTCAAGAAACACCAAATCCTTTCCATCCCGCTGACGTGGGTTGCTGAGTGTGATTAACGTATCGCTTGCTTGAGGCAGCTCTTCAATTTCTGCAAGCATAGGTTCTGCATTTCTAATGTGGATTATGACTGTAGTTGACATAAAATCCTTCCTTATTTCAATTCCTTTGGCAGGATCACCTTCATTCTGAATTTTCCCAATGTAAGCACATCACCGTGATTCAGAGGTACTTCTGAATTCGCTGGAATTTCATAGCCATTTACACTGGAGCCATTGGCAGATCCTAGATCTATTACGTGAATTTTGTTTTTTTCCGGATTGATCCGGATAGTTGCATGGAGTCTGGAAACACCTTTATCGAAGGCTTCATATAGGTTTAGATCCACATCCGGAGTAATAACCTGTCCATCAACAAATCGCCCTATGGTAAATTCAATCTGATCAGGAATATTGATCATTTCCTCTTGGTCCAGACAATAAAGAATGAAGGTTTTATTTTCCAGTAATTTTTTTGGAATGGTGTTGGACATATCAACTTCCAAACCCCTTACTTGAGATGGATAGATGAATGTGTCCACATTTTTATCATCGGTCAATACCAGTTGCGATCCACACTCACCGCAAAAGAAAACACCGTGAAATTCCTGGTTGTTGCATACTTTACAAGTAATCATGTTTTGTCAGGAAGCATCAGCCGAATGGTTCCATATTTCAACTGTTTTTTTCCAGTTGGACTGAAATTGTTGTGTGATTTAATATAATCCGCTTCATGCATAGCGATTTTCGCCAGAGATTCCTCACCCTTTGCCATTAGATGCGAGGACAAATTGATTAGCCGCTGGAATGCAGTTCCTGGGTTACCGCTGGCAATATCTTTCTGGGCTTTTTCCTGGAGACGGTAAAATGTCAGATGAGAAATTGCTCTGAAGATTTCTTCTGGCGGAGGTGGAGGTTCTTCGAGTTCTGCGACAATTGGGCGATTCAAGGTGAAGGGTATGGTGTAATCCCGGGGTTTGCGTTTCAGGATGAACTCCCCGGAAGCAATGATTGCCTGATCAATTTCTTCTGGAACAGGATTTACCATGAACTCGAATAAAATCCTGTGGGGTTTGTCCTTTTTCAGGATTCCAAGCGAAAATTCTTCCTGATGAGGCAAGGGCAGGGCTTCTGGCAAGATCCTGAAAGCGGAAAGCAAATTAACTCCAGGAGCAGGAATTATTTCCAACGAGACATGTCTTGAATAAGCTTCCTTCAAGGAGGTTATGCTGTGTTTCAGGAAATCTTTCACCTGATTCAGTTCCTGAATAAACATGCACTGTCCGCCTGTGAGTGCGCAGAGTTTATCAATAAATTCATCATTCCATTCAATTCCAATACCTAATCCGCTGATTCCTATATCTAATTTGGCAGCTGATCTTGCGAGAGTGATGCAGTTTTCTTCATCTCCATAGGTATGTCCATCAGTGATGAGAATGATGTGGTTTACATAATCAAAGGGGGAATTCTTCCTGATTTCTTCAAAAGCTGCTTCTAAACCCTGGAAAATTTCTGTGCCGCCTTCTGCAAACAGGCTGTTGATACTTGATTCAACATGAGCTATCGGGGGGTGTGATTGGCTGGAGAGCAGCACTTCCGCGCGATCATTGAAACTGATAACCGAGATAATATCATCCTCGTCCAGCTCTTGAATTATTGCTTTCGTGGCACTCTTTAGTATATCCATTCTGGCGCCGTTCATTGAAGTAGAATTGTCAAGGACGAACGATATATTAAGAGGAAGATCCGTGGTGTCTTTCTCTGCCAGGGTGGAGACAATATCAATCATGGAATAAACGATTTGGGGTTCGTCCAACCTGATCAATGTGTCCTGGCTGAATTCGATAGCGGTATGGACAGCAGGTGGTGTCTCGTGAGACCCTCTGCCATCATCGTAAGCACCTTTTCTGTTGGGATCTGAGAGTATTTTATAAGCTTCCTGGATATCCAGGAACAGTTGGGTAGCCCCCTCATTTCTGTTTACGTCAGGATGAGTTTTTCTAACAGCCAACCGGTAAGCTTTTTTAATCGCTTCCTCAGAAGCTCCGGTGCCGATATTTAACCTGTCGTAAAAATCAGTTTTATCGGGCATAGTTCAGGATATTTCAACAAATATAGTAGAGATGTTATCAGGACCGCCAGCATCATTTGCCGCATCGATTAATTTGTCGCATATTTGTTGTGGTGATGTACCGGATTTAATGATGTCACCGATAACTTCCTGGGTTAATATGCTCCATAAGCCATCTGAGCAGACCAGGAGAGATTCATTGTCTGGCCGATTGGTGGAAATAATCTCTGGTTCAAATGGCTCTCCTTGACCAAGAGCGCGATACAAAACATTACGCTGCGGGTGAACTGCGGCTTCTTCGGGTGTGATTTGTCCTAATTCCTGAAGGCGTTTCACCAGGGAATGATCACGGGTCAATGCTTCCAATTTTCCGTTCTTGTCCGTCAAATACACCCGGCTGTCGCCAACGTGGGCGATTGTCATTTGTTCACCTACAATAAGGATAGCTGTAACTGTTGTCCCACCCCCGTATGAGTTCTTTATTATTTCAGCGTTCGCTTTTTCAATCCCAGATTGAAATACTTCCAGGTATGATATCTCGCTTGGTTGAGGATTAAGGCTCATCATGGGAGTATATATCTCGGTCAAGACAATACCGACGATGGTCCGGATGGCAAGCTCGCTAGCAATCTCTCCGTTTTTATGCCCCCCCATACCGTCAGCAACTATATACAAACCAAAAGGAATCTCGGTTTCATTAAAGGAAAACATAGTTGTCAGGGTAAAGAACGCATCCTCATTGTGTGTTCTTTGTTTCCCGGGAGATAGCCCGTAACCTACATTAATTAGAGGGGAGCTGTAACCAACAGTTTCCGTTTCAACAGGGGTGGTCACTTTTTCCAGCTCTTTAGTCACTACCGTAGCTTCTGTTTCCTGGTACTGGTTCCCATCATCGTGAGGATCAGTTGTTTTGGATTGGAATTGTTTCTTGAGTGTTGAAAGCAGTCTTTTTATCATTTTTTCTCGTTTGCTGTAGTTGAGTAGAGGCTGTTAATTCATTAAGCTGGCAAAGCATATACTTTATTATCGGCAGCGCCAATATAGAGGACATCGTCAACAATGATCGGGGATCCAGTGATTTGTCCCTCAGCTTGGTATTTCCAGCGCAGACGGCCGCTTGCGGCGTGCAGGCTGTATACCATACCATCAATATTACAAAAATAGACAGCACCTTTATGGAAACAAGGTGAGCTGTTAATTTGATTATCGGTGTCAAAACTCCAAACCTTCTTGGAGGTTTTGATGTTAATGCAGTAAAAGGTATTGTCTGTTGAGCCTACATAAACGTGATTCTCATTCGTTACGGGCGTGCTGATAGAACCATTTTCCATCCGGAAACGCCAAATCACCCATCCGGATTTTGCGTCAATTGCGTACAGGACAGAATCTAGAGACGTGATGTAAATGACATTATCATAATAATGGGGTGATGAAGTGACTGCCCGTTTAGCGGAGGTTCTCCACTTGATATTCCCGCTGAAATCATAACATTGGATTTCTCCGTTTTCGCTGCCAATATATACCATGTCTGAGATGACGGTTGGGCTGGATCTGACCGGTGAACCGAGATTTGCACGCCAGGCTTCTCTTCCGGCTAAGATATTTATTACGTGGAGATATTCATCATCGGAACCAATAAAGAGGTGTCCTTCCGCAATCGTCGGCGAGGAGTAAATTGCCCCATCGGTCGACTGCACCCAGACTTTTTTCCCATTTCGACAGGAGATAGAGTGAACGTATTGATCGGTTGAACCGAAATAAACTTTATTGTCATGAATTGCCGGTTTGCTGACAATGCCGCCATTCGCCGCATATTTCCAGACAAAATTTCCATTTGCCGCTTCGAGAGCATAAAGATTATGATCGTATGATCCGATATACAGGATGCCATCTTGATAACTTGCAGTTCCTCGGATTTCATCCTCACAGGTAAATGTCCAGATGGGAGAATGGCTTTGATCCTGGAAGAATTGGGTCGCTTGAGCAATTGAAATTTCATCCTCGAGCATACCTGTTTTCTGCGCCAGCCCGATCAAGGCTTTTCTCATAATTGCTGCATTTTCAAACCGGTCCGGTGGATTGTACTGTAAAGCTGTATTGACGATGGTTTCCAGGGCTACTGTTATATTCGGATTTGCTTCCCGGATTGGGCGTTCATCAAAGGTAAAAGGAGGTTCAGTCCGTGGATCTTGATTGGTAATCAGGTGGTGCATGGTTGCGCCCAAGGCATATATATCAACTTGCGGGGATGCTTCACCTCGATACTGCTCAGGAGGTGAATATCCTTCCGTTCCGATCATAGTTCCTTTGGCGTCAGTTTGGAAAGTTTTTGCGATACCGAAGTCTACTAGCCTGATCTGATTCCGCCTGGTGATCATGATGTTGGCTGGTTTGATATCCCGGAAAATTATTGGTTCAGGTTCGTGGTTATGCAGGTAATCCAGAACATCACAGAGAGCTATCGCCCAGCTGATGGCTTCCTCTTCCTGGAAAGGAGCCCGTCTTTGCTGAAGTTTAATTTCAAGATTGTCACCATCGATGAATTCCATCACCAGGTAGGAACGGGCGCCAAGTGTGAAATAGTCATAGATAGTGGGAATTGAGGGATGACTGACTGTTGCCAGGATATTGGCTTCCCGTTCAAATGTTTCTATGATCGTTGCCTGGATATCAGAATCTGTTGCCTGGTTTATCATTTCTTTGACGGCAACTACCTTTTCAACCTTAAAACGGAGGTCTTGTGCCCGATAGACAGCTCCCATTCCCCCCCGACCAACCGTTGACAGGATTTTATACCGGCCTTCTAATTTTGTGCCAGGTTGAAGGTACTCAAGAGATTTTGATCTCTGGTCCAGGTTCTGGGTTATTTTTCTAGTCTCCAGACCAATCCTCCACAAAATCCCTTTGACTTTATCCCACCCTCAAGAGCAATCAATAAACGGTAATACATCAACAGATCCTGAGCTGGCTGAGCTAAACGGTACCCCAATGTGGTCGGTTCTGCCGGTTGTAAATGAGTGAACCCAATCAAGGGCATTTCTGCAAAGCGATCAATTAAGCCAACCATCACTTCCAGCAGACCATGAAGTTCCTCAAGGATCAAAACCAGAGCATCTTTCAGCTGGAGAATGAGTGCATTATCCTTGATATCCATCGAGGT
>Ga0255366_10219_pt1 | contig 11701 bp, 10 predicted proteins | sample ANMaggSeSYBR01C4_FD_182086 | JGI IMG/M metagenome (GOLD analysis project Ga0255366, IMG submission 182086) | Sediment cell enrichment communities from methane seep in Santa Monica Basin, California, United Staets - ANME aggregate JGI... | ecosystem: Environmental > Aquatic > Marine > Cold seeps >... | reverse complement strand
CAGTTTGGGCCTTTCATGGCATATTTTCACTCTCTGCAGACAGATGAAGTGCTGGCGCTTACAAAACATGCTCTTGGGATCACACGCACATCTGAGGAAGCTATGCTGTGGCGTGGATGGGCGGAATACAGGAACGGAAAATCTGAGTTAGCACTTAATTATTTTCGGGATGCTCTTCGTATCCGTCCCGATTATATGGATGCGATTTACGCGATTGACTTTGTCAGTTCAAACTAAGTGGAACTTGAATGAGCATACAAACTGAGCGGGTTAAGGCGATCTTATTTGATATTGATGGCGTTCTCAGCGATTCGGACGACCTCATGGTGCAAAAAGTGGAGAGGTTAATCCAACCGTTTCACTTTTTTTCAACGATGGAAAAACGGCATTCGGCAGCTCGTTGGCTGGTCATGGCAATAGAATCTCCCGGCAATTTTCTGTACAATCTTGCGGATCGATTTGACCTTGACAGCTTGTTTGTCAGGCTGATCGACAAATATACAAAGAAAAAGAAGCATCAGATAAAAAAGTATTGGATCGTACCCGGTGTTCAGGACTTGTTGGCTGATTGTATTGGTGAATTTTCAATGGGCGTGGTGAGCGCCCGGGATGAAAATAGCGCAATGGCGTTCATCAGGCAGTTTAAACTCGAAAATTATTTTGACGTGGTTGTAACTTCCCAATCCTGCCGACATACGAAACCGTTCCCTGATCCGTTGTTATTCGCAGCAGAGAAACTGGGAGTGGAACCACAATTTTGCCTGATGGTGGGGGATACTACCGTGGATATTAAAGCCGCGAAGTTGGCGGGTATGCAGGCGGTTGGCGTCCTGTGCGGTTTTGGGCGTGAGAAGGAACTCAAGAGAGCAGGTGCGGATGTGATCCTGCCTGCAATGACAGATTTACGCCAAATACTTTTTTCCCATGAAAAATGATTTTCTGCGGAACGAATACAAACCTCGTATGTAAAAATCTAAGCTTATATTAGTATATGCTGTATGCTTTTCTGTCAGGCTTTCTTTATCTGCTTCACCCACACAACTGCACGTTCAATCTCGCCTTTTTCCAGAGGGCCTTCCGAATCCAACACAAAGAATCCTTTTGAAGGGGCGATTTCCTGACCGCCATTTTTCTTCAAGCTATCCAGGATGGGCTTGTCAGCGTAACCGAATAGCTTCGCCATAAAACGCAGGAAGCCAGGCACCTTGTCGGTCATTGCGATGCGCGTGTCGAATGCGGTAACTTTTACGCCTGCCAGCTGGTTCGATGAAATGCTTTTCAGGAAAGACTTGGTCGCAGGCGAAGGGCTGAAGGCTCGCGTTGGAGATCCGACAATCAGATAATCCAGCCCATCGAGCATGTCGGGCTTTATTTCAGCCGCCTTGCATACGGTGACTTCTTTTGTATTGCCAAACGCTTTGCCAATAGACAGGGCTATTTTCTCGGTATTACCAAAAAAGGAATCATAGACAATTAATGTTTTCATTATATTACGTCTCCACAGGGGTTAATTTGATACCCTGATTATAAAGTAATGAACGAAATATTTTTCTAATCAACGCATGTCTGATCTCTCACCAGACCAGCTCTGATCACTGTGGGATTACTACCGTACTACCCCCGTCTGGCAACTTGATCACTCTCACAGCGAGATCGTAGATTTCTGATAGTTTTTCCGGTAGAAGGACATCCTGCGCGCTACCGAATGCGTCGGTTGAACCGTTTTTCATAGCCAGAAATAAATCTCCAAAACGGGCGGCTAAATTGAGGTCGTGCATAGCGACAAGGACAGTTTTTCCATTGTTAATGCCCAGTGTTCTGGTTAATTCCAGAAATTCTATTTGGTAGCGCAAGTCTAAATGGGAAGTGGGCTCATCCATCAGGAGAACGGGTGTATTCTGGGCAAGTGCACGGGCGAGGATAACACGCTGACGTTCTCCAGCGGATAACTCGCCGCACAGTTGATCCTCGAATTTTTTAACATCGGTTTGCTCCATTGCTTCTTGGACGAATTTCTCATCCACCCGAGATGATTTTCCATTCCAATTCATGTATGGGGTACGGCCCATCAGGACAACTTCCCGCACAAGGAAGGAAGGGGGAACGTACGTCGATTGAGGAACTACCGCCATCAGCTGCGCGCGGCTGTTTTCGCTGGCTTCCTTGAGATTCGTTCCATTTATATGGTATTGTCCTTCATCATAGGGCAGCACCTGGCTGATGGCGCGGATCAGTGTGGTCTTACCCGAACCGTTAGGGCCGATTACCGCAAGAAGCTGGCCCTCCTGAAGAGTAAAATGAATATTTCTGATAGTCGCTGATTGGTCATATCCAGCCTGGTCTATAGATACGCGAAGCTGCATGATTACCAGTCCTTTTCTTTCGAACGGCGGAGGATGAAGAGGAAGAATGGTGCGCCGCATAAGGATGTGATGATGCCGACTGGTAATTCCTGGGGGGCAACTATGACACGCGCAACCACATCCGCAAGAACGAGGAATATTGCTCCACCAATCATTGAGAATGGGAGCAAGCGGCGCATATCTCCGCCGGTAACTCGCCGGAGTATATGCGGAATGATCAATCCCACAAACCCGATCACACCTGTGAATGCGACTGCGGCGGCAGTGGATAAGGTGGCAAAAACCACAATTCTTGTACGGGCACGGTTGACATTGATACCCAATTGAAGGGCCTGCTCATCCCCAAATTGGAGCACATTTAATTTATAGGCATACGCAGACAGTCCGATCAATCCGACCAATACGTATGGGAGCTGCCCTAATACGGGTTTCCAGCCCGCCATCGTGGAGCCTCCAAGTAGCCATACGACCGCTCTGCGCAGCTCTCCACTGGCATTGATCAATAAAAAAGAAGTCAAAGCAGTCACAAAAGAGCTGACAGCCACACCAGCCAGGATCAGATTGGTGACCGGGAGCGTTTTTTTCACTTTTGCTAACTGAAAAACGAGAAAAACTGTCAGCAGTGCACTAATGAAAGCGGTCATCGGAACAGCGAGATAACTGAAAGGCGAAGCTGGCCAACCAAGTGTGAGTGAAATGATCGCGCCGAGACCCGCGCCGGACGCGGCACCGATTAGATAGGGATCGGCTAAGGGGTTTTGAAACAATCCCTGATAGGCACAGCCGCTGCCAGCCAGTGCTGCCCCGGTCATTATCATCAGGATGGTGCGCGGCAGGCGCAGAGTGAGCAGAATGATCTGATATGTGTGATTAATGTCTGAAGTGGGAGCTGTCCCCTGAAGAGTATTCCAAAGCACTTCAAGCGTTTCTTTTGGAGGGATCGCAACACTGCCCACCCCAACGCTCAAGAGCACCGCGATGGCAAGTGCGGCGAAACTAAGCAGGGTGGGGCGGGTAAGTTTATGCATATTTATTTAAACAGGTCGGGATGGAATATCTTGGCTAATGCTTCAAGCCCATCCACCTGGCGCGGGCCGATGCGGGCGATCAGGTTATCATCAAAGGGCAGTACAATCCCGTTTGTTACAGCAGTGAGCGAACCCCACCCGGCGCGTTCCGCTACTGATTCAGGCGTTACTCCCCACATCGCGTCACCAAGCAGAATAAGGTCAGGATCTTCAACTAGTAATTGTTCCAGGCTGATCTGTGCCCACTCAAACTCAAGCTTCTCACCGATGTTTTCTCCTCCCGCCATTCCAATCAGGCTGGTATAAAAGGTGTTCGGCCCCGGTGTGTAGGGTTTTGCCACATCTGTGGCGTCTAATTCGTAATATACAGTGGGCTTATCTTCTACGTTCTCCAGTATGGTAGATACCGCATCCACCCGGGAGCGCAGCCCATCCACCAACTCTTTTGCTTGATCTTCGTGGCCGCTGAGTATGCCTAATGCTTCAATGGATGCAAAGGTACCTTCCAGGTCAAACGGATTTGCCAAATAATAAACAGTCAGACCCAAATCTTCCAAAGACTGCACCAGCTCAACTGTGTTGATTCCTCCAGCAATGACCAGGTCTGGCTCGAGGCTGATGATGGTTTCCAGGTCATATTCCGCGAACCCACCGCCGATATCGGGCAGAGACAGCGCGGCTTCCGGATAATCCGAAAAACTATCCCGGGCGATGACCTGATCGCCCGCGTCTATGGCATAGAGCATTTCCGTGATCGGCGGAGAGAGGGTGACGATTTTTGCAGCGGGTTGATCGAGCGTGATCTGCTTTTCAAGACTATCCATGATAGATATTTCTGCGCTGACAGCAGCAATACTCGGGCTGCAAGCGCTGAAGGCCGCGCTGATGATTATGCTAATAGTTATTAATAGAATAAACTTTTTCATTTTTCCTCTATATATTTTTAATAAATATCTCTTGACGCAGGGTTAAACAAAGAACCCCTGCCTGTTGGATGGGGGTCCTATTATGTATTCTGAATACGCATGCCACCTCCTTGTCCGCGAGGGCGTGGATAGGCTGATTTTGGCGGTCGTCCTGGCTTGGAGAATGATCTCCTTACAGTTGCGGGACAGCGCCGGACTTTCCATTGGGGATCACCGGCTTCGCCTTTACGCCCACCCATCCGGGGGATTGGGCACCAGACCAGCTTGTTAATATGTGACTGTATTGTACAAATTAAAAAAGCAGCCGTCAAGGGAATTGTATGGGTTTAATCTATGTAAGATAGCTGGGTAAATTCAAAGTACGCTGCTTTCTTTCAACCAACACTTGATCATTTTTTCACGGGATATCGCTTTATGTATATCAAATCCAGATTCAAAGTACACAAATGGTCTCATAAGGTCTGACACGGTACAATATGAATTATTGTCAAGACGTAAAATATATAAATAGTGTCTAAAGTTGAAAAGTGAACCATGATAAAATCACGAAACCATCTTTTTTCTGGAGAGAATGTATGTCAGAATTCATTTTAGCCGCTGTTGCCTGGCCATATGGCAATTCACAGATCCATGTGGGTAATCTGGCTGGTTCTTATTTGCCGGCCGATATCTTTGCCCGCTACCACCGCTTGAAAGGAGATCAGGTGCTGATGGTCTCTGGGACAGACTCACACGGCACACCGATCACCGTCCGCGCGGAAGCGGAAAATATGTCGCCGGAAGAGGTGTACCAGCGCTTTCATGCCGGTTTTCTGGAATTGTTCCAGAAAATGGGGTTGACGTATGATCTGTTTACATCCACGCACACAGAAAACCATTTTAAAGTATCTCAAGCGATGTTCCAGGCACTGCTGAAGAATAAGTTCATGTATCAAGAAACACAAAAGCAGTGGTATTCACCCAAACAGGAGCGGTTTCTTCCTGACCGCTACGTGGAAGGGACATGCTATATCTGCGGATATCAGAACGCGCGCAGTGACCAATGTGACCAGTGCGGGAAACTGTTGGACCCGACATTGTTGATTGACCCGCATACAAAAACCGATGGTTCAACACCTGAGCTCAGAGATACCACACATTTTTTCCTGGATCTGGGCACACTGCAGGATGATGTTGCCGGGTTCTTAAAGGAAAGAGAATCATATTGGCGGCCGAACGTGATCCGACAATCGCTTGGGCAAATTCAAACCGAAGGGCTGCGGGGAAGGCCAATTACGCGTGATCTAAAATGGGGTATTCCAGTTCCAGTGGAAGGTTGGGAAGAAAAGTGTTTGTATGTGTGGTTTGAGGCCGTGATCGGGTATTTATCCGCGTCTATCGAGTGGAGTAAGATCCACGGCAAACCTGATGCCTGGCGCGATTGGTGGAAGAATCAGGATGCAAAAACATTATATTTTATTGGGAAGGATAATATTCCTTTTCATGCCATCATCTGGCCGGCAGAATTGGCTGGCGCGGGCGGTACGTTTGATGCTTGTTACGGAAGTGGAAAAGAAGAACCTTTTGTGCTGCCGTATGATGTGCCCGCCAATGAATTCTTGAATTTGGAAGGCCAGAAGATCTCCGGCAGCAGGAATTGGGCTGTCTGGGGGCTAGATTTCCTGAGCCGCTATGATCCTGACCCACTAAGATACTATCTGACATCAATCATGCCTGAAACACGGGATGCGGATTGGGATTGGGAGGAGTTTTACCATCATAATAATGACGAGCTGGTTGCGACTTGGGGCAACCTGGTGAACAGGGTCCTTTCTTTCGCATATAAATATTGGGAAGGGGTGGTGCCTGAACCGGGTGCTCTCGCTGATGAAGATAAAGCCCTGTTGGATAAGGTAGAAAAAGGGTTTGAGACTGTCGGCAGCGAACTCGAAGCAGTCCGGCTCCGCTCCGCGTTAAACGAAACGATGCGTTTGGCTTCTGAGGTGAATAAATACCTGGACCAATCCGCTCCCTGGAAAATGGTGAAGACAGATATGGGCCAGGCAGGACGGGCGATCTATGTGGCAATGAAAGCGATCGATTCGCTGAAAGTGCTGTTTGCCCCATTTTTACCTTTCACGAGCCAGAAACTGCATCAGTTCTTAGGATATGATGGGCGGCTCTTCGGTAACCAGTACACGAAATCTTTTGAGGACGCGGTTGGGGAGCACAGCGTGCTGCTGTATGATCCTTCAAGTGCCGTTGGAAAATGGGAGAAAAGCGAACTTAATCCCGGGCATAAGTTTCTTAAACCAGAGCCTTTGTTTATCAAACTCGATAAAAGCATCGTGGAAGAAGAACGCGGGCGATTGGGAAAATAAATCTTTTTACCTCCAAAAGCGGATGATTAAGAGACAAGTTATTCCATTCAATCTAGAATCACCCATATAATTACAGCATGGATGCAGAAAAAAAACTTCTGAAAACCATCGCATCGCAGTTGAAAGCAAACAATTTATTTCTCGCTACCGCGGAATCCTGTACCGGCGGGCTGCTCGGCCACCTTATTACGAACCTGCCTGGCTCATCCGATTATTACCTTGGAGGCCAGATCGTCTACTCAAATCATGCAAAACAGCTTTGGCTGGATGTCCCCATTGAAATATTAGATACATTCGGAGCTGTCAGCAGGGAAACCGTGCTTGCTATGGCGTACGGTATTCGCAGGGCATTTGCTGGAAAAGTGGATCTCAAAAAGATAGTCGGTTTTTCAATCTCAGGCATCGCTGGGCCGGCAGGCGGCACACCCGCTAAACCTGTTGGTACAGTATGGATGGCTATCAGCACACATATCCATGAGCGTGCCTATCGTTTCCAGTTTGATGGCTCACGCGACGAAATTAAATTTCAAGCTGCCCTGCAAGCGCTCAGCATTCTCAGCAAGGAGATTGCGGAGGCATAGGAAAAGTCCTCCGTTTCGATCGCTACCTCAACCTCGTACACGAACATGTTTATCGGGATCATTGATAGTAAAGGCAGTGGTTTTTCTGATCAAACGGTAGTGAGCGGTTGAAAAGTCAATGTCTTTACCTGGATCTAGCTGCGCTGGCCCTATGGTAAAATACCGTGAATTGATGTTGCTGTAAATTTATTTAAATTCTTAAAAAAAGGAGGTTACCACACACAAAATATACATGATGTTGGACCTTACGTAATTCAATATTTTATCAACTCAAAAAAGGAGAAAAAGAGATGAAAAAATTTTACAAAGTTTTTATTGGACTGCTGGTAGTTGTGCTCGTATTTGCTGCCTGCACACCCGCAGCGGTTGAAGAAGTAGTTGAGGAAGCAGTAGTAGAAGAAGTAGAAGCAGTAGAAGAAGTAGTCGAAGAAGTGGTCGAAGAGCTCCCAGAAACAGATAAGCTTGTGATTTACTCCCCCAACAGTGATAATTTGCTCAATTCCACTATACCGGTTTTTGAAGATATGTATGGTGTCGAAGTAGAAGTTATTTCAGCTGGAACGGGCGAAGTGTTCAAACGGCTGCAGGGCGAAAAGAACAACCCTTATGCTGATGTTGCTTACGGTGGAGCTTACGCCACGTATATGATCAATGAAGACCTCTTCCAGGATTATATTTCTGAAAATAATGCTAATGTCATTGATCTCTATCAGAATACTACCGGCTACATCACCCCTTATGTTCTTGATGGAAGTATCATTCTCGTTAACAAGACCCTGATTGGGGACATTGAGATCAAAGGCTATAAAGATCTTCTGAATCCCGATCTGGCAGGTAAAATCGTTTCCGCCAATCCCACCGCATCCTCCAGCGCCTATGCTCACCTGACCAACATGCTTAACGCTATTGGAAAAGGAGACTATGAAAGCGATGAGGGTTGGGCCTTTGTTGCAGATCTGTTCGCAAATACGGTAGTTATCGACAGCTCCAGTTCTGTGTGGAAAGGTGTTCGAGATGGCGAATATACCGTTGGCCTCTCATATGAAGACCCCAGCGTAACCCTTGTTCGGGACGGCGCAGATGTTGAAGTGATCTACATGGAAGAAGGCGTTGTTTACCTTCCCGCCGGTTCCGGCATTATTAAAGACGCGAAGAATCTTCTTAATGCTCAGCGGTTTATTGACCTGATCATTTCAAAAGAGATTCAAAACACATTTGGAACCACTCTCACGAACCGACCTGTGATGGCAAACGTGGATACTCCTGAATACATGACCAATATCTCCGACATCAATGTTATCAAGGAAGATATGGAATATGTGTACCAAAACAAAGAAGCCCTTCAGGAACACTTTAAGGAAATATTTGTAGACCTACAATAGATTCTAAATTCTTGTTTGGGGAAGATTGGTTGCCCTTGAACTAAGGTGCTGGTCTTCCCCAGCAAGCAATTCATGGATATACATAATGTTATGTAATAAACTTCCTGTTCGATCTGGTACACGAACCTTGGAGTATATTGCATGATTTGCTCCGATATTGAATTGTCCATTTACAGTTATTGGATTCAAGTATTTTCTAAACCGATTGTTTGTTAGACTTAATACTTGAATCCAATTTATTTAAATAACGCGGAGCTCCAATAAAACAAATAAGGAAAAGGTGCGATAGATGAGTGTCAATATAATAATAAAAAATGCGATTAAAAAATTTGGAGACAATACGGTTATATCTGATATTTCACTTGACATAAAAGACAAAGAATTGTTTACTCTCCTCGGTCCTTCGGGGTGTGGAAAAACAACTCTTCTCAGGATGGTTGCAGGATTCAATACAATCGAAGGGGGCGAATTCTATTTCAATAAGAAAAAGATCAACAACATGGAAGTCAGCCAACGCAATATTGGAATGGTCTTTCAGAATTACGCCATATTCCCTCATTATTCGGTACGACAGAATGTTGAATTTGGTTTGAGAAATCGCAAATTTAGTAAAACGTATATCCAGGAGGAAGCTGACAAATTTCTCAAACTCATGCAGATATACGAATACAGGGATAGAAAGCCGGAACAGCTTTCTGGTGGACAGCAGCAGCGTGTTGCCTTGGCTCGAGCTCTGGTGATCAAACCAGATGTGCTGTTGATGGATGAGCCCCTGTCTAACCTGGATGCAAAGCTGCGTTTGGAAATGCGCCAGGTAATCCGGGATATCCAGAAAGAAGTCGGTATTACAACAATATATGTGACCCATGATCAGGAAGAGGCAATGGCTATCTCAGACAGAATAGCCGTAATGGATAATGGGAAAATTCAGCATGTAGGAACTCCGCAGGAGATATATCACAGACCTAGCAATATGTTTGTTGCAACATTCATCGGGCGGACTAATTTCATTAATGCTCATTATCATGCCGATCAAAAACTGATTGAATTTGGAGAATATAGCTTTTCTGCTGAGAATCTTTCGGTACAGGGAGACTGCCCTGTCATTCTTTCTGTCAGGCCAGAAGATTTCATAATGCAAAAAGACAATGTTTCACCTCTAAAAGGTATCGTCAGAGACAGTTTCTTCCTGGGGATGAACACACATCAGCTGATAGAACTCAGCCACAACCAACAACTTGTAGAGATTATCCGTGAATCTTCTCTGGAAAACCTTTTAACGGTAGGAGAAGAGATCTCTTTATCCATAAAGAGCCAAAAAATTAATGTATTTTCAGAAGAAAGCAAGCAAAATCTCATAAGAAAGGGTTAGAGCATTATGAATCGAAAGTCGCGATTTGATCTTTGGACACTGGTGACTTTGGGGCTTTTAGGGCTCTATGGAGTTTTCCTCATCTATCCCATGATGAATTTACTGACTCAGGCAGTGATAGATAAGGAAACTGGGCAGTTCACGCTGGCATATTTTATTAAGTTTTTCAGTAAGCCGTATTACTTTAATACTCTGCTGAACAGCTTTAAAGTGACTTCCGTTGTCACCATTTTGACTATAATTGTGGCCACTCCATTGGCATATATATTTGCCCGTTACAAAATAAAAGGTAAAGGATTTTTAAGGGTATTGATCATACTGTCTTCAATGTCCGCTCCCTTTATCGGGGCGTATTCATGGATTCTTCTTTTGGGCCGGAGTGGTTTGATAACACTTTTCTTCAATAATACTTTAGGGATAACCATACCCAATATTTATGGTTTTTTTGGAATTCTGCTGGTTCTGACTCTACAGCTTTATCCGTTGATTTTCCTGTATGTGTCCGGAGCTCTTAAGAATGTGGATAATTCCTTGTTGGAGGCCAGTGAAAATTTAGGTACATCTGGTATAAGGCGTTTTTTTCTTATCATTGTCCCCCTTATTACACCCACTCTTCTGGCCGGCGGCCTTCTTGTTTTTATGAGAGCTCTGGCTGATTTCGGTACACCAATGCTTATTGGTGAAGGATACAGAACCTTTCCTGTGACCATTTTCAATGAATTTATCAGTGAGATAGGCGGTGATGATGGGTTTGCCGCCGCAATCTCCATTGTTGCAATAATAATTACCACTGTTGTTTTCTTACTGCAGAAATATCTTTCCACACGCAAATCATTTTCCATGAATTCACTAAATAAGATCAGGCCTGAAGAAACTAAAGGGGTAAAACGGATTCTTATTCATGTCTATTCTTATCTGTTGGTGGGCATTTCCATTATGCCTCAGATTTACATCTTCTACACATCGTTTAAGAACACGCGTGGAATAACCTTCGCTCCAGGGTATTCTCTACAGAGCTACATTGATGCCTTTGATAAAGTTGGAAGCGCCATTGTCAACACCGTGACGATCCCCGCTGTGTCTCTGGTTTTTATTGTTTTTCTGGCAGTGCTTTTGGCTTATATCTCTGTCCGGCGACCTGGACCGATCTCCACTATGCTGGATTCAATATCCATGGTCCCGTATATTATTCCCGGGTCGGTTGTTGGTATAGCTTTGCTGATCGCCTTTAATAAGCCGCCCATTTTATTGAGCGGCACTATGGCTATTATGGTTGTTGGCCTGGTCATCCGCCGGCTGCCGTACACCATACGCTCCAGCGCGGCCATTTTACAGCAAATCCCCATGAATATTGAGGAAGCTGCTCTCAGCCTGGGCAGTTCCAAAATGAACACGTTTTATAAAATAACTATGCCGATGATGGCAGCGGGAATCGTATCAGGTGGCATTTTGAGCTGGATCACAATGATCAGCGAGCTCTCTACAGCCATTCTTCTTTATACAGTGCGTACAAGGACGATAACCATTGCGATCTATACTCAAATAATTCGCGGGAATTACGGAATTTCAGCGGCCCTATCGTCTATTCTTGCCCTTCTGACGATCATTTCTCTGCTGATCTTCAATAGAGTTTCCAAAGAAGGCGATTTATCCATGTGATAGAACCAGAAGCTGTTAGCCGTTAGGGTT
>Ga0255366_10143_pt2 | contig 11741 bp, 7 predicted proteins | sample ANMaggSeSYBR01C4_FD_182086 | JGI IMG/M metagenome (GOLD analysis project Ga0255366, IMG submission 182086) | Sediment cell enrichment communities from methane seep in Santa Monica Basin, California, United Staets - ANME aggregate JGI... | ecosystem: Environmental > Aquatic > Marine > Cold seeps >... | reverse complement strand
AATATAGCTCAATGCATTTGACCTGTAAATCCCGGATACATGCATGAATATAAGGATATGGATGACGAGAGAAACGCCCACCAAACCACGAAAAAGCCAATTGGGTTTTGTTTTTGACACGGATTTCACAGATTTCACGGATAAAATTAAATTCTATCAAATACTTTTCTTTTTATTTGAACCGAATGGCCAAAGTTGATCAACAGTCCTACTTCAATAAATGACCTTTTTCTCAACAATAATATCAGCTACATATTGACCTACTATTTCATTTTCATAATAAACAGTTATAGGTTCTTCGCTAAGAACATTTAAACCCATCTTTCGCAATTCGATTATCAGAGCATTCTGGTAGACCTTCTCAAGAAAACCAAAGCCCAAGACATTGTGAATTGTATAAGCCGCTTTGATTATTTTTTCAGTAAGATTGGAATACTTCATTTGGGATCCTCGTTTTTAGACACAGATTTCACTGATAATAACGTGAGAATATTTTTTAAAAAATCCGTGTACGTCCGTGAAATCCGTGTCCAAAATTAAAACTCTTTCTCTGTAGCCAGGCAAAGCCTTCCTGCTCCCGCTGCCTTGACCACGTCCATAACCTTTACGGCCTTGTTCAGGATTACTGCCCGATCTGCTCTGATAACGACCAGCTTGTTCTGGTTTTGCCCGATCATTTTTTTAATCCCGTCAAAGAGTTCGGCAAGAGAAACTTCCTCTGTTCCGAGAAATGATCTTCCTTGCTGATCCACAAAGACGGTAATTACTTTCTCGGTTTGAGGGGCTGCTGCTTTGGCCTGGGGAAGTTTGATCTTGATCCCTTCATCAACCATAAAATTGGTTGTAAGAAGAAAATAAATTAAAAGAAGAAACACGATATCAATCAGCGATGTCAGAGGCATCTGCACTTGATAGCTCGACTTTTTTTTGCGGTGAACCAGCATGATAATATTCCTTAGTAACAGTTTACGGTTTACAGTTAACGGTTGGCTTCCTTTATTTCACGATTTACACTTTCTAATCAAACCGACTATGTGACGCTGGAACGTGAGAATAAGAAGATATGTGGTTTTGCACACTTTCTCACCTGCTCACTTCCCCACCTTTCCCACCTGCGCAATATCCAGAGTAGAATGTCCAGCCTTAGGGCTCGATCAAAAATAAGTCAGTAGCCTTAAATTTCATGCCCCCCGATTCTCAGTTTTGATCTCTCTCCTTTTTCCTACGGCCTTGATAAAGGTGACGGTCCCGTCCTGGAGCTGGGTCTCATAATCGTCCACACGGGCAATTAGATAGCTGTGAGCTACCATTGCAGGAAGCGCCACTGACAGGCCCAGAGCCGTGGTCATCATGGCCTCCCAGATGCCTCCGGCGAGGACAGCGGCATTTACCTTGCCGCCCATCTGCTGAATCACCATGAATGCCTTAATCATGCCGACAACCGTTCCAAGCAGACCGAGCAACGGGGCGATATTCGCGATAGTGGCGAGCGCCTGAAGATATCGGGAAAGTTCCCTGACCTCTCTTCCTGTTGAATTTATGATAACTGTTTCTAATGTTTCGTGATCTTGATCTGCAACCTCAATGGCCTCAACCAGAACCCTGCCCATAGGCGATTTGCTTTCTATTGCCAGCTCAAGCGCTTTAGCGGATTTACCGTTTCTTACATGCTGAGCTACCTCTTTTACCAATCCATAACCGCGAATGCGCACTCGTGCAAAATAGATGATCCTTTCCACGAAAACAGCCAGGGCCACCACCGAGCAAAGGATAATGGGGTATACTAAGACACCTCCCTTTGCTAAAAAATCAAACATGTTATTACCTCCTGTTTTACCTTCTTCACTTTCCCACTTTCTCACTTTCTCACTTTCCCACCTGCTCACTCTCCCCCTCCTCACTCTCCACTTCCCAAATATCCGCTTCTCCATCATAATTAAGATCTTTCGCGCGTTTCACCAAAGCCTCTGATTCATCGTATTCTTCCCATAAATCCGGTTTTCCGTCGACATTTGTGTCTTCTTCGACTCTAACGAGATTCCCTTTTTCGTAGTGGTACCAGGTGTCTATACAATTGTCGTGATTATTGTCTTTTTCCGCACGAATTGCCTCTTCGGCATCATTGTAGAACCAGGTGATTGTGAAACTGCCGGCGCCTTCTTCGTCTTCTTGGCTTCTGATAAGTTTTCCTTCAGCATTATAGTGCTCTTGCAGGTCAGTATTTCCATTGCCGTATTCATCAATTTCTTTGAGTCTTAGGACACCTTCTTTATAGCAGTAGCGTCCCTCCGGTTTTCCATTTAGATCCGTATCCAGTTCCATGACCATGGACCACGGGGATTTGTTAAACCACTGTGTGATCTCAAATCGGCCATCATTGTCTTTATCTCTGATGAGCTTCTGCTTTTTTTCATTTTTAAAGAATATCTTTAAACCGATTGTTCCGTCGCCTTCGTCGTCTTTTTCTATTCTGGAGAGCTTGCCTTTTCGATAGTATTCCCAGGTGTCGAGCTTTCCGTTCAAATTGGTGTCACTTTCCACTTTCTCCCTTTCTTCCCTGTCATTGAAATAGATCGTAACATCGGGTTTTCCATTTTTGTTGTTGTCATGGGTCTGGCGAAAGACCTTACCTTGTTTAAATGTTGTCTCGGTCTCTTTGAATCTATCCCCATCTGCATCATAGATTTCTTTTGCAGGCACAGCATTGCTGTATGTTCTGATTCTGTCGATTATGCCTGTGTATCTTGTGTCTTCTTCAGTCTTTTCAACAAATCCTTTGGCGTCAAAGTAAACAAATACGTCTTTTTTCTCATCAAAGTTGGTGTCCTTCTCCTGATAGTGCGGTTTTCCATTTTCAAACCATGTTATGATATCAAAACGGCCGTCTGCATTGGCGTCTTTTTGCTGTTTAACCGGTTCATTGTTTTCGAATTGTGTTACAATCTCAAATTTGCCATCCTGATCCAGATCTTTTTTCTGTTCACACAACATACCTTCGTGATACGTCCGAACCACTTCCATGCTGCCGTCCCTGTCAAGATCATGCAGACTCTTTTTGGGAAGACCCTGAGTGTCAAAAAAGGTCATTCTTTCAATTTGACCATCTCCGTCACTATCCGTGCGCCTTTCAAGCGGTTTATCATCCCTGTATGTCTGCCAGACATTTACTTTGCCATCGCAGTCCGTATCCTTGGTGGAACGGGAAAGCTTTCCCTGCTCAAAGTAATAAATGCTGTCAAACTGACCGTCTGCTGAGGTGTCCTTTTGCATCTTCAACGGCCTTTCCTCAGAATCAAACTGAATAATCTGGTTGAGACGGCTGGTTTCTGTTGAAGCCCTTTCATGTCGAATCCTTTTTCCTGTCTCAAAATAGTCCCATATGTCGATTTTTTGGTCATAATTCGAGTCTCTTTCAACACGCTTGATCTGTTCATCCTCATAGTACTGAAATCGATCCATAATTTCGTCCGCGTTGCTGTCAGACTCCAGCCTGATGAGCTTGCTCCGCTTGTCAAAACAGGCAATCTGATCAATCTTGCCGTCCTCGTCAGTATCCCGACTGACAATATCTTCCTTTGCCCATATCTGTCCGGGCAAAAATGTTATGAAAAAAACAGGAATGATAAGCATGATAAAAAAGAGGATAAGATAGTGTGTAATCAAACGACTTGTAATTTGCATAATTTTGTAGGCATTATTCCTTCATTTAGCTAAAAAATAAAAAAACATTAATTTGTCCACTAATTTCACGAATTAGCACTAATCATTGGTTTCTATTTAGTGTAACTTCGTGTAATTCGTGGACAAATAAAAAAAGCCACAAAGACACCAAAAAAGCTTTTTTGCTTTTAAGGGCCTTCATGGCCTTGTTTTATTTGATAGTACCCGAAATATAATCTATAAATAGCAGCTATAAATCAGCCCTGGTTTTATTTCAGGCTTTTGTTGATTCTACTTCGTCGTATTTTTTCCTGGAACGGTTGATCCTTTAAAGATCTTTAGGAATCCTTTCCTAATTCTTGGGGCCTTCGTGGCCTCAGTAGTAGTTGTTACCGCAACAGGATTTAATGACACTTCCAACTAAGGGACTTGGAAATAATTTTTTAAAAAGTAAAAACTTTTATTAACGGGGAATAAACAATAATTATTATTTATAGGCGCAAAAGGAGTTAAAAGTCAAGAAAAATCTCAGAGACCTGGCACTTTTCCCCTAGTGCCTGAACGAAAACTGCTAATTTTTCCAATTTCTGCGTCAGGCTTAAATTTTAATCCTCGAAATACTCAATGTATTCCTGCGGTTAAAATTTGCGCTTTCTTTGAACTTAAAAAAATTTTCTAGTTTTTGTTCGGGCACTAAGGAACGTGGACGAATTAACTTCCACAAGTAGGCGCATAGATTTGGGTCAGATTTGTTCGATCTCAGATCACAAAAGTTGATAGAATAGCGGGCTATTTTGATATTTTTGTGATCTGAAATCGGGCAAAGGTGGCCTGAAGCTGTGATGCATAGTTGGGGAAGTTATTTCGTCCACGTTCCTAACTAATGCACAAAAAGAAAAGAAGAAAAACTGCGCGGCTGAACATTCCCAGGCCGGTTGAGACCAGCAGAATATTTAATCCCAATGACACACCAAAGATTGATGTGTATTTGGGAAGAGAATACTTCAGAGTAAATATCGGAAGCATCAAAAGACTCCCGAGAAGACAGGCCGTAATTCCCTGCAAATCCGTTAAGATACCTTCTTTTATCATAGCTCCGAGAGAGGTTGCCCCAACTAACGGGCTGAACATATAAGTCCCAACCGGAACGGCACAAGATGGGGGAAGCTTAAAAAATTTTGTCAATGGCGCTACATAATCCACCAATCCCGCTATAAGACCGTTATTGATCAACATAAATATAAAAAACGTAGTAAATACAAAGATAGTACTTATTTTTAAAAAAAGCTTTTTCTGACGCGTAAAGGCCATGACAAGAACCTCGTTAAATTTTCTCTTTGCTGTTACAGCCGTATCTGCGGAATTCGGATCAACCGAATCTCCTTGTAATTTATCCCTTTTCAGCGTCATCCTTCCATAAATAATAACAAAGAGGGTCCTGATCATACCCGAGGCAATAAATGTCATAAAATAAAGGAGGCCTACTTTTATGCCCAACAAAGGGATTATTACCGGAATATGATATGTAAAGGTTTCCTTGAGATAGACCGGGGTTGTGTTAAGAAGAGCTGCAAGAAGTGTCTGTCTGCTGTTTATTTTCTTTTCCTGGTGAAGGCTTGCAAGCATGGTATTTCCGGCAAGCACAGATCCAAAGGATGCAAGAAGCGTGATACCGGCCTGATGTGGCAGATTGGCAAGCCTCACAAGGGGTCGGCCTATAAATTCCAATCTTTTTATCACACCGATTTCTATCAATATCTGGGAAACATACAAAGATATAAACATAATGATCAATACTCTTGGCACGATCTGCCAGGTATCTATGAGGCTTTTTACAAAAAGATCAGTCATAAGAGGTTCAAGGTTTTGGGTTCAGAGGTTCAACGGTTACTTATATTCTTTCATAAAGGAAAACTTTTTCTTTGACCATTCTTTGACATCTTTTTTTGTTATTACATCGACGCTGCCGCCCTGAAAGTCTCCTTCTATGTCCTCCATTCTGTCCTCCATCCACCCTTCGATCTCAAGATAGTGGTTCTGTAATTCTGCCAATACTTCCGGATCTGCCTTCCAGACTCCCCGTTGTTCCGCTTCAAGAAGTCTTCTTGACATCTCTTCCAGCGCCCATGGATTATTCTCCTCAAAAAATTTGCGATTTTCGTCATCCATAACAAAGGTCTTTGTAATATCATCAAATATCCAATCCGCAACAACTTCAGCCGACGCGTCCCAGCCGTAAACACGGCCAACGCGTTTGGATATTTCGCTTGCCCCCTTGTACCCGTGACGCTTCATTCCTTGGATCCATTTTGGATTAAGCAGCTTTGTGCGGGCAATCCTTTCCATTTCATCCTTCATATCCCTGGTTTCCGGCTGCTGCGGATTACTGGTGTCGCCCCAGTAGACCTTTGGCTCATGTCCCGAGACTGTTTTGACCGCAGCATACATCCCGCCGTGAAAGTCATAAAAACAGCAGCAGTCAAGAGGATCCGATTCGTCTGAAGCAAGTTTGTGGAATGTCGCATCCACCGTGCTGAGTCGATCCGCATACTGTTCATGAGACACCTTTCCCCATGTACCTTTTCCGTATGCATAACCCCCTTTTTCTATATATTGCTCTCCAAGATCGTCAATTGTTTCCCAGGCGCTTGCCGCAACCATCAGACTCACACCACCGCCGCCGTATGCGCCCGGCTGAGCGCTGAAAATACGATATGTTGCTTCGCGATCCACCTTTTTTTCATCATATAATATTGCGGTTTTTGATATCTCCTTTTTCTTGTATTCATTTACATGTTTTTTTATATAGTTATATTCTTCCCGTTCATTTAAAAAGGCAATCTTGATTATAGTCTCATCAATGAGCGCTATCAGATGGGGAAGAGTATCCCGAAATATGCCGCTTGTTCTGATTGTCACATCTATCCTCGGTCTTTTGAGTTCCTTTAAGGCAATAGGTTCCGTCCCTGTGACTATCCCTGATTCTGTCCAGACGGGTCTTGCGCCCATAAGATAGAGTATCTGTGCGATCTGTTCTCCATCAGCCCTGTAAGTATCAATAGCCCATAAAACCATGCCTACATTTTCAGGATAGTTTACCTCCTGATGGAGATATTTATGAAGAAGATTGTTTGCCATCTTAACCCCGACCTCCCAGGCCGCTTTGGTGGGAATTGCCCTTGTATCCACACTGTAAAAGTTCCTTCCGGTGGGAAGGACATCTATCTTTTCTCTTGTCAAAAGACCCGATGCACCGGGCTCAATATATTTCTTGTCAATCCCCCTTAACAGTTGCGGAATTTCCCTTGATGTCATTTCAAGCTTTGGGGCAAGCGTGTCTTTGGCCCAGGCAATCAACTCAACCAGTGCGTCAATTTTATCCGGATTTTTTACCTCAAGCACCTCAAGTACATTCTGTCTGAGTTCCGTGATATTTTTTAATCCCTGTTTTACCAGCTCAAAAGCAAGTTTGGTACTCCTGTCAAGAAGTTCTCCGTGAGTGGTTTTTCCTTCATATTGATAACCCATCAGCTCTAAGATCAATCTTCTTACAGACGGCCGGTCCCCATCAAAACGCATGATAGAAACCAGCATATTTGCTGTTTGATCTTCATTCGGAGTTTGACTTAAGATATGCATCCCGTCCTTGATCTGGGTTTCGCGGAATAGATTCAGTTTCCCATGGATTTGCTCAATCAAAAGATCAGCGGTCGGCTCCTTTTCCTTGTCAATAAGGTTTGTTTTTTGTGCCAGGTCACAAATCTTATCAAGAATAACCTCTTTTCTGTTCTCTTCGTTCAGGTTTTTTGCATGAAAATATTGTCTCAAAAGTTCTTCCATTTCTTCCAGCTCATCATATAAACCTGACGGCTGCATGATCGGAATCATGTGGTCAACAAGTGTGGCATAAGCTCTGCGCTTGGCAAGAATGCCTTCAGAGTTGTTCTTTACCGTATAGATATACAAATGGGGCTTGTGGCCGACAATAATTTCCGGAAAACATTCATTGGAAAGCCCCACCCCCTTGCCTGGCAAAAACTCTATGTATCCGTGAGTCCCTACCGAGATAATCATATCTGAATTTTTCTGCGCCCACTTATAGGTGGCAAGGCACTGATGAGTTGGAGCTATGTCCGGATCATGAAGAATCCTGCATACCTGGCCATCACACCTTGCCCCGTAACAGCCTCTTTTCGGTTCAACCAGCACATTGATATTTCCGAAATTCACACCTGTAACCACTATCTTGCCATCATATATCATGCCTTTGCCAGGCGGTTCTCCCCAGCCGTCAACTACTTTCTCTCTTGCTGCCTGCGGAAGCTCATCAAACCATTGATTGTATCTAACAAGATCAATAAGCTCTATGGCCCCGCCTTTTTTTACGATCTCATCCACTGTGGTCCAGCGAAATTCACAGATCGCCTTCCTGTCCATAATAATATCTATTAATTCCTTGCCGTTTTCAGGGCAATTCTTGATCATATATCCCTTATCCTGCATTTCATGCATAACTCTTGCTACGCTTTCCAGAGTATCAAGCCCTGATCCTCCGGCAACAGAGGCTTCAACGCCTGCACACGGATTCTTGTGAAGAAGGAACGTAACCCTTCGACCGGCAAGAGGGAGCCTTCCCAGCTTCAGCCAGGCACAGACTCTATCCAGCAGAAAATCAACCCGTTCAGAAATCGGTTTTCTCAAACCGTATGCATCCTCACTCTTTTCATCTCTTGCGCTGATAATAACCGGTTCAATGGTTCCGTTGAACTCCGGTTGCGCCACCCAGTATATCTGATTGGACGGATGCAGGCCTTGCGGGCTTTTTCTCCATTCTTCTTCGGTCCATGAACTGGAATAAACAGATTGAATGATCGGAACATCAAGCTCTTCCAGGATGGTCGATCCGGCCTCCTCCCCGATAGGGATCGGAAGGAGAAAAGATGACTCGCAATTAATAACAAGATCAACTCCTTTTAAAAGACTGATTCCTGCCTCTGCATCAGGGCAACCCTCGCCCCCGTAGTCCTTTTTTTGCGCAAAAACAGGAACAGGAAATATTCCTCTTTTTTCCAGGTTCCTGATAAGGAGATTGATCAGATCAGTATCCTTTTTTACCAGCAGACTGCGAGGAAAAAATATTCCCACCTTATCTGAAGATTGATAATCCGGTACGCTGGCCCTTTGTTTATACCATTTATGATATTCGTTAATTTCCGGAAATGTCTTTTCATCTTCATAATGATAATATCCGATCCATGGTAAATTCACGGTTGTCTCCTTTTGGGCTTACTTTTATTGTGGATATACATATACTCCTTGATATTTAACACCTTGAAATATTTTCATATATTCCCTGTGGAGCTTTTCCGGCTCAAAATCTTTGAAAATATCAGGGTAAAACCATGAAAGTTATCTTTATGGTAGTAAGTCGCGCGTACTGGTCACATATATTGGTAGAGTTTTGTTTCATAGGGGTTAAAGGTTCTGGGTTCAAGGGTTCTGGGTTCAAGGGTTCTGGGTTCAAGGGTTCTGAGTTCTGGGTTTTTTTGATTAAATCACTATAAGCACTGACTTTATAACCATAAACAGTCCTATCACAATGATAATGGAGCAACTGAAAGCAGGGAGAACGCGCAGAACATTGCTTCCTGAAAAGCGTTCCAGGAAAGGCCGCGCAGTTACTATGAAAATACCGGTTATTATCAGGACAAATGCCAGACCAAAACTAAATGCTACCAGGATGAGAAGACCAAAGGTTATCCTGTTAATCGCAATCGCAAGCAACAGCAGAATCAAGGCATCGGGACATGGAACTATCCCTCCTGAAAATCCAAGGGAAATCAGGGCTGCAAGACCGGTCTTTTTCTTCCCGGTTTCAATGCCTGATTCTCTTGTTTCATCGTTATGATCCGTGTGAGGATGAGCATGGTCATGCTCATGGGGGTCGGGAGTCGAGAGTCGAGAGTCGAGAGTCGGGGTATGACTATGAGAATGAGGATGAGGATGAGGATGGGAATGGGAATGTGTGTCATTATGGTGATGAGAATGAGTTTGCTCACTAATGTGGTGATGTGAATCTTGAGAATGCTCATGAACGTGGTGATCTAAATCATGATTATGGTTATGAGGATGCTTATGCCTGTCAGTATCATGCCCTGTATTTTCATGCGAGTGACAGTATTTCTTGCCATCCGGTCCTGCATGAGCATGTTTGCCGCCATGTGCTTCAAAACCTGTGGGAGATTTTATTTTTTTCATCATCAGCCATGTTCCTATTCCGACAATGAGCAACCCGGAAAAAAGCTGTAAAAACGGAAGCAATTGCTGAGGAAGAATGTATTTGCTTGCAAAAAGTGTGATTAATCCTAAGATTATCACAGAAAAGGTGTGTGTAAAGGTCGTGACGATTCCCAATATAACGGCATCCGTAATCCTTCCCTGTGTTCCTACGAGATAGGCGGCTACAAGTGTTTTGCCATGACCAGGTGTCAGTGCGTGCAGGCCGCCGTATATCATTGCCATGATAATTGCAATCAGGATAATTTGGCCACCGACCTTGTCGCTGAGCATAATCTTTTTAAGCTTTTCAATGCCCGAGACCGGTTCAAACGGTATCAGTCCCGGAGATATTTTCTGTTCTTCACCTGATAGTGCCTTGCAAACAAGGGCAAGCTCCTTATAACAAGTTCCTTTCCCGTCTGCTCCTGTATTAAAATCAATCTTTAATACCGGAGGATCATGGAGCGCTCTTCCTTTGACAGGCAATGCAGCGCCGGACAGATCCATATTAAGAACACGAGCAGAATCCGTGGTCTGTATGTAATAAAGAAAGTTCTCATCTTCGAGGCATGGAAATCCGCTCCTAACAATCAACTCATAAGGACTTTCCATCCCATCCGGAATATCCGCTTTGTAATAAAATGTTCTTGTTTGAGCATGACTGCAAAACATGCTCATAAGTTTAAAATCAAGGGGGGTATTGTTGAGGGTAATATTGAGGTGATTAAAGAGATCAGATGCTTTGTTGTGAAAAAACTTATCTTTCTCTTCTTCGGTTATGCTGGAATCACGATCTGCGTTCATAGTTAGTATTTCATGCGTATCTGCAAGTTCGGTCTGAATCAGCGTATAATCTATAGCTACAAACTCAGAACTCAAACGAACATATATATGATGCCCCATTGATTCCGGTCGAACATCATGCGCATGTAATAAGTCAGTTCCCGAGATTAGAAGTATTGTAATAAAACAACATAACAGAATTGCTTTTCGAAATAATTGATTAACTGAAAATGATTTCACTATTTGTCTCCTTCTTCTGAAGGGTAAGGAATGAGAAAGTTATTTTGTCCTCATCTCAAAAGGTGCTTCAAGTCACCATTTTTACCCACAAAAAAAAGCCACAAAAACAACTTGTCATCTATGATTCTGTTGATTTATTATCTTTTCAAAAAATTGACACAACATATTGTATTTATACAATAAATATGTAACAATATACTGTGTTCCGGTTTTTAAAATAAGAATAAATCAACAAAGTCATCTTTTTGATGACAAAAAGCCTTCGTGGCTTGATTGAATTTGGCTCTATTTTTTCCGATGGTCGAACTTTTTGCAGGATGTAGTGGCTTCTGCCACTGTGTTTGCACATCAAATACCCGACGAGTTCGAGTTCGAATAAACTCTTTTGTACCCTAGAGATTCTCTGTCAAAATTGTTTCTTTTTATCACATAATCCTATGAAATGTCAACATGTTTGTTATACTGCGCACAGCCATAGGTGAACCCTGAAGCCCGAACCCTGACCCCTGAACCCTCGCTGCGGCGCTGATACATATCGCTCTACATACCCCACACCAGAAGATCAGTCCTCATCCGCCCCAATCCATACTCCCGCTCAACTCTTCCTCCGCTGTTTACTATCCTTTGCAAAAATGCCTGAAGCAACAGTTGAGGGCCCGCCTCCTTGTACTGAAATCTTTCTATCCAGTGTTCCGAATGCTCTCTGAAAAATTCCTGGAAAGCAGCCAAAAGCTTTTCCATATCAATGCGGCCATCTGAGCCGATATACCACAAGGGGT
>Ga0255366_10218_pt1 | contig 11746 bp, 6 predicted proteins | sample ANMaggSeSYBR01C4_FD_182086 | JGI IMG/M metagenome (GOLD analysis project Ga0255366, IMG submission 182086) | Sediment cell enrichment communities from methane seep in Santa Monica Basin, California, United Staets - ANME aggregate JGI... | ecosystem: Environmental > Aquatic > Marine > Cold seeps >... | reverse complement strand
CCACCTTACACCATCCAATGGGATGATATAGCCTCCAATAGCGATACTATTACAGTCAGCCCGGATGTATCAACCTGGTTTTCCTTTAATGTGATTGACCTTTGCCAGGATACTATTTCCGATTCCATTTTTGTGAATGTAGTACCAATCCCAGTAGTTGACCTTGGTTCTGATACCATCATTTGTACTGGAGATTCAATTATCTTATACACCCAAACAGGAAATTATGAGAACTATATTTGGTCAACCGGAGACACTACCGCTTCTATTACTGTTTCACAACCCGGTACATATTCGCTTTATATTTCCAATTCATGTGGTGAAGATGAGGATGAGATCATTATTGACCAATGGCCTTATCCCAATCCTAATCTTGGTCCTGATTTGCAGTTATGTTATGGAGAAACGGCTTTTTTACAGGCTACTGCTGGATTTATGGCATATTTATGGCAGGATAACTCTACCGAAGATTTTTATACTGTTACGCAAAGTGGATTGTATATTGTGAATGTGGAAGATGTCCATGGTTGTACTGGAACTGATTCTGTGCTAGCATTTGTTGGTGATCTCGTTCACCTTGAAGATACAATTGTATTATGTGAAGGAAGTTATGCAACAATTCATGCTAATAATGGTTTCGATTACTACACCTGGAGTGATGGTCAAACTGGAATAGACAGCATAATAGTAAATCAGGGAGGTTGGTACAAAGTGAATGTTTCCTATATATTCGGATGCCCTTCAGAAGATTCAACCTTTGTGGAAGAAACACCCTTTCCTATAGCGACTATCACAGGTGATGATATGCTTTGTGAAGGAGATACCCTTTGGTTGACAGCTCTCCAAGGCAATTACGAATATTACTGGAATGATGAATTGACTAACACCAGCCAATACATGGTAATAACAGGAGGCAATTACACTTTGAAAATGGTCAATGCATGTGGAGAGGATGAAGATTCCAAATACATTCAGTTGTATCCATTACCTGAAGTTAACCTTGGTGAAGACATACTCTTGTTCCCGGGAGAATCAATTACCCTAAATGCAGGGAATTTCCAATCCTATACCTGGAACAGTAACCCGAACCAAATAGGGCAATTTTTTACAATCGCTTATGAAGACATCGATGATCATGATAGCATCTGGGTGGAGGTCTTCGATGGATTCTGTATGAACACTGATGGTATCGTCATTGAGGTGTTCAGCGTAGAGGTTCCCATTGTGATCACACCTAATGGCGATGGCTCTAACGACAGGTTCCTACCCGGAGAAGGTTGGAGTGCCATCAACAAGCACAAAGTGATGGTATTCAATCGGTGGGGAGAGAAGATTTGGGAATCTTCAAATTTTGAATCGGGTTGGGATGGAAGGCATAATGGACGATTAGTTGCTAATGGGACGTATTTCTGGATTCTGGAGATTTGGTATGGGAAGCAAAACATGAAGAAAGTATATAAGGGGAGTTTGACCATTTTGGGGGCTGAGAATTAACATTATTAATAAAATTTTCTGTGCACCTGTTTAGTGAAATATATTGTCTTGTAAATGATTGGATATTGTAAAGCCTTTAATGTCAGCATAAAAGGATTGCCTATTAAGAATTATCCTTTATGAGAAATAAATTATACATCGTATATTTTGTTGTTATATTACTGCCTAAATTAATCTTTGCTGAGGACTATTACTGGGTTGGAGGAACGGGCAACTGGTCGGACCTAAATCATTGGCGAACTATTGACAATCAAATTCCCAACGAAGTACCTGATGCTAACGACAATGTAATATTTAATGAAAACTCCTTTATTGGTGAGTTCGATACTGTATTTATCCAAACAAGTAATCCCACGTGTAAAAATATGACATGGGTCAATATTGTAGATACTGCTTTTCTTTGGGGAGGGGCAAACGCAGTCAGTTTTGATATATTCGGGTCGGTAATCTTGCATCCAAAATTGCGAAATAAATATTTCGGAAAGATCACTTTCTTATCGAATGAACCGGGTAATACCATTGCATGTGCAGGGGCTAATTTCCCTGGTGATCTTTTTTTTGAAGGAAATGGAGAATGGATTCTCCAGGATACACTCATCATTCTGGATACTAGCGACTGGCGATATGTTTTTTACGATCTGAATACAAGTTCGGGTAATTCCTTCCTTATTCAGCACCTGAACGGCCGGCTTGATGTAAATGAGAAAGCGATTATTGGTGGAACATTTGTTACAGGTGGTAACAATCCCTGTGAACTGGATCTTGAAAACAGTCATGTATATTTGCTTAATTCCTGGACATTAAACGGAGCAAACCTGGATTTTAATGGAACCAATTCTTACATTTATGTTGGGAATGCCATGAGTAACTTTTATGGTGATGATATTTACTACAATGATGTTGATATAGAGGAAAATACAGGTTCAGTCTCCAATACCGGCATTCATACTTTTTACAGAAAAATTCATTTCCTGAATGGAGGCTCATTGCAGGGATACGGCAGTGGCAATATGGCCGGAAAATTCACCATTGATACCCTTTTTATGAGCGGTTCTTACAAGTTTTTCAATAGCTCTCCTATCGCAAGGATAACGGGCATTGGACATGAAATCCATTATACTTTAATTGATACATTGATCACTCAGATAGATGTGAACAATGGAACATTTCATCGGATCGACATCTTAGGGAAGTACAATGGAAACCTTTTTGAAGGTATTCCGGATGAGATAAAAGGTATGGACAACACTTTTGATACTTTGATGATTTACAATACACCTTGTAAATTCTCAGGACAAAACATAATAACTGGATTGCTATATTTTGCAAAAGAATCAGCAATAACTTCAATTGGGGAAAACAAAAATATAATCAACCATGCTGTCTTTGCATCAAACGGATATTTTGAAGGCAATAATGATTTTGGCAAACTTACGCTTGGAGCAGGCTATCATTATCAGCTTCAGTCCGATTCCCTTGTTCATCCGGGTAGTTATCACACGAATCAATTTGTGCAAACCATCGGGCAACTTGAAGTCAGCGGTAATTGTAATCTTGGCGTTACGATGCTAACTTCCGATTACAGACCTATTCAGGCAATAATCAATTATACGGGCGGACAATTAACAACCGATTATCTACAGGTAAGGGATATTAAGAATATCGGAACGACCATGACTGTTGTTAATGGCATCGATGCTGGTAATAACGAAGGTATATTATTCACGGATCCTATCCAATCCCGTACGCTTTATTGGGTGAATGGACAGGGGGAATGGTCGGACATCAACCAGTGGTCGTTAACCAGTGGAGGAATAGGCGGTGAATGCCCACCCACCCGCCTCGATGATGTGCTTTTTGATAACGGTTCAGGTTTAAACTTTACAGAAGACACAGTGCTGGTTCGATCACCTCATATTCATTGTAATGATATGACCTGGGTGGATGGATTCTCAGATATTGTGCACTTTGCATCAGCTGATACTGCATTTGAATGGAATTATAATGACATTATACATGTTTGGGAGCTTGACACCTTAATACTAAGAATTGATAGTTGCGCATTGCATATTTGTGGATCAATTGAATTAGATCCGATGTTATCTTATGGCTTTGGTGGAGATGTGTATTTTGAATCGGAAAATGACGATGATTATGAAATAATCAATGTGGAATGGGTTGGAAACAGATTTAATTTGAGAAATAAGGCAGTTTTTGATGGACCTGGAGGTAAATGGAAACTTGCTGAAGGAACAAAATTCTACAATTCTGAAGATTCCGTGATTTTCAGGCAGGGTGAGTGGTTGTTAAACAATGACACAGTTAGGATTTTAAATTTCATATCCATCGATACTTTGCCACGTAAAATTTCACTGCTGGGTAAAACCCTGTTTGTGGTCCGCCAATGGGGTGCTGATGCCTGGAATGTAAATGCATCGCCTGGGATAAATGGAAATAATTTATTTGAATTTGATGCCGGAAATTCTACCATCAGGGCAATGGGAGACCAAAAAATTCAATCCACGTATATCGGGCAATGCAATATTCTTACCTCGGGAAGCCAACTGGTCTACCATAATATTGAATTTGGGAATGAATATACTACAGGTGGTGCCTATTCGGCGCTGAAAAGTGAAGTCAACTGTATATACAACTGTGTTGATTTTTACTTTCGCGGGTGCCATGCTTCCGGTTCCGGAGCAATTGATACATTGACCTGGTACCCCACATCATACAATTCTTTATTAAATGGCAGCTATGATGTAAATTTTGTAATGGCATATGGTGAAAATAATGCACTGTTTGGAAACCAAAATATTGATACGGCGCTGTTCTACAAAGAAGCAATTATTTCGGGGAACCACAATATCGGATACCTTAGGACAGATAAATCCCTGATGCTTGACTTTTTGAATGTAATCGATACTGCAATGATGTTGGGGGATACTGAGATCTTTGGTAACAATACCTTTTCGCAGTTGATCCTTGGATCAAACAGTAGATTTATTTTTGAGAATAATGAAACTACAGGAAATGACACAACAGTTATTACCGATGACTTTATAGTTGAAGGTTTCTGTGACGGTCCTATCCGTCTACAGTCCGATATACCTGGTTATCGTGCAAATATTTTGTACAAAGCTCAAAATCCAACCAACCTTGATTTTACTGCAAATTATGTATCCATCCAGGATATTGCGATGATTCCCTGGTTAAACAATCAATATATTGCAACCAATTCCGTAGACCTAGAAAATAATGAAAATTGGATTTTTGATGAATCAGGGAGTGAAACATTTTACTGGATTGGTGGAACAGGCAACTGGGGTGATTGGCAGCATTGGTCATATACGAGTGGAGGCTCACCAATTGCTGAACAATGTACGCCTCGTGAAATCAACTCAGTGGTTTTCGATAATAACTCCTTTATCTTTTATAGTGATACAATAAAGGTTAACATTTCTAATGCCTATTGTAAAAATATGTGGTGGACATTTGATCCTGCTCTTGCCAATCCGACATTTTCAGGAGACGATTCAACCTCACTGCATGTCTACGGATCAATGATGCTAAATAACAATCTTTTGTATAACTACAGTGGTAAAATCTTTTTCGACCAGTATAATGAACCTGGAAATTTACCAGATACTATATATTCCCGTGGGAATACTTTTTTGAATGATGTTTATTTTCAGGGCAAGGATGATGTGATCATCCTGGATGACAACATGAGTCTTTCTGCTATCGACAAATGTATCCTACATCATCTTTACGGAGATTTTCTTTTAAACGGTCACAGTTTGAATACAGGAAGCTTTCAATCGAAAGATACCAGCAATAGGATCATTGATATGGAATATTCAACGGTGAGAGTCAATTACAGTGCAGGCAGGGCATTCTGGCTGGAGGGCCAAAATCTTGAATTGCATGCAGGGCATTCAACTATCATCAATGAATCCTCAGGTGGATCTGTTGCTATTTTGAACGGGGACTCATTCACTTTTAATGATATTTTTGTGAATGGTGGCGGAGATAGCTTGTTCAATCAAAACAATGATGTTTACTACAGGCTGGTAGACATTGATGGTGATGCGAGCCTGATCACTGGAAATTTTACGGCAGATTCGGTTTTACTAAGAGGTAAAAATTCCGCGATTTTCAAAAATGGAAATATAAATGTAGTGGTGGTTGATGGAGAGAATGGATCTGTCAACGATTTTCAGCAGATCAACCGTTGTTTTTTCAATGACAAAGGAAAGGTCAAAGGGAATAATATTATAAATTATTGTTTATTCCTGGATGATGGAACATTTCTGGGCCAGAACATCTTCGATACGCTTGTACTTTACCCAGGTCAAGGCAATGCAGGTAATCAGGGTAACTGGTTCTATTTCCAGATCGATTCAATACAAGTCATTAATGATTCACTTTACATACGAGGCAACCAGTGCAGCAACATAAACATCTCCACGACACCTTTAAATTCATCCGTTCCAGCATACATCCGAAAAGACTATGGATTTAATGTGGCAGCTGATTACCTGAATATATATAATGTTGGTGCAATCAGCAGTGGGGATGTAGAGTTTTATGCCGGTACCAACAGTACACCTCTCCCTGATCCATCGAATCCTCCACCGGGCTGGATTTTTGAAAATGCACAGGGTTATATTTCCGGATTTAATGGAAGAACTGAACATTTTTGTACCGGAGATACTTTAATCCTTGATGCAGGTGATTTTAATGGTGATCCTACTACGCAATATTTATGGGAAGGTTTACCCGGAGGAGTATTACTACCTGTTACCGAACCTGGTTTTTACAATATTACAGTTATTTATGATGAAGGGTGTCAAGTCAATGATTATATTGTCGTTGAAGAAAATACGCCTCCAGAAGCTTTAATTCCTGAAGGGCCATTTTGTGAAGGTTATCCGATTGAGATTGAAGTTACCCCCCAACATGATGACTATACTTTCGAATGGTGGAACGGAGAAACAACTTCCTCAATTATGGCTCAGATTCAATATACGGGTACCATTTTTGTGATTGTTACTGACACAATTACTACCTGCATTGCAAACCCAGTACAGGATATAGTTGTGAGGCCAACACCGAATCCTGATGATGCATTAGGGGCCGACGTAACCATTGATTTTGGTGAAACCATCACCCTGGATGCCGGTGAAGGTGATTATTATGATTGGATTTCTGAACCTTATTATCCCATTAATAATTCGGATCAACGCTATATCACTGTTTCAGGTTATACAGAGCCTGTGGAATACATCGCTTACGTTGAAATTGACGGTTGTGGTGCAGAAGGAACCAAGGTTGTTTCAATGTACCCCCCAAGCAGATTAGGAATTCCAACTGCATTTTCTCCTAATGGAGATGGATTTAATGATGTTTTGAAAATACTGGGTAGTGGATTTGCTGAAGTTGACATTAAAATTTTTAATCGATACGGAGAATTAGTTTTCGAAACAACAAATCCTGACAAAGACTGGGATGGGAAATTTAATGGAATTGATCAGCCAACAGAGGTTTACACTTATTACATTAAGGTTGTATTTGCTGACAAGAGTGTCGTGGAAGATTCGGGGAATATTACTTTATTACGGTAATATCGGGCAGTAACTTTATTATTTCAAATATCTTTCCCAATAATTCTTTTTACTTAAAAAACTACTCATTATTCTAAATTGTTTAAGTTTCTTAAACAACGCATCGAAAATCCAAAGTTCTTGCTGTAATACCAGCTTCCAAGCTGATTAGAGATAATATACAGGTACCAAAACATACCTTCCTCACCTGTATACCATTCCGAACTTGTCCACCAATAGCTGTAATATCCCAATTGTTGAAATGTTCCATCAGCAAATCGTGTACCTCCTGGTAAACCTGTGAATCCATAATTATCATATCCATGGTGAAGGTTATTCTCTTCCCACCGCGGGTGTACAGAGGTATTGCACATACCGTGGTACCAATAATTAACTTGCCTGCATGATTTTAATTCATCTCCGCTTAAATATTGAAATGAATGCAGTATCTCCCAATCATCATCTGAAGGCACATGCCATCCCTCCGGGCATAAACCGTTCGTATCTACACAGGCGTACCAATTATACAAAGCTCCGTAAGCATATCTCCAACTGATATTGTTGTCGTACCAAACATATGCTCCTTCTGTTATATAAGACCAGGAGGTATCCGGAACATTGGGTATAGGAGTTCCATCTTTGTAGGTGGTCGTTTTAAGATTCTCTTTCATCCAGCATTGGGTTCCGATACGCACTGTATTATATACATTACCTTCAATATCGGTAACATAAGGCATTCCAGGGCAAGGGATGCCTGAATATTGAAATGTATAGATTTGACTTAAGGTTGGTGAATCGGAGATTTTGCGATGGCCGCTATCAGAATATGCTGTGTATATTAGAAGATCACCAAGGTTAAAAACGAAATCATCTTTAGAATTTGAACTTTTGTATCGAGGTACTATATCTTTTTTTCCAACATATTCCAATTTGCAATTTTGTGCGTTAGAATTATGAGACGGTCTGTTAATCATTTTAATTGTTTTACGAAAACTATTCACCTGTGCAGTAAGTAAATAAAAATTCTCGCTTCCTGGTATAAACAAAAAAGAATGCTTGCCCTGATCTAAAGTTGAACTGTAATGCAACAATTCCCGGCCGGTTAGATCGCAGACAACAATACGAATGTTACCTTTCTTTGGCATCCGGATGAAAAAATTTGATTTTCCAACAATTGGATTGGGATAGTTTTGGGATATGTTAAAATCTTTAGTCTCAACAGATTGGGCATTAGTGACACCTATGATGTAATCCAATACTAATATTGTGTCGGGTGAAAATAAGGTAGTATCGCCTCCTTGTGAAATATTTTCAATTAAAATGCTGTCGAGTTGAATATGCTGGCTGTTTTTTTGTGCAGAAAAAACTAATTGCATTGGTTGCTGACCAACGATACTCTTAAATAATAAGAAAAGTAAAACTGCAAGTAAAATTTTTATTTTCATAAGGCCTGAATTATTATTTCATTTGTAATTTAGAATTCACAGACTATATAATTCTATTGTCATATTTCAATAATGTATTTGAAAAGCAACTTAGCCATGTCAAATGTTCCTCCAACGTGATCCTACAGGATTTTTCCTCTATAACAAATTTACTATAAATTACTTTAACCATTTAAAATCAGAATATTATTTTTTGACTTTAATTTTAAATGGTTGAAGTTTGGAAGGATACGAAGAAAGCGAGGAAGCATTTGATAAGTATATAGAACGAAAAAGGACTGAGAAGGAAAATGGCACAAATGAAAATCCCGCTGAAAAGCGAGATTTTTCCTTGAGGTATCGAGCGGATTCGAACCGCTGTGAATGGTTTTGCAGACCACCACCTAACCGCTCGGCCACGGTACAATATTACTTGGCCGATTGATCTTTGGCAATTTTGGACCCGGACATCATAAGCAAGATGACCACCACAAATACTATTGGAGGTCAAGATGCCAGTCAGATAAAAACAGCAAATGGAAAAACTGGAAAAAATGGCATTATTATGATGACTTTTGGGAAGAGGAAGGCGAGAAGTCATTTGACAGTTACATTGAGCGGAAAAAAGGCTGAAAAGGAATCCGGAATTACTTACTGCTTAGCACTTTCAAAGTGCTGAGCAGTTATGTGAATTTCGTATATTTGCCAAACCAAACTAAGAACCCGTTTATGCACTTTGAAAAAGATCATATTTATCATGTATATAACAGGTCTAATGAAACTGTATTCCATTGTAAGGATAATTATTTGTTTTTTACTCAAAAGATCAGGAAGTTAATATATCCGGTGTGCGATATAATTGCCTGGTGTCTTATGCCAAACCATTTTCATTTCTTAATATCTGCAAATGAGAAATCGGTAAATTCAACTATGGAAAAACACAGGCCAGCCTTACAATTGTTACCAAAAAATCTCGGTACATTACTCAGTTCTTACACTAAAGCAATAAATAAATCTTTCAATAGAAAAGGAAAGTTGTTTGCGCACAATACCGAAGCAAAACAAATCACACATCAAGGAAATAATTATTTAGAAAATTGTTTTTACTACATTCATCAAAACCCATTAAAAGCTGATCTAATAAAAAAACTTGAAGATTGGGAATACTCTTCTTTTCCTGATTTTGCAGGACTACGAAATGGTACATTGTGTAATAAAGAACTTGCTTATGAGATTATTAACTACGATAAAGAAAACTTTTATGAACAGTCGTATGAGGTTATTGATGAAAAGTGTATTCGGGGTTTTTATTATTAACCCGTTAAACACTTTGAAGCAGCAACCCGCTTAGCACTTTGAAAGTGCTTAGCGGGTTACTGTTTAACTAAACAACTCCCTAATATCCTTTTCAGTAAGTTTTTTTACAAGGCTTTCATCGGTGCTGATAATGTCTTTGGCAATTTTTTTCTTTTTGGCCTGGAGGTTAAGAATTTTTTCTTCAACCGTATCTTTACAGATCATTCGATAAGCAAATACATTTTTCCCCTGTCCGATACGGTGGGTTCGGTCAATAGCCTGGGTTTCCACTGCCGGGTTCCACCAGGGGTCAACAATGTAAACATAATCGGCTGCAGTTAGATTAAGCCCTAACCCCCCGGCTTTGAGGCTAATTAGAAAAACACGGCAGCCGGCATTGTCCTGAAAGCGGTTCACACTCTCCTGTCTTTGCTTTTTAGTGCTTTGGCCATCAAGATATTCAAAATCAATTTTATCACGAACCAACTTTTCTCTAATTAATTTCAACATTTTAACAAACTGCGAAAAAATAAGGATTTTATGATTGGAGGTTTTTTCGTTGATATGCCTAATTAATTCCTCAATTTTTACCGATTGGTTACCGTAATTTTCTTCATCAGAAAGTATTGCAGGTGAATCACAAATCTGTCTTAACTTCATCAGGCCTTCGAGTACAAATATTTTGGATTTTCCCAGTCCGTCCGATTTGATTTTATTGAGCAACTTGTTCCTGTACTTATTCCTGTATGCATCATAAATATCCCTTTGTTCTTTATCCATTTCGCAATAAAGGATGTTCTCGGTTTTGGGTGGTAAATCCTTTGCAACTTGCTCTTTGGTCCTCCGCAGGATAAATGGGCTGATTATTTTATTCAACTCTTTTGTAACTTCAACATTGCCTTCTTTATCAATGGCTTTTGAATAATACTCTTTAAAAGAGTTTACTGTGCCGAGAAATCCGGGGTTCACAAAATTCATTTGTGCAAACAGGTCGAAGGTACTGTTTTCAATTGGAGTGCCGGTAAGGGTTAGCTTGTTTTCGGCCTGTAACAGAAAGGCAGCTTTATATCTTTGGGAAGTTGGATTTTTAATTGCCTGTGATTCATCCAGAATTATATAATTGAATCTGAATTTGCGCAGAAATTCAACATCACGTACTAACACGCCATAAGTTGTGAAAACAATATGGTATCCTTTAAAATATTTAATTTCCTTATCACGGTTAATCCCGTAATAGAAATGATAAGTGAGTTCAGGTGCAAATTTTTTCAGTTCCATTTCCCAGTTAAAAAGAAGGGTGGTAGGTACAATTATCAGGTTTGGTTTTTTACTTTTTTTAACCTGTTTCTGTATGAGCGTAAGTATTTGCAAAGTTTTACCCAGTCCCATATCGTCGGCCAGAATTCCACCCCATCCCATTTCGTTCAGCATGTTTAGCCAATTCAATCCTTCTTTCTGGTAATTTCGTAAAACAGCAGTTATTTCTTTGGGCTTTCTTACATTATGAATTTTTTCAATATTTTTAATTTTTCTTCTTTTTTCAGCTAATTCCTTCATTATCTCCACATCGTCAATTTCCTGGAAAAGCTCATCAATTATGGAAAATTTAAGTTTTGATATTTGCAGTTTGTCTTCATTTATTTCACCTGCCCTGAAATAACGTTCCAATCGCTCTAGCCACTCTTCAGGCAAAATGCCTATACTCCCGTCACTCAGGCGCACATACTTTTCCTGGTTAAGAACGGCTTTTCTTAAACTTTTCAAATCAATGCCGGTATCGCCAAAAGCAACATCAATTTCAACTTCAAACCAATTGTTCAATATGAAAATGAAATTTTTGTTCATCCGGGTACTGATGGGGATTTTTTAAACAAAGGCAAGCAAAACAATATCATCAGGTATAAAAGGGATGAAAATTTTGAAAAT
>Ga0255366_10217_pt1 | contig 11749 bp, 10 predicted proteins | sample ANMaggSeSYBR01C4_FD_182086 | JGI IMG/M metagenome (GOLD analysis project Ga0255366, IMG submission 182086) | Sediment cell enrichment communities from methane seep in Santa Monica Basin, California, United Staets - ANME aggregate JGI... | ecosystem: Environmental > Aquatic > Marine > Cold seeps >... | reverse complement strand
AATGGTCTCAGACGATAATCTGAAGCATCTGGAAAATAGCAAGAGCTACTTCTACATCACTGCACTCAACAAGAATCAGATTGCAGATGTTGACGGCGCAAATCTGAAGAGATTCGAGACTTTTACAGAGGAGACTACTGAAGATGAGATAATATCGAAGGGTTTAGTCAAATACGATGATTCCACATACTATGAAGATATTGGGGTGGATAATAGTAACAGACGCCATGTTCTGGTCTTTAATATGGATTTATTCAAATCACAACGAAAGATAAGGGAAAAACTTATCGAAAAAGCAATTAACAGACTGGAAAATGAGAGGGGAGCGCTATTGAATGCGAAAAGAAGCCGAGAACGAAAGCCAACTGAAAAAAGGATCGATAAAATTCTGGAGAAACTTAAGATGCAGGGCTATCTGGACTACAGACTCGAAAGAGTGGATATAACCGGGAAAAATGATACAAAAATTAGGAGTTTCAACCTCAGTTACTGGAGGAAAACCCAGGAAATCGAAAAAGCACACCTTAAAGATGGAGTGTGGATGATTGTTACGAACATCTCTGCAACTGTAGAGCCAGAGGAATTCAGACTCGGACCGGAAGAATTTATTAAATCATATCGAGATAAGAATCGAGTAGAAGAGGCATTCAAGGAAGTGAAATCATTCCTGAAGTTCAAGCCTACTTTCGTCTACAGTAAGGAGCATGTTCGTGCCCACTATACTATATGCATACTGTCTTACTTACTGGATATAACGGTGACAAACAAGCTAAGGGAACAGCCGATAGAAGGCATAGGTAGTGTGAGAAAGGTTCACAAAACGCTGAAAAGGTCGGAAATAGGGAAAATAAGCGTGAATGGTACAAAATATAGTGGAAAGAAACTTATACCCACAACGGAGGAACAGAAGAGCATTTTGGAATTATTTAATTGTGGTTATCTGGTAGAGGGCAGCTACTTGAGATCAATCGGTATCGGGAGAGTTTAAGAACAGACTCGAAAATAGGGGTGGTCTACTGTTATTGTTTTTATTTTAAACTGACGAAGATGGGTTATGAGGCGGCACTGAGGGTTTACACGGAGACTGAGTTCCCACGAGATTGGGCCATGACGCAGAATAATCTGGGGCTTGCATATGGCGACCTGCCTGCAGGGGATAAAAGGCAGAACATGCAAAATGCAATTGACTGTTACGAGGCGGCACTCAGGGTTCGCATGGAGACTGATTTTCAACGAGAATGGGAAATCGTGCAAGAAAATGTTAAAAATGTACAAAAACAAATAACTTAGATGGACAACAGTTCACTGATAAAAAGGTAAATATAAATCAATTGAAGATGACTGAGTTTTATCATGAAATTAAAATTCAATATCGAAGGTAAAAAAACTCATGGTGTGGGTTACAGAGTGCTTTTGGTGACTAAGGTAGTTTCCCTTGGAGTAGATAACTTTTATACGTTTAATACCTTTAATACCTTTATTGACGATGTTCAGACAGTCATTGCCATGATCGAAGCTGATGATAAAATAATAGAGGAATTCAAGGCATTTATACATTCTACAAAACCGAATGACGCTGAAGTAGAAAACATTAAGATTGAAGAATATAAAAGAAGTATTCCAACAATTGAACGATGCATGCAGTTTTACCAGATAGAACAATACGACAAAGTTATTCAAAGATATTCAAATTCTATCAAAATAGCTGGAAAAACAGAACAATATAGTTAAAAACCAAACAAATTAAACTTACTCTTTGCGAACTTTGCGCTCTTTGCGGTGGCAATATATTTGAAAACAATGTCTTCCCATCACTATTATTTTTCACCGCAAAGAGCGCAAAGTGGTCATATGATAAGTAATGAATATTATGTTCCTGACTATAAGCTGGAATTACTGAACTAAACCATTGTTACCATCAAAGCAGAAAGGGAATAAACCGGAATTCAAATCTCCCCAGCTGTTCACCCTTTCACCCCATCCCAACCTCAGCCTTCCCTATCTTCTCAGCCAGCTTCGCCAGCACTTTCGTCCTCAGCCCGCCAACGAACTTGATACTCCCCACAACCAGGTGCCCGCCGCCATTGATACTGGCCTCAGGAATCTCCTCCTGCAGTTCCCTCACCATCTGCGGGATATTCATCAGCACACCCCGGCTGCGCAGCACAGTAAAATCCGGCCCGTACCCAAGTGTCACAATCGTCTTGCCAGGATACTTACGGCACAGCCTGTCATGTACCTCACCACTGGTCTTACCCGGCCGCGGAAACAGATACTGGTAAAGTTGCCTTCGTTATAATAACATAATTGCTTTAAATTAGTCGTATATACAAGTATAAATTTATATGGATTAAGCCATATATATACTACTATGACTAAAAAGGAAATGTTCAAATATATCATAAAAGAGTTTCATGAAGCACAATTACCTGAACCACATAAACGAAAGCTTACAATACCTGAAACACAAAAAGTAATCAGTCTCATCGGTCCGAGAAGAGTTGGAAAAACATTTTACTTTTACCAGCTGATAAATAACCTGATTGAAAACAATGTAGACCCGGGCCAGATATTGTACATTAATTTTGAAGATGACAGGATCCTGCCATTAAACGTTAAAGACTTAAATCTGGTATTAGAAGCCTATTACGAACTTTATCCGGAAAATACCGAAAAAGCACTTTACCTTTTCTTTGATGAGATACAGAATATAGACAACTGGGAATTGTTTATAAGACGGGTGCATGACAAGAAAAATGTAAAAATATATGTTACCGGCTCAAGTTCCAAATTGCTTAGTAAAGAGATAGCCACAAGCCTGAGGGGCAGAACTCTCTCATACTACCTGTTCCCGTTGAGTTTCGAAGAATTTTTAAGATTCAGGCAGGTCACACTTAACAAGGATTTTGAATATACAAATGCGAGATTCAGGGTAAAAAAACTATTCACTGAATATCTTTATAGTGGTGGTTTTCCTGAAGTGGTGCTTGAGGCCGGTGAACTTAAACAAAGTATTTTACAAAACTATTTCGAAATGTTGATATACAGGGACCTTGCTGAGAGATTTTCAATAAGGAATACTTCCCTGTTGAAAAGCCTGGTTAAATTCTTAATTACAAATATCGGAACAACATTTAGTGTAAATTCCTATTATAAGACCATCAAAAAGGACATGCCTGTGGGAAAAGACACATTGATGGAATACCTTTCATATCTTGAAGATATAAACCTGATACATCTTGTTCCTATATTCAGCTATTCATTAAAAAAACAGCAGGTAAATCCCAGGAAAGTTTATTGTATTGACAATGGCCTGCGAAATGCCGTATCATTTATGTTTTCAAAAGATGAGGGCAGACTGGCTGAAAACCTGGTATTCCTTGAACTGAAAAGAAGAAACAAAGAGCCGTACTACTGGAAAAACAAAGGTAAAGTTGATTTTGTAATTAAGGACAGGGACAGTTCATTAACTGCGATAAATGTTTCATATACTGATGAGGTTGATGAAAGGGAGACTAAAGCACTACTGGAATTTTCAGACGAATTTTCGCCAAATGTTAAGGAATTGATCTTATTGACAAAAGACCTGGAGAAAACAGAAAACGGAATTAAATTCCTGCCTTTGTGGAAATGGCTTACACGCTGATGTGTTTTATTCACTTCAATTCGACTTTAGCCTTCCCAATCTTCTCAGCCAGCTTCGCCAGTACTTTCGTCCTTAACCCGCCAACGAACTTAATACTCCCCACAACCAGATGCCCGCCGCCGTTGATACTGGCCTCGGGAATCTCCTCCTGCAGTTCCCGCACCATCTGTGGAATATTCATCAGCACACTCCAGCTGCGTAGCACAGTAAAATCCGGCCCGTAACCCAGTGTCACAATCGCCTTACCAGGATACTTACGGCACAGCCTGTCATGCACCTCACCGCTGGTCTTACCCGGTGGCGGAAATACTGGAATTTGAGCATAAATTCATCATACTTCCTACTTAGGGGCTGCCAAAAAATAAGTTGGTAAATTTAACAGAAGATTTGTGTAGATAAGCAGTACAAACGCCAATATGAATTATAGTTTGTTGAATAACGCTCGATAAAATATTAACCGCAGATGAACGCGGATAAACGCAGATACAATGCCGCAAATCTGCGTTCATTTGCGTTTATCTGCGGTTAGAATTCATCGATTTATCTGGCGGGAGACTATAAATTGATTTTAATAGGTTATTCTTAGGCAACCCCTTAGATAGATGGCAGTTTCCTGGCTGAAAGGTAAATTTATAACAGTTGAAAACAACTGTAAATTGTAATGAAATTAAAAATCATCATAAAAGGTAAAAAAACCCAGAATATCGGTTACAGAGCGCTTTTAGTAAATAAAGCACTTACTCTTGGGGTAAATAACTTTAACACGTTTAATACATTTATTGATGGTCTTCAGACGGTCATTACAATAATCGAAGTTGATGATGAAAAAATAGAGGAATTCAAGGCTTTTATACATACCACAAGCCCAAAAGATGCTGAAGTAGAAAGCATCAATGTTGAAGAATATAAAAATAGTATTCCACCAATTGAACGATTCATGCAGGCTTTCCAGATGGAACAATTGGGTAAGAGTATACCAATTCTATTAGAAATGCGAGATAAACAGGGCAGTATGCTGGATAAACAAGACAGTATGGTAAAATTACAGAAAGAAACCATTGTTACCATCAAAGCAGAAGCGGAAAAAACAAGGGATGTAATATCAAATCGCATAACACAGGATGTTACAGAACTCAGACATGAGATTGACCATGTAAAAACCATTGTGTCAAAAGTAGTTGATAAAGTAGGCATTTCTGAATAGAATTTGAATTCAAATCTCACCCATTGGTCATCGGTTAAGGAGTTTGATAGAGTCGGTATGTATTATTTTCCAAAAGACCAATGATTTCATAAGATTCTATAATTTAATTTAAATCGAACACGGATGACACGGATTTGACGGATTTACTTATTATCCGTGAAAATCCGTGTCATAAGTGCAATCCGTGTTCCATTACAATATTACTCTTAACCGATGACACATGAAATCTCCCCAGCTGTTCACCCTTTCACCCCATTTCAACCTCAGCCTTCCCTATCTTCTCAGCAAGCTTCGCCAGCACTTTCGTCCTCAACCCGCCAACGAACTTGATACTTCCCACAACCAGGTGCCCGCCGCCATTGATACTGGCCTCAGGAATCTCCTCCTGCAGTTCCCTCACCATCTGCGGGATATTCATCAGCACACCCCGGCTGCGCAGCACAGTAAAATCCGGCCCGTACCCCAGTGTCACAATCGCCTTACCAGGATACTTATGGCACAGCCTGTCATGCACCTCACCGCTGGTCTTACCCGGCGGCGGGAACGTAAACTTATGAGCAAAATTCTCCACATCCAGTACATGCAGCAGAGTCCCGCTTGGCAGTTCCTGGGTCTTGACCGACGGCAGTGAAGCTTCAAGCTGCCTCTCGATGGCATCGTTGGCCTGCTTCACCAACAGCGGCACCAATTCCCTATGCCTCTTCAGGTTGCCCAGGTTCAGGACATCATAGTTAATACTCTTTCCCTCACTGAACCGCAGCCAGAAAGCCTCATAATCCAAAGCCAGCGCCATATCCTTCAGGTCTTCCAGGCTGTAGCGCGGTGCCACCAGTTCAATATACTTTGTGGCCTCGGGCGCTTCAGAGCGATCACCCACAGCCGAAACCCCTGGCAGGTGTTTTATCTCCTCAGTCACACCAGGATTTATCATCCTGGCAATCTCGGTACCCAGCATGCCCGTAGTTATACCAAAATCCCCGCCCGCATGGGCAGGGTTCACATGGGCCAGCAGGTATTGGTCTACCACATCGTCCGGATGGTGATGGTCCACTACCATCATGTCCATACCGTACACCTTAGCCTGCAGCATGGCAGGCACATCCTCCTCAGTAGAACCGTTATCCATCAAAAGCACCAGCGGCATTTTCTGCCCGTGCCTTTCATTATCAGCCGTTGCAAAGGAAATGTCCCTGGTAATGTCCACCATTTCATAGAACGGTGCCTTGCTTGGTGAACGCCTGTAAAAATGATATCCCGCATCCGGTCCGCCCACTTCCTGTATCAAAGGTATCACCGCTTTTTCGATAGCAATAGCAGAAGTAATGCCGTCGGCATCTGCATGATGGCGCAATACTATAGGTCGTGAATGGAAAATAGCCCTGCGTATCTCCTTGGCGACAAGTCGCATCTTTGGTCGCAGCGCTTCCAGTATCGGGCTCTCGACCAAGAATTTGATCTCATGGGGTTCGGAGCGCTTATCCAGGGCACTTTCTATCTCCCCTTTGATAGCAGCCGATTCAGCCCCCAACATCTGCCGTATTTCTCTTATCTCAATCTGCAGTTCGCTGTTCCTTACGCTAAGCTCACCAACCACCTTTGCGATCATATCTGATTCTATCTCGGGATATGAACGCTGCCCCGCCTTCTCAAAGGCCGCACAGGGTACTGTTCCGGTCTCATCCGCCACAGTAAATATTGTCGGGCCGCCTGTTTGCTTTATCTGGATGACCTCACCTGAAATATGAACCAGTTTACTGATATGATCGTGAAGCCCGGACACCTGGGTGCGGGGGATATCCTTTTCAACCTGGAGCAACTGGTATTCCCGGAGGCTTACAGGCACCAGGTCTATGTTGCCGTTAGATGCAATGTTCTTCACCTGTACAAATATCGTTTCCCCCACTTCAGGGGTCCTGGTCAGGTGCTTCTCATGTGCCAGCCCGCGGGTACGCGGGTTCAGGTTCACGAAAGCACCGAAATTGGCCAGGCTGTCAACCACACCCTCATAGGTCAAACCGATCTCTATATCAGAAGTATCACAGGCAGGACTCAGTTTCTGTACAAGTGGTTTTTTGGCACACGAAGCACACATATCACCTTGTGTATCAGCATCCAGGGGCTGTCCGCATATGCGGCAGCTTGCCTTTTCACCCCTGCCACCGCAGACCTCGCATTTCTGCTTCACTGTAATGGTGCCGGAGCCGCCACACTTCTGGCATTTTCCCCCGCCTTCCAACAGGCTTCCCAGGTCATTTTCTGTCATTTTGGTAAGGTCAAGACTCTTAGGTTTGCCTGATCCCTTGCAGTCAGGACATTCCTGCACAGAGGTATCAATATATCCTGTGCCCTTGCATGCTTCGCATTGTTCGGTCATTGTACTTGAAATATAATTTTATTATTGGAATTTTCAGTATAGTCAAGAACCTAATATTTGATAGATAACTTAAACAGAAATTATCGATGGATAACTTCAACAAAAGTTATCGATAGATGACTTCAATAGAAATCACCGATACTAATGTCTTAACACTTTGATTTTCAGGCAATTATAATTTAACCACAGAGAACACAGAGCTTATATCTGATTTTATTCTCTGTGTCCTCTGTGGTTTATTGCTTATCACTTGTTGGCATATGTATTTTATTAGTTAATATTGTTTGGTTTTTTAACTATAATTGTAATATTCAGTAATTAGAATTCATTAGTCATCGGTTAAGGAGTTTGACCTGCTCAATATGTATCGTTTTCCAAAAAACCAATGATTTTTTATGATTAACCAATTTAGTTTGAATAGAACACAGATGACACGGATTAGACGGATTTTCACGGATTTATTTTCGTATCCGCGCGCATCCGTGTCATCTGTGCAATCCGTGTTCTATCACAATATTATTCTTAATCGATGACACATGAATTAAAATTACTAAAATTTCCGTTCGATCATATAATCCGCCAAAGCCAGTAGTATATCCTTAGCTTCAGTGTCTGGAAGAACGTCCAGTTTTGCCTTGCCCTCTGCCACACAATTCCGGGCCGTGGTCAGGGCATAGTCAATGGAACCTGAATCTTCAAGCTTCTCCAGGGCATCATCAATCTCCTCCCTGGTAGCCTCTCTTTTGCCGAACACATCCAGTTTTACATTATTTTCCCTGGCGTGGATGACAATTAAGGTCTGCTTACCTTCCATCAGGTCGCTTCCCCTGACCTTTCCCAGCACATCTTCCGGCGTAACCAGATCCAGTACATCATCATATATCTGGAAACCCACGCCGGTCAGCCGTCCAAAATCCCACAGTGCCTGGGCTTGCCCAAGAGTTGCGCCACCGAGGACAGCTCCCATCTTACAGGATGCTGCATACAATATGGCGGTCTTTTTTTCCACCATTTCCATGTACTCGGCCTCAGATACATCAGTCCTTTTCTCAAAACTGATATCAGTCCACTGTCCTTCACAAATCTCTATACACGTAATGGACATAAGGATCATGCATTCCACCAACCTGGCTGCGTCAGCATTGGTCTGGCTGAGGATGTGGAACGACTTTGAATACAACGTATCACCTGCCAGTATGGCACCGGAAAGACCCCATTTCACATGGACTGCCGGTATCCCCCGCCTGAGGTTGTCCTCATCCATGATATCGTCATGTATGAGAGTGAAGTTATGGACCAGTTCAACAGTGGTAGCTGCAGGAATAACATCCTGCGGGTTCCCGCCAACGGCTTCGGTGGAAAGGAAAAGAGCCGCAGGACGCAACCGTTTTCCACCCGCATCAAAGAGGTATCGCATAGCACGATAAAGTTCATCAGGCTCTCCGATCGGCATCAGGTTCTGGATAGAACCATCCACCATTGAGCCTCTTTTATTTATTTCTTCAAGCAACTCCATATTAATCCCCTGTACAATATATAATTATTCCACAAGTATCTCTTCACCGTTACGCATGATAAGTACATTCTCACCGAAAACATAACCAGCATCTTCGGCCATTTCCATATAATGGCCATGCATCTCAATATTTCCGTGTGCAGGTATCACGTATTCGGGACTTATTAACCTTAGCAGTTCCCAGTGGTCTTCCTTATACGCATGACCTGAAACATGCACATTATCATATATCCGTGCCCCTTTCATTCCCAGTTTTGTTTCAAGCGAATACCGGTTAGCCCGGGTCAGGGGATTTGGTATCACGTTTGCAGAAAATACCACTTTGTCACCCTTTTCGATCTTGTAATCAGTATCATTTGAAGCTATCCTGGGCAGTATGGCACCGGGCTCGCCCTGATGACCTGTGACAATGGGCAAGTACTTTTCCCTGCCTTCTTTATTAATGCGTTTAAGGGCCTTATCAATTGATTTTCGGTGGCCGTATATCTCAAGGTTCTTAGGGAATTTTAAATATCCCATCTTTTCGGCAGTACCAACATACTTCTCCATCGAACGTCCCAGCAACACAGGGATGCGCCCCATCTCTGCTGCTGCATCAATTATGGACTTTATCCTGGCTATATGGGATGAGAACGTAGTAACGATCACTCCGGACTCGGCCTCCTCGGTACCCAACAGCACATCAGATACCAAATCCGCTGCTATCTTCTCAGACGGGGTCTTACCCTTGCGTTCCGAGTTGGTACTTTCCGTAATCATCAGGGTTACACCCTCTTTCCCGATCTGACGCAGACGCTCAAAATCAGGTGCTTCACCTATAGTTGGTGTACGGTCTATCTTGAAATCGTTTGCATACAGTATAGTACCATCAGGCGTGTGTATGGCGGCAAAAGCTGCATCAATAATACTGTGCTGCACCCTTATAAGCTCAATTGATATTTTGGAGCTCACCTCATACATCTGGCCTGTTAGAAGGGCCTCAACCTTGTTGTTCACCTTATATTTCTTCTCATTACTTATCTGCTGCTTGATCAGCTCTGTTGTATACGGTGTGGATAAGATAGGCGCATCATACCTGTGTGCCAACTTTGGTATGGCACCAATATGGTCCAGATGCCCGTGAGTACACACGATGGCCTTTACCTTTCCTCCGACCTGCTTCATCACCCTGTCATCGGGTATTACACCCATATTGATTAGGTCCCGGGAATTTATCCTGTCTATCTCTACATCTTCATGTATCTGGACCCTGTCAAGACGGAGTCCCATATCCATTATGATGACTTCTTCACCCACTCGTATTGCAGTCATGTTGCGACCCATTTCATTATAGCCGCCTACCGCTGTAATGCCTATTTCTGTCATTAAAAATTCTCCTTCTAAATATTCATATATTCTACAATTGTTTTTCTCATCTATCTACACGCAAACCGGGCTGTATCAAACCCGCGTTCATTTAAATACTCGTTAATTTTTCCTGTTATTACTACCTGGGATTCCATAAGTTCCCCAATGGCAGCACTGCCGGTCAGGAACATGGCAGTCTTCAATTCTTCCAGAAATGCACCAAGCTTGGCCTTCACATCTTCCGGTCCATTTAACGCCGGTACTACAAGCGGCAGTGCTGTAGCGCACACGCTGGCACCTATTGCAATGGATTTTGCCATATCCATCCCTGTACGTATCCCTCCGGTTGCGATAACCGGCACTGAAATGTTACTTTCTATTACACTAATAGCCGTGGGTATACCCCAGTCCCTAAACAGGTTGCCCAGTTCTTCGCTCCTGGTATCGGACTGCTGCCTGGCCCTGTAGACCTCCACACCAGCCCAGGTTGTACCGCCCATGCCCCCAACATCTATAGCAGACACACCGGCATCGCACAATTGTTGTGCCACCTCACGACTGATACCTGCTCCTGTCTCCTTGGCTATCACAGGTATCGTAAGTTCGTCACATACCTGTTTGATAAGTCCAAGCCCGCCTTTTGCATCTGTATCACCTTCGGGCTGGATGGCCTCTTGCAGGAAGTTCAGGTGTATGGCCATGGCATCGGCATCTATCATTTCAACAGCCTGCCTGACACCCTCTACCCCGTATTCCTTAAGCTGGGGCAAGCCTATATTTCCGTATACAAAAGCATCGGGTGCAGTCTCCCTTACTATCCCAAACGATTCCTCCTGGGTAGGGTCTTCGATGGCAGCCCTCTGGCTGCCTACACCGATGCCAATTCCCATCTCCTGTGCGGCAAGTGCCAGTGCTTCATTCACTTTCGCAGTATCGGGATGGCCTCCGGTCATGGAAGCTATTAATAAAGGGAATGCCAACCTGTGACCAAGGAACTCAACTGAAGTATCTATCTCCTGCCTGTTGATCCCTGGCAGTGCATTGTGTACAAGAGTTATTTCCTCGAATCCTGTTCGCCTGAAATTGTGATTATCCCTGTTTGCTTCCACATTCCGGTTGGCACACAATTCAAGATGTTCGATCTTCCTGTTTGATGTACTCATGTTTTCCTTATTATTATTATCAAGAACTCACTTATCCTTTTGTATAAGTGTACCCGGTGTCGCACCATCCAGGAAGGCACGAACATTCCCTGGTATCGATGCATTGAATATCCGGCTGCTGATACCTGACCTGTCAGCAAGGTCTACAAGTTCCATTACTTTTCCCAGCATGCCACCGGTAACATCGGTATGTGAAGATCCGCCAATATGAACTTTTACCTCATCGAACGATGCAGGTGTTATCACAGGTAATGTGTGTCCTTTTTCATCCAGTACACCATCTGTCACGCTGGCGATACCGATACTTTCAGCACCCAGCTTTTGTGCAATATACGGCACTACCTGGTCACCGCTTAAAACGGCCGCACCTCTTGTTGCATCCATTACCACGTCACCATGAAGTACAGGAACCATACCCTTTTCCAGCATTACACTGATATTTGCACCGAACATTTCACTAATACGTCCGTTATCCAGCAGGAAACTACCGAAAGGATGA
>Ga0255366_10215_pt1 | contig 11786 bp, 9 predicted proteins | sample ANMaggSeSYBR01C4_FD_182086 | JGI IMG/M metagenome (GOLD analysis project Ga0255366, IMG submission 182086) | Sediment cell enrichment communities from methane seep in Santa Monica Basin, California, United Staets - ANME aggregate JGI... | ecosystem: Environmental > Aquatic > Marine > Cold seeps >... | reverse complement strand
TTGTCGTAATGGGAAGGAAGTCCTATGAAATGATCCTCTCATTTGGTATCGAATGGCCCTACAAGTTCGCACGATCATATGTTCTTACTCACAGTAATAAGTTCGAGGATACTGACCTTGTGAAATTTACTAGTATTCCTGTTGAAGAGCTTGTGGAACAACTCGCCTCTGAAACAAAAAAGAATATCTGGATATTGGGTGGCGGAGAAGTTGTCCGGGAGTTTCTTGAATCCAAGCTCATCGATGAGGTCATCATTGGGGTGATGCCTGTTCTTTTGGGGGAGGGAATTCCATTGTTCCGCGAGGTTACCTATAAGACCGAACTGAAGCTACTTGATGTAAAACAGTATGAAAAAGGGATGGTTCAGCTTCATTATGAAACACTGGTCTGAAGTTTTCTCACCGAAACGATAAATGTTCTTTTCTTAGAAAAACATTATCTATCAGTATTCTCAATATAATTTAGTTAGTTGATTACTCGCTTAAATACTGGTCTGACATTATATCGTTTATATTGTTTAGAAATTCACAGGTATCACAATGCTTGAAAAATTATTCGATCCGGCTTCTGTGGCTGTCATCGGTGCCTCCCGAACTGAAGGGAAAGTGGGGCGGGCGGTGCTTGACAATCTGCTTGAAAGCTACAGTGGCAGGATAATCCCTATTAATCCTAAAGCTGATGAGATCCTCGGTCTGCCCTGCTATCCGACCATTCTGGACGCACCCGGGGGAGCAGAGCTTGCAGTAGTTGTTGTGCCTGCTGTACTTGTTCCCGATGCGCTCGAAAAATGCGGTCTGGCAGGAGTAAAGAACGTAGTTGTTATTTCCGCAGGTTTCAAGGAGGCAGGTATCGAAGGTTCGAAGCTTGAACGTAGGTGTGCTGAGATCGTAAAAGAACACGGGATGCGTATGGTGGGGCCGAACTGTCTGGGTATCATTGATACTGCATCCGGTCTGAATGCTTCCTTTGCTGCATCCATGGCCAAGAAGGGCAACATAGCAATGATGTCCCAGTCAGGTGCAATATGCACTTCAACCCTCGATTGGGCGGATGCAAGAGGGGTAGGTTTCTCGAAGTTCATCAGTCTTGGGAACAAGGCAGATCTGTCCGAGAACGATTTCCTGCTTGAAATGGAGGATGATGAAAATACTGCTGTAATAGCTGCTTATCTTGAGGGTGTGAAGGACGGACCGAAGTTCATGGAGATAGCCCGCGAGGTTTCACGGAAGAAACCTGTCATTGTGATAAAATCAGGCAGGACCGCAGTTGGTTCAAGGGCGGTTTCCTCTCACACCGGTACCCTCGCAGGTTCTGATGAAGCTTACAATGCTGCATTTTCCCAAAGTAATGTTATCAGGGCTGATTCCGTTGAACAGCTAATGGACTACATACGTGCCTTTTCCAGCCAGCCAATACCCGATGGTCGTAACATCGCCATCATCACAAATGCGGGTGGGCTTGGTATTCTGACAGCAGATGCTTGTCAGTTCGCGGGGCTTTCCCTTTCATCATTTAATGAGGACACTATCGGTAAGTTGCGGGGTAAACTTCCTTCTGCAGCCAGCCTTTATAATCCGGTAGATGTATTGGGGGATGCTCGTCCTGATATCTACGGGTTTGCAATTGAAACAATACTTGATGATCCGAACGTAGATGGTGTTATCCTTCTAACTTCTCCGCAGGCAATGACGGAAATTAAGAGCATTGCGGAAGTGGTTGCCAAAAAATGTGCACATACGAAGAAGCCCATATTATGCAGTTTTGTAGGCGGTACGCGGATCGAAGAGGGTGAAGCTATCCTGAACCGTCATCATATTCCGAATTATCCTTTCGCTGAAAGAGCAGTTGCCAGCATGGCAGCTCTATGTGATTATGGCGTCATGAGGGAACATGAATATGTTCTGCCTGAGAAGTTCGATGTAGATAAGGAATTCGTATCTTCTCTGCTAAGGGATGCTATCTCAAATGGGAGGCGCACTCTCGGGCTCGAATCCTTTGATATTCTCAGGGCTTATGGCATACCTGTGGTGGAAACCCTCAATGTGAAGACATTGCAAGGAGCGTTGGATGCATGTGAGAATATGGGATATCCCGTTGTGATGAAAGTACTTTCTGCTGATATCTCACACAAGACCGATGTGGGGGGTGTTCGCATAGGGCTTGAGAATGCGGATGATGTTGAGCGGGCATACCTTACAATGATGTCGGATGTGAGACGTTACATGCCACACGCAGTGGTCTCCGGTGTACAGGTCCAGAAAATGATCACTGGTGGTAAGGAGGTCATCATTGGTATGAACCGGGATGTGCAATTCGGTCCACTGCTTATGTTCGGTCTTGGCGGGACATACGTGGAAGTGCTTAAGGATGTGTCATTCAGTGTTGCTCCTGTTGGAGTGGATGTGCTCAAAAAGATGGTATCATCCATCAGGACATATCCTATATTGACGGGGGTAAGGGGCGAAAGTCCTTCTGATATCGCATCGATCGTTGATACTCTTTGCAGGGTGTCACAACTTGTATCGGATTTCCCTGAGATACTTGAATTTGAGATAAATCCTCTTATGGTGTTGCCTGAAGGTCAGGGATGTGTTGCCATGGACATAAGGTTGACACTTGGAGGCGAATGAATATGCTGATATTATTTAAATTAAAAGAAATGGAGGTTGGACAGTGTGGCTTCAATATTGATAAGTTCCTCTGAGAAATATTCCGGAAAAAGTTCCCTGTGTGCAGGTATTGGTATTATACTTAAGGACAAGGGTTACTCTGTCGGTTACATGAAACCGGTGGGTAATATGCTGGTGGATGTAAATGGTGTGCTTTCAGATGAGGATTCGGAGCAGGCACGTAAGCTCTTCGACCTGAAAGATGATATTAAGAACATCACGCCTATCCTTCTTACTGACAACCTTGTGGAAGATGCTCTTGCAGGTGTCGAAAAGCATCTTGATAAGACAATTATCGATGCTTATGGCGAGATATCCAGGGACAAGGATGTTGTTCTTTTGGAAGGTACAGGCGGCATCGGTGGCGGGGCAATATACGGTCTGTCCGACCCGCAGGTTGCTTCTATTATCGGGACCAAGATCCTTCTGGTCACCCGATATGAGTCCATACATGCGATCGATCGTATTCTTTCGGATATCGAACTGATACACGACCCGGATATGTTCGCAGGTGTCATTCTCAATGAAGTGGATGAAGGACAGCTTGAGCATGTTTGTGAGCTGGTGGTACCTTTCCTTGAAAATAAAGGGGTCAAGGTGCTTGGTGTGCTTCCAAAGGACACTACTCTTCGTTCGGTCCCTATCTCTGAGATAGTTGAAGACCTTCACGCAGAGGTTCTTGCAGGTTCTGAGAATGTCGAGGTGCTTGTGGATCACTATCTTGTGGGGGCAATGGAAGTGAATTCCGCTATCAAGTATTTTAGGCGTACTCCCAATTCGGTTGTGATCACAGGGGGTGACAGGTCTGATATTCAGATGGCTGCGATCGAAGCACGCGTAAAATGTCTTGTTCTTACAGGTAATCTTCAGCCAAGTGCAGCTGTGCTTGGTAGTGCGGATGAGGCACAGATACCTGTGATCCTCGTTCGAGGGGATACGATGTCGACCATTGAAAGAATGGAACGGCTAATAGGGCGTGCAAGGTTCAGGCGTGAACATAAGCTCGGTCGTATGGTAGAGCTTATTAATAACAATGTGAATGTCAAAGAGCTTATGTCGCTGATCGGCCTTTGATGTCCTTCATTCTTTAATATTTTTGAAAACACTTTTTGGGGTGCCAGATGGATATGCATAAATATAGATTGGTTTATAATGTCGTGCATCTCATTAATTTCAATTGCAAATTCAAATTATCAGGATTATATGATCAGTATTACCGGTGATGAATACCTTGACTGCTAAAGATTTTCTCACGATAGACGATTTTGATATAGGGGATAGAACAATTCTTGTGAGGGTGGACCTGAACTCTCCGATGAGCCCTAGCGGTGGCATACTTGATGATATGAGGATCAAAAGCCATATACCGACCCTTAGGGACCTGGAGGATGCGAAGGTAGTGCTGTTAGCTCACCAGAGTCGACCAGGAAAGAACGATTTCACTACTATGCAACTACATGCTGATGTGATGTCCAGTTCACTGGGTCGGAAGGTTACCTATATCGATGATATTTTTGGTTCCCATGCAAGAGAGAACATCGCTTCAATGGAAAAGGGGGATGTTATCCTTCTGGAGAATGTGCGTTTCTATTCCGAGGAAACACTGAAAAGACCTGTTAGTGAACATCAGGGAACTCACATGGTGCGAAAACTTGCTCCTCTGTTCGATATTTTCCTGAACGATGCATTTGCGGTATCCCACCGTTCCCAGCTTTCGATCACAGGGTTTACCGGACTTCTTCCTTCCGGGGCAGGCCGTCTCATGGAGAGGGAAATAACTTCTCTGGATGTGAGCCTTAAAGGTTCTGAATCTCCGTGTATATTCGTTCTCGGCGGTGCGAAGGTTGATGATTCCCTCAAGGTGGCTGAGCATGTCCTTTCAAGTGGCGGTGCTGACAGGGTTCTGGTCACAGGCGTGGTCGCAAATGTCGTGCTTGCTGCATCAGGTGTCGATATTGGTGCACCTAATATGAAGTTCATCGAATCCCAGGGATATCTCGACCAGATAGATAAGGCGAAAAATATCCTTGAGAGATTCGATGGTAAGCTCGTTTTTCCAAGGGATGTTGCTCTTAATGATAATGGAGAAAGGATCGAGGCAAACATTGATGATGTGGCTTCGACGAACCTTCCAATAAACGATATCGGTCTTGAGACCATTGTGGCCTATTCAAGCGAGATCGAAAATGCGAAGACCGTTGTTCTAAATGGTCCTGCGGGCGTTTCCGAGATAGAGGGCTTTGAGATAGGTACATCTGAGATCATCAAGGCAGCAACGAATGCCGGGTATTCAATTGCTGGCGGTGGCCACATTACTGCCGAGGTGCGTAATATGGGTTATGAGAAGATGTTCTCACACATAAGCACAGGTGGCGGGGCATGTATTGATTTTCTTGCCGGGGACCTGTTGCCTGGCATTGAAGCTTTAAAGGTTGCTGCAAAAAGATATAGGGAATTTGAATAAAATCTGTGTGGGGGTTAATATGCTAAGTGCTTCTGAAGGGGAACAGGCCGTAAGGCTTGCAAGGAATACCATTGAGTCATTTCTGAAAGATGGAGAGCTGTCAGAGGTCATCGATCTGCCGGAGGTTTTCGGTGAATCGCGTGGTGTTTTCGTGACGCTGACGAAGAACGGTGATCTGCGAGGGTGTATTGGTCATCCTTATGCGGATTCGGCTTTGGAAAGTGCAATTGTAGATTCTGCGATCTCGGCTGCCACAAGGGACCCTCGTTTTCCAATGGTCGATATTTCCGAGATGTCTGATATTATCGTAGAGGTCACGGTCCTGACACAACCGGAACTTATCGATGTTCTTCCGGAGAAGTTGCCTGAGGTCATCGAAATCGGTCGTCATGGTCTGATCGCGAAGATGGGAATGTATCAGGGTCTGTTGCTTCCGCAGGTTGCACCGGAGAACGATTTTGATGCTATCGATCTTTTAAACCATACCTGTCTAAAGGCAGGCTTACCACAGGATGCATGGCTTACTGGGGCGCAGATGTACTGGTTCGAAGGGCAGATCTTCAAAGAGGTCGAGCCCCGTGGGGATGTCGAGGAAGAGAAGTTCAATTCCTGTTGTAAGTGAAAATAGAGTAGATGAAAGAAATGCTTTCATCTATATTTCTTCATGGTTTCCAGAAGGTCGGATACATTCGTTTCTAGCTCATTTGCGGATTCTCCGATCATGAGATTAACAAGACCTTCGGGTCCCAGTGTCCTGAAATCGGTTTTCAGGCCGATGATAGTCTTCTTCTTTGAATATGCGTACCCTATTTCCCACGCTGTGCCTGAATCGATATCACTGCCGCCATCGAGGACTGCTACCACTATATCGCAATTGTCAATAGCGTCAAGGTTCAACTGGAATATATTGTTGGAGTCCATTTCTTCCCTTGCTGCTTCTGTATCGTTGGAATCTTCCTGTGGCACAAAGACATCGAATCCGAGACCTTTCAGTGCAGTTTCCAGTTTCCTGTTAAAATCCTGTTCAGCTTCTGAAAAAAGTGGTGCTGCCAAATATATATTTTTGGTAGTATTCATTTTATCTCCTTTAGTCTTAGTAGTGCCTTCGATGTAATGTTGGTCAAGGTTGATAATTATTCTTATTTAAAAAATAACAAGCTTAATTAGTATTGGAAATATACATAACATCATGACCGATATGATAAATGCAGGAATTGTCGGCGCTTCCGGTTATACCGGCGGTGAACTGATGCGTCTGCTTTTGAACCATCCGTATGTCAATATTGAAACGGCTACGTCACGCCGTTTGTCAGGTGAAGCGGTAAGTGATACTCACAAACATCTGCGCGGACTGGTGGATCTTGAATTTGAGGACCTTTCTCCTGAAGATATCAGGGGCAGATGTGATGTTGTCTTCGTAGCTGTACCTCATGGGACCGCAATGAACATAGTTCCCGAGCTTATTGATGATAATACTAAAGTTATCGATCTTAGTGCCGATTATCGTTTGAAGACAAGTGTCTTTGAACAGGTCTACAACATGGAACATGCTGACCCAAGGGATGCTGTTTTCGGTCTTGTGGAACTTCATCCTGAAGTGAAGGATGAGTCCTTCGTTGCAAATCCGGGATGTTATCCCACAGGTGCAATTCTGTCAGCTGCTCCTCTTGCGGCTGCAAAACTTCTCAAGATGGCCATATTCGATTCCAAATCCGGAATTACCGGGGCAGGGATAAATCCTACAATGGCGTCCCATTATCCTAACATGGCAGAAAATGTCCAGGCATATAAACTGACCACTCACAGGCATCGGGAAGAGATCCTTCAGGAACTGAACAGGCTGGATAATGGTTTTACTGATGTGAACTTCACACCACACGTTGTTCCTTCCATTCGTGGTATCCTTACCACTGCACATCTTTTCACAAAGGAGAAGATGTCGTTGGAGGATGTACGTGAGCTTTATCACGAATTCTACAGGGACAAGCCTTTTGTGAGGGTAGTTGATGATATTCCTTCCCTTAGCGCTGTAAGGGGCTCGAACTTCTGTGATATTGGTTTTGAGGTCGATGCCAACACCAGCCGTATCGTTGTTGTTTCAGCAATTGATAATCTGGTGAAGGGTGCTTCAGGTCAGGCGATCCAGAACATGAACCTTATGTGCGGTTTTGATGAGACCACTGGTCTTCGTATAGCTGCGACATCCCCATAAATTACGATAGGAGATATGATCATGAATGTAAAAGATATTATGAGCAGTAATGTCATTGTATGCAGTCCGCAGGATACTATTAGCAGTACTGCACAGTTGTTGAAGAAAGAGAACATTAGCGGCGTTCCTGTTGTTAATGAGGGTAAGGTCGTAGGGATCGTTTCCGAAGTAGATCTATTGAAATTGCTTAACATCCCTGAACATGGCGGGCTTTGGCTTCCCAGTCCTTTCGAGGTAATTGAGATCCCCATACGTGAGCTCATTAGTTGGGAAGATACCAAGAAGATGCTTTCTGATGTTGGTTCAAAACCTGTCAGCGACATAATGGAAAAGGATGTGTTCACGGTAGGTCCGGAAAGTTCTGTGGAGGATGCTTCCAGATCAATGAGCCGGCACAAAATTAACAGACTTCCTGTTGTCGATAATGGTGAACTTGTAGGTCTTATAACCCGCGGCGATATCATTCGCGGTCTTGCAGGCATTTAAAGTGGTGTTATGAAAGCGAAAGATAGCGGCCTATGTGCAGTAAAAGGAGTTCGTGCTTTCGGTATCAAGCCGGGAAAGATGGGCCTTGCGATCATCGTGGCTGAAGGGAATGCTGCGGGCGTTTTTACCAGGAACAAGGTCATAGCTGCTCCCCTGGTCGTTACAAGGGAAGCTCTTGGTAAGAATGGCAAACTGGTAGCGGTGATAGCAAATAGTGGCAATGCCAATGCTTTTACAGGTGAGCAAGGTCTCGCCGATGCAAGGGAAATGGCCTCTATCCTTTCTGAAAGACTGGATGTCGATAGTGACCTTATCGCAGTGGCATCTACCGGTGTTATTGGCAGGAAGCTCGATATTGATTGGATACGTGATAATGTCGATGAAGTGATGAGCGGTCTTGTAGCATCACCTCAGGGTAACAGTCATGCTGCAAGGGCTATAATGACAACTGATACGTTCCCAAAGATGACTGCGATCGAGCTTGATTGTGGTGTCTGTATAGGCGGTATCGCAAAGGGTTCCGGCATGATCGAGCCTAACATGGGGACTATGCTTGGTTTTGTCTACACTGATGCAGCTCTTTCATCGGACGTACTTGATGAATGCCTCAAGGAAGCAGTTGACAGAAGCTTCAATATGGTCGTAGTGGACGGCGACACAAGTACTAACGATATGGTGCTTCTTACAGCTACGGGAGCTACCGGTATCTCTCCTGATATAAATGAATTTAAGGCAGGACTTGAGCATGTTCTTGTGGACCTTGCAAAACAGATCGCAAAGGACGGTGAAGGTGCTACTCGACTTATCGAAGCACAGGTGACCGGTGCAGTCTCTGAAGAGGATGCTCGCCTTGTCGCAAAGGCTATCGTACGTTCTCCGCTTGTGAAATCTGCTATTTTTGGTAAGGACCCGAATTGGGGTAGAGTTGTTGCAGCGGCAGGATATTCCGGTGCTGAACTGGAGCAGGATAGGCTATCTCTTGCTTTTTCCAATGGTGTGGATACTGTTTATCTTGTAAACGAGGGTAATATCCTCTCTGAAGATAAAGAACACCTGCAGAAGCTGGAAGCTATCATGGGAAGTTCGGAAGTCATTATTATGGTGGGCCTTGCTCTTGGCAGTGCAAATGCGAAGGCATGGGGTTGTGATCTTACGTATGATTATGTAAGGATCAATGCTGAATATACTACATGATACGACTGGTTGACGGTTTTTTATCGAAGGTGATCTTATGGATATTGGGGAGTGGGAATCTGTTTATCGTGAGTCCTATAAGGACATTTGTTCGTCTCTGGACAATGTAAGGGGAATGTTCGTAGCTTACAACAGTAACATTGACGCTATCAAACATGTAAGCGAGGAAGATATTTCAATGCTGTTGGCGCAGGTCGATCAAAATGAGGTACAGGATAAGTTGTTTGAATATCCTCGGGAGATAGATTCTCCTTCCGATCTTCTGGCAAGGCTTATTATTGCCATGCGTGATGGGAAAGCAGCGGAGGTTCCGACAAATACGACCGAGGTCCATGAGTGGCTTACTGATCATCTGGGTTTTGATCATGCACGTATGGGTGGTCAGGCAGGTATTATCTCTAATCTTCTGGCATCCATCGGACAAAATGTGATCACCTATGTTCCATGGCTTTCCAAGGAGCAGGCTGACTATTTTGTAGATTCGGATAATCTTCTATTTCCGGTCGTGGAAGGGGATCAGCTTAAACTTGTTCGTCCTAGGGATGCTTATGATCCTCAAAATGAGCCCAAGGTGAACTGGATACTCGAATTCTCAAAGGGCATGAGTGTTAATTTCAAAGGGGAAAATTTCATTGTGCCAAGGGATAATCGTCTTATCATCTCTTCCCGTCCAAAATGGATCCGTATCGAGATGGCTCCGGAATTGTATGAGCGGATCCCTTCTCTTCAGGCTAATGTCGATGGTGCGCTACTTGCCGGTTATCAGATGATAAAAGAAGAATATGAAGATGGTTCTACCTATATGGACTACATTGATAAAGCTGTCAATGTGATCGAAAGGCTCAAAGAGGGAAATCCGAATATAAGGATACATATTGAGTTCACGTCCATTCAAAATAAGCTTATCAGAAGTTCGATTCTTAAATATATCGTAAGAAAGCACGTCCACTCGTTGGGGCTTGATACAGTTGAAGTCGCAAATGCGTTGAATGTTCTTGGTTATGAAGAGCTTGCATATTCTGTCATCAATAAGGGTGAGAATGCGATAGTTTCTCTTTTTGAAGGTGCGGTGAAGCTTTTAAAAGAGCTGGAACTTGAAAGGGTGCATATACATTCTCTTGGTTTTTACATCTGTGTTGTTGCTAAGGATTGTCCGGTATCTGTTCTCGATCACCGTAAAGCTTTATTGTTTGCTTCCACTACCGCAGCCGCACAGGCATTACAGGGAGAGATAGTTTCTCTTGAAAGTACTGCCTCCGGTCTCGATGTTCCTGTCTCTGAAAAAGGATATGGTGATCTTGAGAGATTGAAGGACCATCTTGTGAGCAGTGGCATGTGCTGCATGAAGGATTTCGAGAATGGCTGCATTCGCACACCCCAGTATGATGCTATCGTTGTTCCTGCAAAGGTTGTCAGCGAGCCTGTGGCTACTGTTGGCATTGGTGATGTCATTTCAGCAGCTGCATTTGCCGGTTTTCTTTCCAAGCTTAAATGAGGTGAGATGATGAAGTTCCTCTGCGGCTACAACATGAACTTGGATGCTGTTTATTCCATTACCGGGGAAGATATTGCTGAATTGCTGGAATTGGTGGACCCCACTGTTCTATTCGACAGCTTTCAGCGTTCATCAGGTGATATCAATTCGATATCTGATCTTCTCGCAGGTCTTGTTGGCTGTATGCAGGAAGGGACTGGTGCGGAATGGTTCATTCAGGACGTGTCTGTTTTTAGGTTTCTGATGGAGCATTTTTATGAGCAAGCAGTGGTACGGCTTGGGGGTAATATGGCTATCATGGCAAACGTTATGTCGGAGATGGGGGCAGAAGAGGTTGTCGTTAATCCAGTGGGTGATATTGGTTCGATAAGGCCGTTGATATCGGGGGAGAGCGTGGTCTTTCCGGAAGAAAGTGATAATGATTTAAAAAGCACTTTTAAAGGTGCTAAGGAAAAGATCGTCCATTTTGTCTTTGATTTTAAGAAAGGGCTTCGTTTTGAGCTTTTCGGGAAGAATATTACTGTTCCGAGGGAGAACAGGTTCATTGCTACTTATGATAATGTGAATACTGAACTCTATATATCTCCTGCTTTTGAAGATTACAGTCTTGAATATGTAAAAGTTGCGAATGGTGCTATGGTTTCAGGTTTTAATCAGCTTCGTTCAGTTTATCCGGATGGTTCTGGTCCTGTTGAGAAGTTTGAAAAGGCCCGATCTTTGATGAGGGGATGGAAAGTGCTGAATCTGGACCTGCTGGTCCATGCCGAGCTTGGGCATTTCTCGACCTCTGAGCTGGCAGTTTTCATATTTACGGAACTTTCGGGTATTGCGGACAGTATTGGGATGAACGAGGATGAAATAGGTATGCTATTTGAGATACATGGCATTCCAGAAGATCAATTCCAGAGAATAGATTCCAGTATTATCGTTGAAGCATGTGTGAAATGTATTCGTGCAACCGGCCTCAAGAAAATGGTTGTCCATACGCGTGATCTCATTGTATCGGTCTTTAAAGATACGGTCTCTTCATGTGATCATGAGATGCAGAGTCTGGAATTTGGAATTATGTGTGCTGCATTTTTTGCAGCGACAGGTAAACTTCCGGTTAGGTCTGATCTTGAAGATTCAGTTGGTGAGTTTTCCGTAAGTGAATATGGGATAGAGCAGATTGGGAGAGTGAAGAAGTTCATGGGCTGGGATGATGTCCATGTTGACTCTTGTGTGGGGTCAGGTGTGGGGGCGTGTGGCAAATATGATGGTCTTAA
>Ga0255366_10213_pt1 | contig 11798 bp, 8 predicted proteins | sample ANMaggSeSYBR01C4_FD_182086 | JGI IMG/M metagenome (GOLD analysis project Ga0255366, IMG submission 182086) | Sediment cell enrichment communities from methane seep in Santa Monica Basin, California, United Staets - ANME aggregate JGI... | ecosystem: Environmental > Aquatic > Marine > Cold seeps >... | reverse complement strand
GCGTTGGTATAAAGGCCGCAAATAAAAATATAAATACTGGTCCTGCGAAAGTGCGTAAGGGTATATCTCCTGCCATATGTCCGCCAAGATAAAGTAAAGGCGCAACTGGCGGCGTTATCAAACCACATCCTGAAAGTAATATGGTAATCACACCAAAATGATAGGGATCAAATCCAATTTTTTTAGCGATAGGTAAAAAAAGAATTGCAGATATGATAACGACAGATCCATCATCAACGATCATACCCAAGAAAAATATTAATAAAGATATTAAGAGTACAATTCCGTATTTATTCGTGGTAAACTGCATAATAAGTGCTAACAATTGCTCAGACACTTGTTCTATTATTAATACTCTACTCATCACCAAAAAGAAAAAGACTAACAGTAAAATGCTTCCTATAAGTTTTGATGCATCAAATAATATTTTACCAACTTCATTTATTTTAATCGTTCGGTAAATAAATAGACCAAGAAGCAAACAGTAAACTACACCGATGGCAGCAGATTCTGTAGGAGTTGCAATACCTCCATAGATAACTCCCAAAACAATGACCGGTATTGCTAGTGTGAGAATATTTTTCCAAATTGACTTTCCTGCTAGTTTAAATTGTTTTTTAGCGCTAACTTGAGGAACTTCTTTCATGTTAGGGCAATATCTCCGATAAATAATGAGATGGGTCAATGAAAGAAAAGTCATCAAAAGTAATCCTGGTCCTACTCCCGTTAAAAAACATCGGGCAATAGATAATCTTCCCAAAAAGCCAAACATAATTGCATTACCACTTGGTGGAATCAATAATGATAAAACGGCAGACGGAATTAAAATAGAAATAGCATATGACGCAGGATAGCCTTCTTTTTTCATAACCGGTAAAAATGCTTGGCCTAGACCGCCTAGACTTGCCATAGAGGATCCTGACATCGCACCAAAAAATGCATTAGCTACAATAACAGCTATTCCTGTTCCTCCTTTTATTCTGGTCAGTCTAATGACTGAGTTGATAACATCTATCAGTCTTTGTGCAATACCGGCCTTACATATGATAGCTCCTAGTAAAACATAAAGCGGAGCTGCTAAAAGCACAAAAGCACTAATTAATGATAAACCCTGCATAGTTGCCCATAATGGGTCTATCCCAAAACTAAATAATAGGTAAAGACCTCCTGCAGCAAATGAAAAACCTATAGGCACACCTAATATCATTAAAACAATGATTATAAGAAAAATGACAAAGACTTCAACCATTGACTTCTCCTTTCTCTTTTAATTTAGCACAAGCTGTTAATTGATCATTTATTTCTAAATCATTTCCCTGGTTAAGAACTACCTGTACAAACCATTTTGTTTCATGTATAAACATTAATGAAAATCCAATAATCAAGGGAAGAACGGCAAATAGCTTAGAAATACCTAAGGGAATAATGGCCATATTTGATTTAGCTACAGACATCCCGTAAAGAATGGAAATATAAGTAAAAGCACCAGTTACCCCCATAGAAATTATTCCTGAAAATATTTTAATAGCCCATCGTATTTTTAGAGGTATTGAAAATTCCTCTAAAACATTAACTCTAATATGGTCATTATCCCTGCTTGCACAGGCTGCACCCAATAAATAGCAATACAGGGCCATGAGAACTGCAACTTCTTCCATTCCCAAAATCATGGTTCCAAACACATAGCGCAATAACGTTCCCAAAGCAACCAGGATTGTTAAACCGGCCATTCCAATGCACGGGATAAGTTTCTCTGTATGCGAAAATATATTAATTGCTATATTTCCTGTTTTATTTTTTTTCATAGAAAAAATATCTCCTTATTTTTTAAGTATAAAATTCCCATCAAAAAAGGTGGAATAAGGCAAGCAAGAAGCTTGCCTTATTCAATTTTATTTACTTATTTTTTTACCGGTGGTGGATCTTTGGTATAGACGGCACCTTGTCTTTCTATTAACCATTCAGATGTGACAACCTTGCCAAAACCATAGTTCATTTCATCCACGGTTAAACCCCATGGAAGTTCTACGGCATTCGCTCTAACAGTATCCATCAGCTCTTTTCCAACCAATTTTTCGAGATACGGCCATTCGGCTGCTCTTGCTTTTTCAGCCATTGTAGCCCATTGATCGCCATCCAGAGTAACTAATATCTGCCAGGGTAAAAGATCTTCTTCGTAATTTCTTACGATATCATCCTCCCACGCTTGCCATCCAAAATCTGCATCAATAGTAAAATCTGCTGCTTCCAAAAGTAACTTTTGGTCTGCTTCCGATAAAGAATCCCATACTGTTCGGGTTAAGATGAGCTCTGCAGGAAATAAAACAGGTGCATAGATGTAAGCATAACTAAAAGCATCTCCGTAAATGGCATATTCAGTAGGAACACAACCTGCAGATGCATCAATGGTCCCTAGAGCTAAAGCTGATGATACTTCAGACATCGGCATGGTCACTGGGTTAAAGCCCATTGCTTTATAACGTATGGTATAATTTTGCGAAGCTTGTACTCTAAGCTTTCTGCCATCCGGATTTACCGGATCAAACGAATCATTGGAAATAACGCAGTCTCCACCAGTCGTACTTCCACTGGGAAAAACACTTAATATCTTCCAATTACATTCTTTAGCTATATCGTCTAAAACAGGAAGCATCCAACCGTCTGTTCCAAATGCTGCTTTGCCGTGGTCAGAATTCCAACCCACGTATCCGATTCCGAGAATATCCCATTTAGGATTCATTGCTGTCCCTGGCCATGTAATGGCTAAGTCTTGTGCACCGGATCCAACCGCTTCCTGCTGAACCATATAATCACCCAGTAAGTTACCTGGATAATGTGTAATCTTGATTCTTCCATTGGAAGCCTTGTCAACTCTTGTGATAAAAGCTTCGGTTATATTAAATAACATTGTACCTGACGGGTAGGGCTGGCTCATTTTCCAGTTGTAGGTTTTTTCTGCTGCCTGAGTTCCACTTACTACAAAAAGACTCATAATCATTAAAGCTGCTAATACTATGATTATTTTTTTCATTTTACTCCTCCATTTTTTCTTTAATTTTAGATTTTTTTACTTTTCATTTGAAATGATCTTTCAATCTTAACTTATAACTAGTTTCCAATTGTCAATGGGCTTTCACCTCCTTTTTATCTATCTCAATTAATCTATAAAGAGTAAAAAATGCTTACTGATGCTAGGTATAGATGGTTAATTGATAGATAGAAATTTTTTAAGTACAAAAGTGCTTATCATTTTTTAGATGTAATTTTATTTTTTTACATTCAATATTTTTACATATGACATTTACAGTATAATCAATTTCCATGGTTATTTTTTTCATATTTTTGCTTAAATACACAGAAGCAAAGTAGTTTTAATTATAAGATCAGATGTGCTAATTCTATCATTTTGGCTCTCAATCTATATCATATAAAATATTCTATTTTTCTTATGCTTCTATCGCCGCCATGGCGCCTTCATAAATTGCCTTGGTGGCATCTTTTGGTTTTAAGGCATCTCCAACAGAATAAACATCAAAGTTAGTATTTTTGAGTTCCTGGGCTAAAATATTATCAGAAAGAACTCCGGTTGCTAACACCACACTATCAATGTCTTTAATTTCCTGTTCCTGGTTATCTTTTTCGATTATGACTGAATTTTTATTAATTTTAATGACTTTGGAGTTGGTTAACACTTTTAAATCAGTCATTTGTTTTATTTCTTCTGATAAAATTATTTGAGCATCGAAAGGCATATCTGTAGCTATATTAGGTAATATTTCTACCAAGAACACTTTTCTTTGTGCAGTTTCCATTAAGTAATGAGCTGTTTCAGCACCCACTGAACCGCCACCGATAACAATAACTCTCTTTCCAGCTGTTTTCTTTCCTGCCAATATATCATCACTATCCACAACCAATGCCTGATCTACACCGGGAATATTGGGTATCAGCGTATTCGCCCCTGTTGCAAGTATAACTGCATTAGGTTTTTTCTTCACAATTTCTTCCTTGTTCAAACGTTTACCCATGTGTGCTTTTATTTTTAAGCGATCTATTTCTTTTCTAAGAAATTCTATACCTTCTAAATAATCTGATTTATTAGGTGGAACGGAAGCCAAGATCAGTCGTCCGCCTAATTCTTCATTTTCGTCATACAGTTCAACATTATGTCCCCTACGGGTAGCTACTATTGCTGCTTCCATGCCAGCAGGACCTCCGCCGATAACAACCACTTTCTTTGATTCTTTGGCAGGTGTAATTTTAAAGGTTGATTCTCTACCGGTTTCCGGATTCATAGTACACTTTACTGCCCGATCCTCAGCATTTCGGTCATGACAACCTTTATTGCAAGCTATGCAAGGTATAATTTCTTCCGATCTACCTTCATGTGCTTTTTTTGCAAAATCAGGATCTGCCAGTAAAACTCTTCCCATACAAACTAAATCAGCTTTTCCACTGGATATTATTTCTTCGGCTAACTCCGGAGTATTAATTCTTCCCGCAGTCATGACCGGTATTTTAACGACCTCTTTAATGTTTTCTGCAAGATAAACATTGATACCGGGCTTATGATACATATTTGGACAAGTACGAACATAAGGAAACATTTGGGCAGATACACTAATTGCCGCTGCACCTAATTTTTCTAAATATTTAGCAATTTCCCGAGAGAGATGCATATCAATGCCATTGGGTCTTAATTCATCTCCTGAAATTCTTACCGTAATGGTAAAATCATCTCCTACCAATTCACGGGATCTTGTAAAAATTTCTTTGATAAAACGCATTCTTCCTAAGAAAGATCCTCCATATTGATCAGTTCTAAAATTGGTCAAAGGAGACATAAATTGAGCAATCAAATAGCCGTGAGCACCATGTAATTCTACCGCATCAAATCCTGCCTCTTTTGCTCTTCTTACTCCCTGGGCGTAATATTCCACATAATCTCCTACTTCTCGCGTTGTGAGAGCTCTGGGTAAATCATATTCTGCTGCCTCCGGTTCAAATACTGAAGCTGATACCGGTTGGTAACCGCAAGTAGCAATATTGGTTTCACGCCCGGAATGATGAATTTGAGCTGATATTTTAGCACCAGCCTGGTGAATGGCATCAGTCATTCTTTTTAAACCAAGAATTCTACTATCATTGTCTATAAATATTTGACCCCCAAAATTTCCATCAGCATGAATAAGTACTGATCCAATAGTAATTAGCCCGGTACCTCCCTCAGCTTTTCTTTTATAAAAAGCAATTTCTCTATCAGTAATTGAACCATCAGGAGGTGTTATATGTACCGACATTGCTGCTAATACAATTCGATTTTTAAGTTGCATGGTTCCAATAGTAATTGGGGAAAATAAATGATTAAATTGATTTTTCATTTTCTACTCCTTAATTTTAATATATTATAACTATTTTCTTCTGTAAGCTAATAAACATCCACCGTCTACCAGCAAGGTATGTCCATTGATATCCTTGGCATCTTCCGAACATAAAAATTTCACTGCATCTGCCATATCAATGGGGTCGGCAATTCTTCCCAAAGGGTAAGAGGTCCTAACCCATTCACCCTTGAAATAATCATCTCCGAATAAATCTGTAATCATTTGAGTTTTAGTTGTAGCAGGAGCAATTGCATTTACATTAATATTGTAAGGGCCCAGAAATTCAGCTAATCCCGTAGTGAGCATTCGCACGGCGGCTTTTGAAACATCATATGCCATACTGCACCGGGTAGAAGTAATATAGCCCGAGGTGGAAGAAATGTTAATGATTTTTCCTTGCTTATATTTTGCCATAATTTTTGCAACTTCCTTTGACAGGAAAAACATTCCTTTCAAATTGATATTCATGGTTAAATCCCAGGATTTTTCGGTGCTTTCAAAGATATCTTCCTGAATGCATACACCCGCAACGTTAGCTAAAATATCGATTTTTTTGCCAAAACATTTTTGCGTTTCTTTCACTAAATTTTTGATACTATCCATATCGGTAATATCGGTTTTAATGGCTACAGCTGTACCGCCCTGTTGTTTGATTTCCTTTACTGTTTCTTCGGCCTTCTCCAGATTGAGATCCGCAATAACCACCTTTGCTCCTTCTTTAAAAAAACTTGAAGCCATCTCTTTTCCTATTCCCTGCGCGCTTCCGGTAATGATAGCCACTTTCTTAGTAAATTCCATTGTTTTACTTCCTCCTTTCCGAATGATTATTTATTTTGACTTAATCCGCCATCTACATAAAGTATATGGCCGGTAATATATCCTGCTTTATCCGATGCTAAAAATGCAAATGCGCCAGCCAAATCTTTTGGCAAAGAAATTCTTCTTAAAGGAACAGTGCTACACATTGCTTCTCGAGCACCGGGAACAGAAAATGTAGCTTTATTTAATTCTGTGTCAACGTGTCCGGGACCAACGGCATTAACCCTTATATTGTACGGAGCTAATTCCAAAGCCATTGTTCTGGTTATTTGCGCTACTGCTGTTTTAGAAGCAATATAAGATAAACTGCCTTCCCATAAAATAGGACCAGCAACTGATGCAGTATTCACAATACTTCCAAATCCTTGTTTAATAAAGATAGGAACTATTAATTTACTGCATAGAAAAACACTCTTTAAATTGACTTCTAATGCCCGATCCCACATTTTTCCTTCAATTTCATAAAATGGTTGTTTAGGTGGTTGAATGCCGGCATTATTAACCAATATATCTATTTTCCCATAATCCTCAATAACCTGGTCAATTGTCTTTTTAATCGCTGGCTCATTGGTAACATCTAGTCCTACTGCTACACAACTATTGATAGTTTTGTCAATTTCATCAGCTGTAATTTGAGCTTTTTCTTCATTGATATCAGCAATGATTACCTTCGCCCCTTCCTGAGCAAATTTAATAGCTATCCCTTTTCCGATACCTTGCGCGGCACCAGTAATAATTGCAACCTTCTCTTTTAATAGATTCATTTTCCATAAATCCTCCTATTTTTATAAAATAATTAATTTGAGCTTAACCCTTCTCCTTCCACAACATTGATTCCAAATTTCATCAATAAAAGTGCGATAATTTCCATGAAAATAGCAATGTAAAAACCTGTTTCTAGTATGCCAGTTATATCGAATAAAAAACCCGTAATGATCGGAGCAACAAACATGGATAAACAGGCAAATGTATTAAAAATAGATAGATTTTTGCTATAGTTTTTTAATTTTGAAAACTCAGTAACCAAATGAATGTGGAGTGGGGCTGTGCTTAACCTGTTGGATAGTCCATAGATTGTTAAAGCAAATACCAAAATATATTTATTCATACTATTTATAATTAATAATATGCTCAATATATTGACAATCATGATCAACAATAAAGGTTTTTTAATTTTTATTATTGTTTTTAAATTTCCCATACTTACAGCGATGATAATTGTTGCGGGAACTGCTAAAACATAAGCAAGAGATGATAAATTTCCCGCATCTAAAGCATTAAAGCCACTTTGACGGAAAAAATAAGGTAACCAGGTAATAATCATAAAAAGAGTGTAACCTTGAATAAAAGCGATAATTGACAAATTAAAAAGATTTTTATTCTTTGAAAATTCTTTCATAAACAACAATATTGATCTAGTTTTACCGTGTTCTTTATTTTTTTCTTCAATTCTAAATGATCGCTTCTCTTTTCCTTTTGTTAACAAACTTAGAATCAAACTGAAAAGAATGATACTCAATCCAAAGATAATGAACGGAATACCCCAATTTACATCATACCGAAATATTATTTCGCTGGTAAGCACTGTACCAGTGACAATACCTAAAGGTATAAAAGAATGTACAATACCTAATCCCATTACTTTTTTTTCAGAAGGCAAGATGGAGGCTATGTAACTAAAACTACTGCTGAAAATACCCGCTGAAAAAACACCGGTTAAGAGTCTGAAGAAAGCAAAGCTAAACACATTATCAAAATAACCACAACCTACCACCGCTATTCCCTGTAAAATTCCACCCAAAATCATTACTTTCTCCCGATTGCATTTATCTGCAAGTAGACCACTCGGAATTTGAAAAATAAAATACGATAAATAGATTACGCTCCCGAGCATGCCTATCTCTGCTCCGGTTAATCCCCAATTATCCTGAAAAAACCCCATTAACGGTGAAAAAATTACTCTGCTCGCAAAGGTAGACAACCATAACATGCCGGTAAATAACAAAATCCATCGCCATCTATTATTATTAGATTGTTTCACGTTTAATTCCTCAAATTCCAAACTATTATTTTTTTATAAATTTACTTTAATATATCTGTTGAAAAACCAATAAATTCCAAATCCTGTTGATTTTTAAATTTGTAAAATCCAATTTTGGATGTTTCCAATTCCCCATTAACCTGAAAAGAAATATTCCCGATAATCGAATTCATTTTCGTTAATTTAACATTTTTTAACATATTTTCACGGGTTATATCTGTCTCGCATTTTTTCATGGCATTAATCAATAACTTGGCTGTAACATATCCTTCTGCTGTGTATACCGAATATATTTTGCCATATTTTTCTATAAATTTTTGAGTAAAATCTTGAGTTTGTTCATTTCTATATAAATCTGTACAAACATTACTTTGGTAAGGTCCATCAACATCAAAACCCGGCGTCGTTAAAAATTTAGAAGGTTTGATGGCATCGGTACCCAAGTAAATACTTTTAATTCCTTTTTTTCTTAGCTTTAAAGCCGCGGAATTACAGATTGGCTCCATGCCGGCAAAAAATATGTATTTGGGATTGGCTTGAGCCACCTTGTCCACTATCTCTGCTAATCTATTCCCAACATCCTGAATTTCAATTTTATCAAGGATCTTTATACCTTTCTTTTGAGCATGTTTTTCCATATATTCGTTTAATCCTATAGCAAACTTAGTATTATCATTGATTAATAAAAGTTCTTTTACTTTTAAAAAATAATCTAAAAAATTAATGATAACTTCAGCCTGAGCATCATCATTGGGAATTAAACGAAAAAAAGTCAAATAACCTTTTTGAGAAACATCCGTAACAGAACCCGAAAAAGTTATACATGGCAAGCCGGCATTATTATATATGGGCGCTCCCGCTTTTGTTGCATCACTTCCATTGGGTCCAAGCACCCCAACAAGTAAGGGATCTGATGAAAATTTTCTTGCCACCTCTATGGCTTTATCTGCTTCTGCCCCGTCATCTCCAATGATCAACTCCAAATTAAAATTTAAGCCTTCTTTCTTTGCTTCATCAAAAGCAATTTTTACTGCTTCTACTTGAGCCTTGCCGTGATTTTTTTCCACACCGCTTAATGCAGTAGAAAAACCAATTTTAAAAAGTTCCTTTTCAGCCATAATGTATCCTCCTTTGATTGTCCGGTTTTAAACCTATTGCCATTATAATTTGATCCTGCCTTACTCTAGTTCTTTTTCTCCATCTCGGTTTTCTAAAATCAATTTACCCTACAATTTCATGCACGCCTTAGCAGCATCGTGAACTGCCTTTCTAAAATCACCCGGAGTTTCAGAATCACCAACCAGGAATACGTTATCCATTTTCTTTTGCAAGGCGAGCCCTAATTGATTCTCCGGAATGACTCCGCAAGCCAGCACCACGGTATCAAATCCGGTGATGAGATCCGGATGGGAATATCTTCTAATTTGAAGATTGAACTTATCCTTGTTTTCCACCACTTTCAGCACATCGGTAGAGGTCAGGAATTTAATATCCTTTTTGAGGAAATCTTCTAACAGGGCTAATTCAGCATCATGACTGATGTCCATTAAAACATCGCGCTGCATTTCGAAGACGGTGACTTTTCTTGAGTCATCCTGCAGAATGAAATCAGCAGTTTCGACACCCAGAGAACTTCCACCGATAATGGCAACATTCTGGCCAACCGGTACCTTATCTAGGAGAACATCATCTGCTGCTACTACCTTTTTATTGTCTGCACCCTTGATTGCTCTAGGTACTAAAGGTTTTCCACCGGTTGCCACCAGGGTAATGTCCGGTTGAAAGGCTTCTACCATTTCAACGGTCACTTCTTTTCCTAATTCAACCTTGATGTTTAACCGTTCTATTTCATTTTCATAGTAGGCAATCCAACGGTCAATAAGACGGTCTTTGCCCGGACGCAATTTAACCAACAGCATTTTGCCGCCGATTTTATCTTTCCGGTCCATAATGGTCACATCATGTCCTTTTATGGCAGCAATTCTGGCAGCTTCCAGTCCGGCAGGACCTGAACCAATCACCAGAACCTTTTTAGGGGGTCATGTTATTAGGAACTCTCTTAGCCACAAGTGCCATCAAAGAGAATAAATATTCTTCTTGCTTACCTGCTTATGGACCGGAAATGAGAGGCGGGACGGCAAATTGTACAGTAGTAATATCTGACAAAGAAGTCATTACCCCTCTACCGGATTTAATCGATTGTATGATTATGTTAAATGAACCTTCCTACTGGAAGTTCAAGGATTTTATAAAAGAGGGAGGGTTAATCATTCTTAATTCTTCGCTTATCTCTGAAACAGCAGAGTTAAAATCTGTTAAACAGATAAAAATTCCTTTTAATGATATTGCTTTGGAGCTTGGCAATATTAAAGCAGCAAATATGGTGGCATTGGGGAACTACTTACAAAGGGTAAAATCAGTTAAATATGAGTCAGTTAAGAAATTGATATCGGATTATTTTAAAACCAAACCAAAAGTAGTCGATATTAATTGTAAAGCATTATTGAAAGGAATGAGTGAAAAAATTGAAAAATTGTTTAAGCCCTATAAATTTAGAACTTTCGAAGTTTCGAATCGGGTAGTTATGCCACCTATGGCAATTTATATCCCCGGCTCTAAAGGTTATGTCGAGCAAAGACTGATAGACTATTATGAAGCAAGGGCAAAAGGAGGGCCTGGGTTAATTGTTGTCAATGCCACCTATGTCAGCCCAATCAGTGGAGCCTCTCACCCGAACCAGACCGCCTTGTTTGATGATAGCCATATCGAAGGATTACGGAAACTGGTTGATGTGATTCATTCATATGGTGTTAAAACCATTATACAGCTATATCACTCGGGTCGTCAGCGTTTTGGCATGATTGCCGGCGGTGAAACCCTGAGCCCTTCCGGTATTCCTGACCCGGTCAGAAAAGATCCGACCCGGGCTATCACCATTCCGGAAATTCAGAAACTGACCAAAGAATTTGCAGCAGCCGCTCTGCGTGCCAAAAAAGCCGGCTTTGAAGGCGTTGAACTTCACTGTGGTCACGGATATCTGCTTTCTGGTTTTTTAAGTCCCTATCAAAACCAACGTACCGATGAATATGGCGGTGATGTCTGGAATCGCACCCGTATTGTACGCGAAATCATTGCCAGTTGCCGTGAAGCCATTGGGGATGACATACTCATCGGAGTAAGGATGAATGGTAGTGACTATGTCAATGGCGGTAATACACTGGAAGATTCGAAAGAAATTGCCAAGATATTGGTCGATGCCGGTGCCGAACTCATTCATGTGACTGCAGGTATGGCTCCAAGCGGACATTACACCTTCTTATCAGCCGAGATGGCTCCGGGATGCAATGTCTATCTCGCAGAAGGCATCAAAGAGGCAGTTGGCCCGGATGTTCCGGTTATTGCTGTGGGCGCCATTGAAGATCCGGTTCAAGCTGAAAATATTCTCCGTGAAACTGATATTGATTTTGTGGCTATCGGACGACCTATGTTTGCTGACCCGGAAATCGTCAAGAAGGCAAAAGAAGGAAGATTAAAAGAAATCCGTCCCTGCTTAC
>Ga0255366_10212_pt1 | contig 11838 bp, 4 predicted proteins | sample ANMaggSeSYBR01C4_FD_182086 | JGI IMG/M metagenome (GOLD analysis project Ga0255366, IMG submission 182086) | Sediment cell enrichment communities from methane seep in Santa Monica Basin, California, United Staets - ANME aggregate JGI... | ecosystem: Environmental > Aquatic > Marine > Cold seeps >... | reverse complement strand
GCCAATAAGCCGGCTAGTAGAAAATATGACCATTTTAATTCCTGATGATAGATAAAACTATTTTCAAGCCAGATATTCAAGCGCCACCAGGAAAGTGGGATAGCCAAAATAAAGGCAATAAAAATCAGCAACGCAAACTCTTTGGACAGAATATATAATATATTTCCGGTGGAAGCTCCAAGGATTTTTCTTAGTCCCACCTCTTTCATTTTTTGTTCAGCAGTGAATGATGATAAGCCCAACAAACCCAGCAGTGCAATGAATATTGTCAACAAGGTTGCAATTTTAATTAGGGTACTTATGCTTTCTTCTGCGCCATACATTTCATCCATGCTATTATCAAGGAACTTATAATTAAATGGTCTTTTTGCGTTAAACTCGTTCCACTTTTCTTCTATAAAAGCAAGTGTCTCCTGACTGTTAGCTTCTCCTATCCTGCAGGTTAATAAATACCCTGGTCTCTCCCCGATGAAAAGAATGACCGGTTCAATTTGATTGTGCAAGGATTTAAAATGAAAATCTTGAACAACACCGATTACTTTTAACATCCGGCCACCGGATTTATCCTGTTCAAAGCCGTAATGGATTTTCTTCCCAATTGGATTATTTTCCCAGTTAAATTCTGCTGCTGCAGTTTCATTAATAATAACAGACTCCAGGGCATCTGTTCCCATTGTTTTATCAAAATTTCTCCCTTTGATAATTTCAAGCCCCATTACATCCACATAATCGTAATCAATAGCTGCTGAAAGAATGGCTTGTTCTTCCATCTTTCCTTCCTGCTCAATTCTCATAGTTTCTATCCAGTTTATCCTTCCAGGTATTCCAGTTGAATTTGTAACAGACTGTATATATAAGTTGGATAGAAGTTCATTTTTGAAGGCATCTACTTTACTTCTGAAGGCTGTGTCCTGGACTTCCATAAAAACAAGGCCTTCTTTATTAAATCCAAGATCTTTATTTTTTAAATATTGAATTTGGCTGGAAATCACAATGGCGCCAATGATCATAAATATAGCAATGAAAAACTGTATAACCACTAATACTTTCCTTAACATACCCGCTTTCTTTCCAGTACTTGATACACTTCCTTTTAAAACCCTGACGGGCTGGAATGAGGAAAGGTAAAATGCAGGATAGCTTCCTGAGATAATCCCTACAAGAACAGTCATGACTATAAGTTCGATAAAAATGATTGTATTTTCCCGCAGACTTAGGGATAGGCTCTTTCCTGCGAAGTTGTTAAATTCCGGGATAACCAGAGCCACGACCAATAATGCTATAAACATGGCAACTACTGAAAGGATTACCGAATCACCAATAAACTGTTGCATGAGCAAATTGCGGTGTGCCCCCATTACCTTTCTAACTCCAATTTCCTTTGCCCTGCCGGCTGAACGCGCCGTAGCCATATTCATATAATTTATAACTGCCAGCAATAGAATAAATACAGCAACTGCTGAAAATATCAGGATATAAGCCATATTTCCTGATGGCCTTTCTCCGTCTAATCCCTGCCTGAAGTGTGTATCAGCAAGGGGTGTGGTCATCAGGCTAAAATTCAGATTGTACTGGTCTCCGAGATCTTTCATGTATTTTTCATAAAAAACATGAAATTTATCATGAATGGCTTCTATACTTGTATTTTCCTTTAAAAGGATGTAGGTGAACGCACCAATTCTCCAGAACCTTGATGGCTTCATTTCACTAAAATCCAATCCTCCCAGTTCATTTTCAATTGTTGTGGAAGAAATGAGAGCATCATATTTAAGATGTGCATTTGTGGGTAAGTCTTCAATAACCCCTGTAATTTTGTAGTTAATACCGGCACCGGAAGTTATAATTTTGTTTAAAGGATTTTTTTCATCAAAATATTTAAGCGCAATAGACTCGGTGAGGACTATACTGTATGGCTCTGTCAGGCTTTTTTTAGGACTTCCCAAAAGAAACTTATGTGAAAACACATTAAAGACAGTTGAGTCGGCCAGGAAAAAACTGTCTTCATAGTACTCCTTTTCTTCATATCGGAACAGAATATTCCCGATCTGGTCAATTCTAACACTTTCCTCAATCTCAGGAAATTCATTTTTCAATGCCGGCCCCAGGGGAAAGGGAGCTATGGCATACTGCTGGTGTTTGTTATTAATGGTAATATCAGATTCAATCCTGTATATTCTTTTATGCTTTTCATAGTGTTTGTCATAGGAGAGTTCGTCCTGAATGTACAGTAAAATAAGAAGGGCTGTAGCGATGCCAATTGCCAATCCAATAATATTAATGGCTGTGTAGAATTTATTATTGATAATATTCCGGTAAAGGCTCCGGAAGTAATTTTTGAACATAATTCCACCCCTTCATTTTTGTCCGTTGTATGTCAGCATTTGCTAAGGTAATTCTATCCTACAGGTCGTAAATATTGACATACAACGGATAATAGAAGTGTAAAGATATAATTTTTTATGAAATTCAAAGATTGAATAATGTTATAAATGATTATTCATACTTAATTGAGTCAACCGGATTGCAGGATGCAGCTTTAATAATAAAATAGCTGATTGCTGCCATTCCGATAATAATAGCTGTCAGGCCGGCAAGAAGGAATGAGGCCCAATGCAAAGATGTATGATAAATAAAACTTGTGTCTAACCAGATTTCCAGCCGCCACCAGGCCACAGGAATGGCAATAACAAATGCAATAAAAATTAGTAAAGTAAATTCTTTGTATAGCAAAATCAGGATATTGCCGATTGAAGCCCCGACAACTTTTCGTATCCCTATTTCTTTGGTTTTTTGTTCGGCAACAAATGATGATAAGCCGAGTAAGCCGAGCAATGCAATAAAAATTGTTAGAAATGTAGCAATTCCAATAATCAACCCTATCTTTTCCTCAGCTTTGTACATGTCGTCCATGCTATTGTCGAGGTACTCATAATCAAATGGGCGTTTTGCACCAAATTCATTCCATTTGGTTTCGATAAATTCCAGGGCTTCTTTCTTATTCTCACTTTTAATTCTACAGCTTAATAAAAACCTGGGCCGTTCACTAATAATAAGTATAACCGATTCAATCTTATTGTGTAAAGAGCGGAAATGAAAATCTTTTACCACGCCAATAACTTTTAACATTCTTCCGCCCGAACCGTCCAGTTCAAATCCGTAGTGTATCTTTTTTCCGAGAGGATTATCTTCCCATCCGAATTCTTTTACAGCCGTTTCATTTATGATAACTGCCTCCAGGGCATCCGTACCCATTTTCTCATCAAAATTCCGCCCATTTATAATTTCCAAGTCCATCGCTTCTATATAGTCATAATCGGTTTGCGCAAGTATAAGGGTATGGTCTTCCATTTTACTTTCCTGTTCAACCTTCATAACCTGTATCCAGTCTATTCTTCCCGGTACCCCGGTAGAATTTGTGGCCGAAATTATATCGGGGTTTAATAAAAGCTCCTCTTTAAATGTTTGAACTTTACTTCTGAAAGTAGAATCCTGTATTTCCATGACAATTAGGTTTTCTTTATCAAATCCAAGATCCTTATTCTTTAAAAAGTGAAGCTGTCCGTAAATAACTATTGTACCGATTATCATAAAGATTGCAATGAAAAATTGTAGTACAACCAGTATTTTTCTGAGCATTCCTCCTTTTTTTCCTGATTTACTTGTGGCTCCTTTTAATACCCTGACCGGAAGGAAGGAAGATAGGTAAAAAGCGGGATAACTTCCTGAGATGAATCCAATAACAAGAGTTATAATAAATATCTCCAAAAAAATTAACGGGCTTTGTGAGAAAGAAAAATTAAGTGTTTTATCTGCAAGAGTGTTAAAATCAGGCAATAATATATTTACAAGAAGCATTGCAATGAACATAGCAATCAGGGCTAATACTACCGACTCACTTAAAAACTGCCGGATGAGCTGATTTTTAAAAGCACCGACAACTTTTCTTATTCCAACTTCTTTAGCCCTGTTGGCAGAACGGGCTGTAGCCATGTTCATATAATTTATGGCTGCAATCAATAGAATAAATACGGCAACAGCCGAGAAGATTAAAATATAAGCCTTATTACCTGAAGGTTGTTCTCCACCCAATCCCTGCTTAAAATGAGTTTCGATGAGAGGCGTGGATAATAACTTAAAGCTTGCATTAAAATCATCACCAATAGATTTCATGTATTTATCATAAAAAGCCGGGAATTTTTCATGGATGCTTTTCATTGAAGTATTTTCTTTTATCAGGAGATAAGTGTATACACCAATATTCCAAAACCTGACCGGCTCAAAGCTGTTAAAATCTTCTGCTCCTGCTTCAGCAGCTATGGTGGCAGTGGAGATAAGTGCATCAAATTTTAAGTGAGAATTTCCGGGCAAATTTTTTATAACCCCGGTTACTTTATAATTTGTACCCCTCCCTGAAGTTATTATGTCGCCCATTGGATTATTATTGCCAAAGAATTTTTTTGCAATTTTTTCCGTAATAACAATTGTATTTGGTTCGGTTAAACTGTTTTTAGGGCCACCTAAAAGAAATTCGTAAGTAAATACTTTAAAAATTGTTGAATCAGCTATATAAAAACTTTCTTCATAATATTCTTTTTCTCCGTGCCTGAATAAAGTGTTCCCCACATCCATAAATCTGACGAACTCGTCAATTTCCGGAAATTCAATTTTTAATGCAGGCCCTAATGGTATTGGCACAATTGCAAACAGATCGTGTTTATTGCTAATGGTAAAATCGGATTCGATTCGGTAGATCCTTTCATAGTTTACATGGTATTTATCATAAGAGAGTTCGTCCTGAACATACAATAAAATAAATATGGCAACTGCAATTCCGAGGGACAAGCCGATAATGTTAAGCGCTGTATAGAATTTATTCCTTGTGATATTACGGTATAGGCTGAGAAGATAGTTTTTAAACATGGCAAATTTTATTGATTATTGACTATTGACATGACGCATTCGTACTTTTAAAGTTACATACTTATTCTGTAAGAAACCTTTATCAGAAAAATATTATGAGGTACAATGGAGAATAAATTATTTATATCCTCCACAAAATCAAATTCACCCATCGAATTATCTCCTGTCCTTCCTTGCGACCACACCAGGTATATTGATGAACCGGGAATATATTCCCATCGGGCTACCAGATTGGACCGAAATTCAAAAAAGTTAAAATTGGGGTTTTCAAAAGAATAATCAATTGTCCCATCCTGATTCTCATCTACTTCATAAATGTTTTCATCATCACTAAAAAATATTTCATTTTCATTGAATTCATTAAAACGATCTTTATAATTATCTGCCATAGGTTCAGTTACACGCTTGAACTTTGAATAATTACCAGCAAAAATAAAAGGTTGACCCCAGTATTGAATAGAAAGGTCAGGTGTTATGCTAAGATTGATCCTAAAATCAGCGCTAAACATTTCGGAGTTTAATGTGGAGATGATATACCTGTCTTCATTTTCAAGTTCGATGGTTTCTACGTATTGAAGATCCCGTCTTCCATCACGGTAACCGGGTTCAATTGATAAAGAAAGGATATTCAGCGGTCTGTAAGTGATTTCTAATCCAACATCAAAAAATCTTGAGTGCTTCTTGTCGCCCCAGTTGTTAAATGTAAAAACTTCAAATACAAGTTTTTTTCTTTCGTCAGTAGATATAAATGCCCAGTTATTCCAGTCGCCCGGAAATTTTAATGCCGGCCCGCCCCTTAATTCAGAGCGCGAAATATTACTTGTACCACGGTTTATCCCCGAACCGATTGACCAGTAATTTTTAAATTGAGTATGAAAATTAATATTGCCTCCAAGATAAAGCTGTGTTCCCGAAAAATCCCATCCTGACCACTGGTCAAAACCAATATTAAAGCTTCTGAAAATACTAAAAGGCTCCCATATCCTGTATCCTACCCATGCAGTTTGTTGTATTATGTCGGCCTGACGCATGTATCCCATATCATTCAATTCTAAACCGGGAGAACGCCATGTAACATAACCCCCATATCTCCAGTGTCCTTTTCCAATTTTTCCACCTGAGATTGTACCGCCGGTTCCCGTTAAAGTTGTACGGGTAGTATCAAGATTTAGATGAGTGGCATCTGTTCGTTGATAATACCTGCGTGAGGATTCCTGCAATTCTGTAATAGATTTGGTATTCCCGTTTAATTGGCTGAAAACCGTTTTTAAACTCAGGTAATAAGCTTTATCCTTCCAAAAGTTTGTAAAATCCAATCCTCCTGTATAAGCCGAATAAGGGAGAAAATCAATTGATTCATCATCAATTTTCCGGTTAGTGGCTGTAACCATTCCGCCTACCGTAGTATTTCCTTCATTAAAATCTTTCTGCAAACGAGTATTGAAATAATTGGTCATTGGCTCAACTAATTCTTTTCTCTCTTCACCTTCTTTGTCAATTTTTGCAAATTCCTTTGCAGCAAGACTCTCCATCACTCCAATTGACCAACCATTTCGCGTTTTGCCTGATAACTTGAATGCCCCTAAAATGGTAGTAAATTCGGGTTGGTCGGAATACTCATTATCTTCTAAGTCAGGATTATGATGTGGGGATCTGCCGATACGTCTTGAATAGAATAAATTGTCCTGCGACATTGGACCGCCTCCATCGGTCAGGCTGTAATCATAAATATTATTTCCTTCAATAAAAAACGGGCGCCTTTCGGGAAAGAAAGTTTCAAAGGCCGTAAGGTTAACCTCTGAAGGATCAGCTTCTACCTGGCCAAAATCAGGATTAACTGTAAAGTTTAATGTAAGGTCATTTGTTACGGCAATTTTTCCATCAACACCTGCTGAATAACAGAATTTTTTACCGGTGGCAAAAGGATTGCCTTCCTCTTCTTCAAATCTCTCAACATTCCCCATCACATAAGGAATAATTTCCACCTCTTTCCTAGGTTTGATGTCAGATATTCCATGCAATTCTCCAAACATACTTACCCATCGTGAAGATTCAACAGGTACATGTTTCCATGCCGAAAATTCTTCCTTCCTGAATAATTGCCTCATTACCTGTAATCCCCATACATGTTCCTTTTTATCTGCAAACCTAAGTTGTGTATAGGGGATTTTCATTTCCGCATTCCAGCCTTCTGAATCAATCGTTGTCTTTACGTACCATACCGGATCCCAGGTATCATCAAGTTCATCATCGTTGGAAACAATTAAATCGCCTTTAACCCCTGCAGCAGTAACTGCAAAACTAAAAGCAGTTAACTTATCATAATAACTATCAATACCTATTGCTACCCAGTCACCCTCAAACTCATCTCGCCGGGTCAGTCTTTTTTCGATTTTATCAGTTTCAGTATCCAGGGCTTTAATAGCTATATATAGATTATTATCATCATATAGAATCTTAAATAAAGTTTTTTGTGATGGTTGCTCAGCTTCATATGGTTCACGCTGAACAAAATCTCCCGACCATTCAATCGTATTCCATATTTCATCATTCAATAAACCATCAATTACCGGAGGAGAAGAATTAACTTTTTTAGTTTCGTAAATACGTTGCGGCACAGTATCGGAATAACCAGAATAAGAAAAGCACAGACTCAACAGACTTAGGATAAAAAAACGAAGTTTCATTTTGGAAGATAGAAATCTATGTTTTTTGCAATACTTCATTATTCGTATTTAAGGGTTGTTACGGGATTTGCACGTGAAGCAATCAGGGCTCTGAAACTCGTTATTAATAACGCCAGTCCCATAGCAATTAACGCTGCAATAATAAATGTCATCCAGCTTATAGGTGTTTGATATGAAAAATAGTTTAGCCACTCATTCATTACCAAATATGCCAAAATCCATGCAAAAATACTAGCCAGAAAGATTAACCAAATAAACTCTTTTGATATATTTTTTATAATACTTAATACAGATGCGCCTAATACTTTTCTGATCCCGATTTCTTTTGTTTTTTGCTCAGCGAGGTAGGACGCAAGACCCAGTAATCCCAAGGCAGCAATGAATATAACGATTATTGTAAATATCAGCGAAAGCCTGCTGAGATTTTCCTCATCCTGGTATAATTCGGTAAGTTCCTCATTCAGGAAAAAGTATTCAAAAGGCCTGTCAGGAGAAGTTTTATTCCACATTTTTTCCATGAACATCAATGCATTTTTCTCTGACCCAGGTTGAATGCGTACAGCCATATATTTTAAGAACCACATCACTTCTCTTGGGAATTCTTTCATATTCAAAACAAATGGCCCGGATGCATCATGCAGGGATGTTGGATGAAAATCCTTAAATACACCGATTATCCGCTCATCTCCGCTTAAAGACCTGAATTTTTTACCAAGAGCTTCCTGCGGATCTTTCCATCCCATATGTTTTACCATGGCCTCATTAATTAAGAGGCCATACATTGGATCTGTCTTATTTGCTTCATTGTAATCCCTTCCGGCAACCATTTTTATTTTGAAGGTCTCAACAAAATTATATTTTACAACAAGCGCCGGATAAAATTGCCACTGGTCTTCGGGCAAACCCTCCGGACGAAACTCATGTGTATTGTGCGATGCTCCAAAAATGTCATCCATGGCCGTCACACATAAAATGTTAGCATTATTTAATAACTCTCTTCTAAAGGAGGGGTAAATATTTGCAACCGGTGTCCTGTTTATTGGTACAACAATAATATTCTCTTTATCAAAACCCAGGTCTGCATTTTTCATAAAATTAAGCTGATCATTTATTATAAAAGTGCCGATGATAAGTGTAATGGAAATGGTGAATTGTGCTATAACAAGTATTTTTCTTGGCATTCCGCTTTTTGCACCCAAACAAAGCCTGCTCTTTAGCACAGTTACCGGATTAAAAGTGGATAGATAAAAAGCGGGATACACGCCTGATAAAATCCCGATGAATATGCCCAGTAAAATAACCAGAGCAATGTTTTGTAATTCAAAAAGGGTATAAAGCGAAATCGACTTTCCGGTAAAATCATTAAATACAGGTATGATAAATTCAGCCAGGATAAGCGCTATAATGAGCGCAATAAAACTCAAAATAGTGGATTCACCTAAAAACTGACGTATCAATTGGGATCGGTAGGCTCCTGTTACTTTTTTAATGCCGATCTCTTTAGCTCTCCCTGCTGAAGTAGCAGTAGTAAGGTTTATGTAATTAATGATAGCTATGATCAGAAGAAATACAGCAATGGCAGATAAAATATAAATGGAAGAAATGCTATTATTAGATGCGATTTCATAATCCAGTTTTGATTTAAGATGAATATCCAAAAGGGGCTGTAGGTACATGGACATATTATCTTTTTCAGCGTCATAAAAGTATTTTTGTATAAAATCGGGGAAATTTTTTTCCAAGGCTGCCGGATCAATATTTTCATCAAGTAGTAAGTAAGTCCAGCAAGGATTCCAGACCCATGTTCGAGGAAGTTGTCCTCCGTAGCGAGCGCGGAGCGTAGACATAGAACCAATAAAATCAAACCGAAAATGGGATTGGGAAGGAACATCTTTTATTACTCCTGTTATGTGGAGGTGAATACCGGTTTCGAAGCGAAGGGTTTTTCCAATGGGGTCTTCTTTTCCGAAATATTTTTTAGCAGTTGATTCTGTTATAACAACAGCTCCATTTTCGTCGAGCGCTGTCTCCGGATTTCCTTTAACAAAGGTATAGTCAAATATGTCGAAAAATGTGGAATCAGCATAGAAAAAATATTTTTCATTGAATTTTTTATCCTCATACTCAACAAAACTCCTGGGTGCCTGAAAATTAAAAAGCCTGACGACATTTTTAATCATATCAGGATATTCGCTCTTTAAAGTAAAAGCCACCGGAAATGGAGCGCTGGCCGAGTTTTCACCAACACCCTCAAAATCATAAACATTAACCAAACGGTAAATGTTTTTCGCCTTTTTGTGATAACGGTCATAACTTAGCTCATCTGATATAAAAAGGTAAATGATCAAAAAACTGGCAATACCTGTAGCTAGGCCCAGGATATTGATCAGTGAATATGTTTTGCGAATTGTAAAATTTCGAATTGTGGCTTTAATGTAGTTTCTGATCATGATCAACGCATTAAACCCTTATGAATGTCATCTTTTGTGCCAAATAGAATAAACGACTGTTTTACACAAAATTACATGTGTAGTGAGTTAAAATATGAATTATAAGTGTTCGGGAGTCGACAGGCTTTGTACAGAATTGAACAGTAAGGATTTGTTTATCCTCAAAAATATTTTTAAATTTGTAGGAAACACAATTTAATGTTAATGCTTAAAAGAACTGTTTTTTCTGCAATAGTACTCCTCTTTATACACTATGGGTATTCACAGAATTTTCCACCACCAGTAAATTTGCAGATCATAATAGATGGTGAAGAACTGCTATTAATCTGGGAAGCACCGACAAAAGACCTTAGTTATTATAATATTTACAGGAATAACTTATTGATTGGAAATACAATTAACCTCCAATATACCGACACGATACAATTTGTTTATTGTAACGAATGGTATGTTACTGCAGTTTATGTTAACCCGACGGGAGAATCCGATCCCTCAAATACAGTAGTTTTCGCAGTACCTGTTGTGGAACAAATTCCTTATTTCGAAAATTTTGATAATGAAGTAGCTATTTGGAGTACAAAAGTAATTACCGGCCAGACTGAATGGCAATTGGTAGATTCCACATCTTTTTCAGGAACTCAAAGTGCAGGCTGCTACTCAGCAATTTATGGGAATAAATCAATCTTGTATTCACCAGAAATATTTGGAAATTTGACTGGTGAAATTGAATTAAGCTTTTGGTACAAGTGCCCAGTGGAAAATAGTTTATCTGATGAACTTAAGGTTTATAGAATTTATTGGATGGATACCATTCTTCTAACCAATGTTTTAACAAATCAAAACCAATGGGAGCAGAAAAAAATCATCTTGGGAGATATTGACGATTTACGTATTTCTTTTGAATCTAAATCAATAGGAGGAAGAGGGGTGTTTATTGATAGTATCAGTATTACTGAAACTTTAACTTCTGTTGAAAACAATTTTGAAACAGAAAGTCTGCAACTTTTTCAAAACATTCCCAATCCTTTTTACAATAAAAGTAAAATCAAATATTATTTGCCCCAAAACGAAAATGTAAAGCTCTCTGTTTATGGAAGTACAGGGCATTTTGTAACAGACTTAGTCGACAAGGAAATGTCCTGTGGAATACACTCTATAGACTTTTCTAAAGACGAATTACCTTCAGGAATGTATTATTTTATTCTGAAGACTAATGAAAATAGGTTAGTGAAAAAATTAATCATCAGATAATTATTTTTTTGTCCCAACAACCACCCGCAAACTTTTCGGAATTATTTCAAAAGCAAACGGTGAATGCCCCAACGACTCACCATCGGCTTCGAGATAGACAAGAGGTTTTGAAGTTATCTGAAATGACTTTCCTGTGTAGGTATCTACTTTTGGATGTTTGATAAAGGATCCGTCATACAGATTTTTAATTTCTTTTAAAACGCTAAATTTTCCCAATTTTTTAATATGGGTCATGTCCATCAAACCAATGCATCCCGGCAGATGGGCGCCTCTGGGAAAAAATGCTGATTATTTTGTGGCAGATAAAGAATGTTCCAAATGCAAAAAATCTGTGCATTGCGAGTGCATGGAAAACATTCAACCGGAATCAGTTAAAAATAAACTATTATCTTTAGTGCATGGCTAAGACCTTTTTTAACACAGTTGATAAATGGATGGTTTTCGTCAATCCACATGCCGGGACAAATAAGGGGGAAAAGGATTGGGGGAAAATTTATGATTTATTAGTGAAGAATAAAATTCAATTCGAT
>Ga0255366_10178_pt1 | contig 11879 bp, 11 predicted proteins | sample ANMaggSeSYBR01C4_FD_182086 | JGI IMG/M metagenome (GOLD analysis project Ga0255366, IMG submission 182086) | Sediment cell enrichment communities from methane seep in Santa Monica Basin, California, United Staets - ANME aggregate JGI... | ecosystem: Environmental > Aquatic > Marine > Cold seeps >... | reverse complement strand
TGGATTGCTGATGAATTAGGAAAGGAAACGGTATTGCATATTTCAAGGTATCACCCCATGTATAAAATGAAGAATGAGGCAACTTCAACTAGTAAGCTTCAGGAACTTTATGAGATTGCAAAAGAAAAGCTGGATTATGTTTATCTGGGGAATGTGTTAACATATGAAGGCCAAAACACTTATTGTAAAAGTTGTAGAGAAATGGCTATTTCCAGGACAGGCTATCATACTGAAATGAGTGGACTGGATAAGTATGGGAAATGTAAATTCTGTGGTGCATCCATTTTAGGTGAAAATGCTGTCTGATTATTATAAATATTAGTATATTTATTTCCTTAACCCAAAAAGACCTATTATGAAAAAAATGATTCTTATTTTTCTATTGGGAGTTTTCTTTTACCCTGCCTTTTCGCAGTACAATACTGAACTTATTGATGAAACAAAAATGTGGAGTAGTTTAGCTTATACTTGCTGGGGACCTTCCTGGACTTATAAAAGCTGTTATCATAAGTTTTCGGGAGATACAGTCATAAACCAAATAAATTATAAAAGGGTTTGGGAGTCAGAAGATGAAGATCATTTGTACTGGACCCATATAGGTTATATAAGGGAAAACGATAGTGGTGAAATATTCTATAGGAATGTTGCTGGTAATGAGGGACTATTATACAAGTTTAATGTTGACTTGTACGATACCCTGGTTATAACGAATTCCTATATGAATGTTAACTTCATTGTGACTGTTAGGGTTGAGGAGATTGATTCAGTCTTTCTTAGCTCTATTAATCAAAATATACGAAGAATTAAATTAGAGGTTTTAGATAGCCCTGGCTATTATGAGGAGTATTGGCTGGATGGAATAGGTAGCTCTGCAGGCCTGTTGCTTAGTGGGTTTCATGCCCAGCCCTTAACAGGTGCAATGTACAGTTCACTTTGTCATTGGATGGATAATACTTTGGTGTATTCCAACCCCAATTTTTCCTATTGTTTTAATACCACGGTTACAACAAATGAACTAAATGAGAAAGAAGCAACTATGTCTGTCTATCCTGTTCCACTAACATCTCAATCATTTATTTCTTTGAACTCTGAAGATATTCAAAAAGGAATATTGGAAATTAGAGATGTGTTTGGTCATCTTGTTTATAAAGGTTTCATTTGTAAAGATGACTTGATATTGATTGAACGAAGACAATTTAAATCCGGAATTTATATTATTACATTGTTTGATGGACAAAAATTAATTACAAGAAAAAAACTTTTAGTTATATAGTCAAAGTATTTTAGTCTTAATAAATAGGGTATAGTGGTTTGCTATATTTATTTTCTTAATCTAAAGAAATCGATTATGAAAAAAATGATTCTTATTTTTCTATTGGGAGTTTTCTTTTATCCCACCTTTTCGCAGTACAATACTGAACTTATTGATACCACAAAAATTTGGAGTACTGTTGATACATATACTGCTGGTGGTGGGATTATGCATTCGTTTTATAACAAATTTGGAGGCGATACAGTAATAAATAGTACAACATATACAAAGGTCTACCGGGCATATGACGAATTTATGGATGAATGGGAACTTCAGGGATTTGTAAGGCAGGAAGATAATAGTTTTTATTTCAGGAATTTGATTGATGAGGAAGGATTAGCCTACGATTTTGATGTATCAGTGGGTGAAATCTTATTTATAGATAATCCGTTTGCTTTTTATTCTTTTGAGGCTGAAGTAACAGAAGTTGATTCGGTTTATATTGAACCAGCCAATGAATACAGAAAACGGATTAAATTACATGGATGGAGTAGTATTGAAGAATCATGGATAGAAGGAATGGGAAGCGATGCCGGTATAGTCATGAGTGGTTGTAAAATGGGCCAACTAACAGGAGGTGGACTATATTCATTATTGTGCTATTTTGAAGATGAAGAATTAATGTTCAAATCTGATTCCCATCCATTATGCTTTTACCCTATTGTAGATATTTCCGTTAATGACATTGAAGAAACTGACTATTTAATAAGTCCTAATCCCGTTATTGATATTTCACATCTTATTATTAGGAATCCAGAAAGTAAAAATCTCAATGTGAAGTTTTTCAATTCGTTTGGACAATTGATTGATCAGTATAACTCTGACACATCATTTGAATTGGAAATCAGATCAGCAGATTTTTCAAAAGGTGTTTATTTTTATTCAATATTTGAGGATAATACTTTCTTAACTTCAGATAAGTTTATTATCCGGTAAATTTTGCGAAACCCTACGAGGGTTCAAAACCCTCGTAGGGTTGCTTAGGGCTAATTTTTTATTTCTTAATATACTCCTGAATTGCAGCTACATAATTTTCAAAAGCCTCAATACCTTTAGTCGTAATATTGCAGGTGGTTAAAGGATAATTATTCCTGAAGCTCTTTTTTACTTTTATATATCCGGCATCTTTAAGTTTTGTTAGCTGTACGCTGATATTCCCTTTTGTAGCTCCCGTTTGCTCAGCTAGATAACCGAACTCTGCGGTTTCCACACTTATCAGCAAAGAAATAATCTGCAACCGGAGTTGTGAATGCAGTAAGGGGTCGAGTTCCTTAAACATGGCTCAGGCTTTTTTCTTTCGACTTCAACATATAGCCCGGAATCAAATAAGCGACAACTATGGATAATGCCACCATTACCAAAGAAAAAATTTCAGGGATAAATAAAGTTGCAACGGCAATTGCCCAACTCAAAATCCCACCAATTACCAAAGGCTTGAATTTGAGTATCCCACCAGAAACAAAAGTTCCAAGTCCATAAAGTGCAATGATCAAGACATTGCTTGCTTTCCAGGAAATATTTCCTGAGCCAGCAGAGAATAGAATTATAAAAATGGTAACTACAAACGCAACCCAAAGATAGGCCATTGTCGTGTCGAACATTGTTTTTGCTTTCGCTTTTTTCCCAATCCTGTGGCCAACAATACCTGATACGATACCACCACCAAACATCAGGATTGGCCAGGGTATCCATGCTATTTCAAAGTAACCCATTTTCAAGAGTACAAAGTTTGTGATACTTGCAATGAGCACCAACCATCCCCATAGGAGATAAAAAAAGCTGTTGTCTTTAAGGTTTGATTTTGAATTCTCAATCATTTCGGTAATTACCCGAATGCTGTCTTTTTCGTTAAATGTTGTTTCCATGTTATTTTTGTTTTAAGATTATGTTATGTTTATTCGTCTGACCACTGCCTTGTGCGTTTGCTGGTGTGCAGTGGTCTGACGAATGCCGTCCAGTAGCATGTAAATGTTTTGCAAACGTAAACAAGTTTATATTATAAACCAAATAAAGTTAAATATATTTTGAAGAAACTATTGGTTTTGAGTTTTAAAACTGGAAACAGAATCTAGAAATATAAAATTTTCTCAAAAAATATTTCATCATTCATAATAAAATAAACAAGGAAAATTCCTTTTGAAATTTTACAGCCAGGTTGCCAGATTATTGGATTATTATACGGTTTGTTGAATTTTTGTATTATTGAACCCTGTGTGTCAATGATACATACTTCCTGCACTATTTCAGGATTAATAAAGCGAATCGAAATTTCTTTGCTAAATGGATTAGGAGAAATTGATATTTCTCTTTTAGTACTCATTGTCATTAATTGAGGATAGTCTGTGATAACTGCATCTACATTATATCTTAATAAACTCTCGGCTTTGCCAGGATCACTTATTATTCCGACCCAGAATTGCAGATCTTTATCATGAGCTTTTCGTATGAGAGAAACCGGAGAAATGTATGATCCGCTAACTCCAAAGGCCCCAATTTCTATTGCAACTTCAAGATCAATAGTTGTTAGTGTGTTTTTTATTAAAATGGTTTTTATCTGAGGGTCGATGGATCTGATCCTTCTTAATTTTTCAACATTATAGGACATTAAATAAACCTGATCGGTCATGTTCATTTTCTTAACTATTTCTATTACCGGATATTCAGGTGTTTTTTTTCAGATCAATGCAAACTTTGATTTCCCTTTCTGCCAGTTTAAGAACCTCAAACAACGACGGAATTTTTTCATTAATAAAATCTGAACCAAATTTTTTAGAATATCCGGCAGACAATTCCTTAAGCTGTTGGTATGTGAACTCGCTTACATTACCTGAGCTATTTGTTGTCCTGTTCAGGGTTTCATCATGAATAACCATAATTGAATCCTCCTTTGATAATTGCAGATCCACTTCAATAAAACCAACTCTCAGTTCAATTGCTTTTGAAAAAGCAGCAATGGTATTTTCAGGGTATATTGAGGAGGCACCGCGGTGGGCAATGATTTTTTCCTGGGAGAAAACTATAAGAGGAAAAATAGTGCATAAAATAATAATGTAAGCTTTCATCAGTCTGTACTTATTAAGCTGATAACTTTGTTTATTGCAAAGTCTCAGGTAATTGGTCTCACGAATAAAAAAAACAGGTACTTCATTTTGTGGTTTTTAAAGTAGTAATCTTCATCCCAATCCCCAGGTTTATAACCAGGCAAAAGTCCATGAAGTTGCCGTTATCTTTAAACCATGCATTTTCAATTCCAGCCGCAATATGATGTTTCAAAAAGATTTTATCATTAAAATAGATGTTAAATCCGTAGCCAATAAGATTGTGTAATGAAAATCCATTGACAGTTGAAGTAGAGTACAACTTTCTTGAACCTGCTTGCAGTAGATAAATAAAAAACAAATCGAAATTTTGTTTGTTTTTATTGGGATAGAATTTATATCCTGCATTAAAACCGAAATTTGAAATGCTTGCTGAACCTATCGGAAGTTCCAATCCGATAAACGGTTCATGTTGCGGCCTTGGTATGCTAATGTCTGCTATTGATTGTTTCCTGCTGAGGTTAAATAACAGATGCATTGTAAAATCTTCAAGGTAATCATAAGAGAAAGATACTTCAATACCGGTCGATTTAACATATGTGTTTTGTCCGGTTAATGACAAAGGAAGCATCATAAACAGGATACTGATGTAGAAAAGAATCTTTTTCATATTTTGTTATGAAAGCTAAATTTCAGTTTCTTTAATTAAGCTTGGTAAATATAACAAAATTTGTCTTTAAAAGCAAGTATTACATTATTATTGATTTGACACTAGTATCAAGTCAATTCAATAATGACGTAAATATATCTAAATAAATAGCAATAATATTGCATACCTACGGCATGCTTTTTCTATGTCTATATTATTTCTACAAATATTAAGCTCCTACGGAGCTGACCCGTAGGGTCTACATATTTGTAGAAGTTATATCGAAGATGCATTACAGTGCCGTAGGTACTGAATAATTGTTTAGGGAGATTCGTCATTTACCTGTTGACTTAACACTAGTCAATACGAGCGCGAAAAACTCACATAATAGTGTGTTGAGTCTTATTCCGGCATCTGACTTTCTTTTCCAATGTTGGGATTCAAATACTCATCCTTATCAGTATTATCCACCTGTCCGTCCATATTATGGTCGTTCAGGTTATAACCAGCTTCTCCTGCCTGTTGTTCCCATTCAGGAGATTTATCCAGCAAAGTAACCTCTCCATCGCAGTTACCATCACCACTTGCCATTCCCCATTTACCATCACCAAGGTTACTATAACCTAAGTCTCCTCCATAAACCTGTCCTGAGCCGATCGAGAAGTCATATGAATACATTCCGCCTCCACCTGTAAGTTCTGAAGCCGATAGCACAGTTAGGTGGTTTCTGGTATATATCACAACAAACAACCCTAATGAAACATCTTCTTCAAAGAACATAGGACTGTTTCCATCAATACTCACGATAGAACCATTTGATAATAAGAAACCTGACTGACGTGAAATTATGGTAGCTCCAGTTGCGTTTGCAGCAGATGTTGCATCGCGTAATTCAACAAGTATCCAGTCAACGATATTTTGATTAGGAATTGAACCAACAGACTCCAAACCATTATAGTTCCATGGAGCTCCAGTAAAAGGTTGAGACAAAGGAAACCCTTCGACAAGCTCAGGATTGCTTGTTAAGTCAGTGTTCATATTACCACCATTGTAGGGGCCTTCAAGGAAAACAGTTAAATCCACATCAAAGCTAGTTTCACCTACATGTAAAGTACAAGGAACCATTATCTGAGGTTCCACTGGATCATTACTGGAAATTATAAGGTCTGCATAATAATCACCCTCTTCCATATCGGTTGAATTAAATGTTACATCAATATTCATCATATCCGAACCTGGAATTGTACCGGTTTGTGGTGCGAAAGTAAGCCAGTCATTGAAGTTATTGTCAACAACAAGTGTATAATCTTCAACTTCTCCATAAGAAAACGATTGACATGGATCTGGAGTAGCTGAATAAATTATCTGTACTCTCATTCTTGTTGGACCGGGCATAGCATCAACCGGAGGAACGATGTTGGCTGTATATGGCCCGACACCTGGTGTGCTGGAAACTGTTATTGGCGCATCATCATAAAAATCTTCATTCTGATTCCAGTCTACCCAAATACCACATTGGTCAGTATTCCAGATAGGGTCTCCATTGGTAATTGTAATTGGATATGATGTGCCTGCCACTACAATAGTTGACATACTTGTATAATCAGCGTAACTGGTCTGTGCAGTTGAATTGTCTATATTCCCGATCTGTACCCTGCTGATGTATTCATCACCACCACCACCAACTGAAGCACAATAAGCCTTGGGGCTTTTATCATTTTGGTAATTCTTAGTAATGGAGAACTCCAAATCAGCATCTCCAATATTTGAAATTGTCAATGTTTGTGTTGTTTGATCATTTGGTGGAAGAGTAACCTCGAAGCTATCCGGGTTGACTTCAATGTCAGGTGGTTCAGGTGGAGGAGAAACAGGAGGGAAGATAATATAATCCACCCATCCGCAATCGGAACCATTACTAACCGAACCATCTTTATAATATACCCACATGAAAGTATGCAAACCAGCAGTTACAGGATAACTTACCTGTTCCCATGCTACTTCACCAGACCATTGTCCCTGTTGTGTGCCATCAATATAAAACCGTAGATAATCATAACTACTTTCCGAAGATACTTTCCTGTAAAACGAAATATTATCAGCAGTAGAAATATAAAGTTCAACCTCCATCTCTGACGTCTGGCCATCTGCAATTGTGCCTGATTGAGAACAGTAATTACCTTCGTAAGGATCTACATCAGTGATAAACCAATCAGCCGTACCGTCAAAAGTCCATGGGAAGCTGCTAAAACCTCCTGTTTCCCAATCTTCGAGTACTATGCCCACACTTTCGTAATAAGTCTGTGAAATACCGTAATTTCCTGCTGATACATCCATTGTTAAATCAATTGAAGTTCCTAATGGTGTTGATATATCGCAGGTAATATTAAAAGTAGCATAAACTGTTGATCCGGGAGTAATAAGCCCGAGAGCATCGGAACCGGAGTTAATAGTGATCCAGGTACTCAGGGATGATAAAATGGCATTTGCATCAGGAGAATCACTATGCCCTGTATTGCTAATTTGCATTGTAATATCTGTTGTTTCTCCTGGATCTACGCGTCCATTACCATTGCCACCTGCAACATCATCAATAAAAATATTGTTACCGGCTTCAAGTTCAGGAGCATTAACTGTGATATTAAAAGCGGAGTTCCATATATCTGTTCCATCGGTTATTTCAAGATCGAAATCAACTGTGTGTTGGTCTGGAATATCAGATGTAATATCAAAGGTAAACCCATCGGTTATGCTCATTGTTGAACTGCCGGGAATATTACCATAATTTTCAAACCCATCGGTTATTGTGATATAACTATCGGAAGTAGAAAGTGTAACCTGAACATTGTTTGCCTGTACCGAACCTGCATTTTCCACTTCAATAGTTAAGTCAATTGTTTCGCCATAATCTGCCTCACCATTACTATTCCCTTGCAAATCGTTAATTGAATGGGAAGAATAAACAACATAGGAACCTGAGTTAGGTATAATTGTAACAGGGTAGGATGCAGGCAAACAATTATATCCTGAAACAGTTAATTCAGCATCACCAATTGTTGTGAAATCAGGATCAAAACTAATCTGGGCAATTCCTGAAGCATCTGTATATCCAACACCATGAAGTATCCCATCTTTAATAATTGTACATGCAAAGTTCTCCATTGGAGAACCGCCACTTGTAATGGTAACTGATGTTGATGGAATCCCGATTGGTATTGTGTTTTGATAATTCACCTGGATTGAAATGGGTTCGTCTGTCCAGACGGATAAAGCCGGATCGCCAAGTACATTTATATCATAAAAAATTCCATCGCAATGCACCTTCTTCCCATTGTCCTGGTGCTGTAACCCAGGGTGCAGTTTGAATTTTGCTTTCCATAAATGCAGCTCCAAGATGATTCATTTTTTCATGGTAAAGAGCATCAACCATTTCGCGATGAAGATGTTCAGCCGGGCCTTCAGTTTGCCCTTCATTGAACCATCCATATCTTGAATTGCCAATTACAGCAACGGCAAAGTTCTGTATGCTAACCATTCTTTCCAGGATACAATCGCTATTGTCAAATGCACCGCAAATACATCCATGAGTTTGCAATAGAGTAAAATTATGATCAACACCGTTAGCGTTATAAAAATTTGCATCTGTTATATCTGAATTATACAAATGAGCTACATAGGTAGAATTTGCATGTCCTACATGATGAATGAATTGTTTACCACTATTTATTTCTGCGATTAAATCGCTTCCACCCCAGGAAGCATCACGTTCATACAATGTTTCGATATTATGGTCAACAGGTATCCCAATGGTGGTATAACCATTATCATTACGGTTACCTACGAGCAGTTCCATGTAATCGGCACCCCAGGTTTCCGGGTCTGACCACAAATGTTCTCCGGCAAGCAGAGGGTCCCTTAATTCACCTAGAACAGGGCTATTCTGGTAGGAGATTGTTTTGTTGATCATATTATTCAATTCGGTTATATTAGAAAAAGGAAAACGCCCGACCGCAATGTCAGGCAACAGGTCATCTTCTCCGGGTTCTCCCCAAAGATTGTCCCCGTCTGTATTCCAGTTTCCATCTAAAGCAGAATAATAAAGATCGGAAGGGATATTGCTGTCAGTATATCCTGATCCGGATTGAACATAGCAGTAAAATCCTCGGTAAGGTACATGTTCCACATCACCACCAAGAAGAACATATTCCACATTGTGAGCCTGATATTCCTGAATAATATAATTACGGATTTTTTCCTGATCATCCTGACCGGCAATATTTGCAGAAATATATTCTGTTGAAATGACCTGGGTTTTAATGCCTCTCTCTAAATATATATCAATTAAATCCTGGTAGTTGGTTTCAAATTGTGCAGGAGTGATAACAAGTAATTGGTAATCGTCAGATTTTACAGTTTCAACTGGATACTCTTTTATCAAGCCTGGGTTTTGAACCATTGATAAAATCCGGTTGTTAATGGATTCCGAACTATGAAGGTTTTGTAAAGCCTCAGTAGAAGTCACATCTTCTTTTGTCTTTACTGAGATTTTAACTTTTCTAAAATAACTAAGCTGACCGGTAACAGGATTATACTTTACAGGAGTAAAAGAACACATACCTATTGCATAGCCATTCAAATATTCGGTTATTAATTCACCAGTAGGAACTGCCGGATAAATTGAGTTGGTATTATACACCTCCTCGTTAAACTTAAAATTTTTAGGACTATCATCAGATAAAGGCCGGGATGCCTGCTGAGGGTAAATGTTAAAAAATCCAGGGATGATTATTTCATCACTCCCCTCAAATTCAATTGAAACTGCCATATGCCCTGGAGGTAGAATTAGTTTTACTGCAAAATAGGGTAGGGAGGGTTCGCCGGTTTTCCCAGCCATCAATGAATTACTAAAGCTTATAAAATGATATTCACCTGATTCAGAAATTTTATAATCACCAAATTCATAAGTTTTTTCAATGTTATTTGCATTAAGCATCAAAACTGAAATAATTAATGGAAGAATAAAAAAAATACTTTTTCATTTTGCTGTATTTAATATTTATGTCTGTTCGGTTAGTTTGTATGGGTTCAATTTTGAGAATGATTGGATATTATTAATTCGGAACAAATGTCCCTTTTCCTAAATTTGGCAACCAAAACTCGTCTTTGTCTTTGTTATCTATCTGTCCATCTAGGTTAAGATCGCTGGGGATATAATCAGAATTTCCTACTGTGTTTTCCCATTCTAAGGTTTTGTCTTCAGAACTTACATTTGCACTGCTGTTTGCATCCCCACCTATAAGGCCCCAAATATTGGAAGCTATTTCATTTTGTGATCCATTGCTGTGTGCCTGGTCTGCAGGATAAGAAAAATCGTAGGAATAGATGCCACCACTTTCAATCAGAGGAACAGATGATATAACAGGAATATGATTCCTGTGCCAAATAACCGCATATAAATTTTCGGATATTGAAATATTAAATATTAACTGGGAAGAACCATCTAATCCGACAATTTCGCCCGTTTTTAAAATGAATGCAACCTGCCTTTCAATCAATGTTGCTGGTGTAGCTGTTGTTACGTCACCAGGGGTTTCCCGTAATTCAATCAGAATCCAATCTGCCACATTATTATTTGGAATTGCTGAGACAGATTCTGAACCATTATAATTCCACGGACTTGTATTATAAGGTTGAGATAATGGCAAAAAAATCTAAAGTATTTAATGTAGTTGTCATTTCTGAAACATCAAAGGGCCCTTCAAGATATGCTTTAATTTGAAGTGTTATTTCAGGAATAGGTTCCGGGATCAAACCGAAAAAATCCAGATATTGGTACATCAATTCTGTTTTTGTCGATGGAGAAGTCCCATCATCTAGCCCGCTAAATTCGTGGGATGTCCCAATCGTTTTATAACTACCCTCATCATAAGCTACTGCGGTTCCATATGCAGGAGATAGGTTTTCAAAAATATCAAAAGCAGGGGAAATTGCATTTATGCGATCTATCCAGTTATTCTCACCTGAATAATTAAAAGTCATTCCTTCGGTAAAGGTTCCGGCTATGCCTGTCACTGTATTCAAATCTCCTGAGCCATCTGAGCTTGCACTAATATTAAACATCGGATGAACACTGGTTTGACTATCATAATACCATGTGTCGCCACCCTCCATATACAACATCCCTCCATTATTCAGGAAGTCTGTTAGTGCTTGTCCTTCTGTTGTATTGAGGACATGGTTATCACTGTAGATTCCGAGACAAATAAATACAGATGCGTAAATATTCAAATCTGTTGGAAAGGAGGTAATATATTCAGCAGAAATACCATTGGCTTCGATAGCAGTTTCAATGGCAGGCCCTGAATTGTGGTTGCTATCCAAATCAATCACAAGTACAGGTATCTGACCTATGACAAAATTCATCGTAAAATTATTAGTGTACGTTCCACTATTGGAAGTAACATTCAGGTCAATTTCTGCCTGTTCTCCATTAGGTGTTCCAATATCTGCTGTTACTGTATATATTCCCTGTGCGGATTCTCCCTGAGCTAAATCACCAAAATTTGCATTACTAACAACAATAGTAAGATATGGGAATAAAGTGTTTATTACTCCTTCAATATTCTCTGCTGTAATATCGCCATTGTTTTTTAATGTAACGATAATATCCACAGTTTCTCCCGGATCGATTTTCCCATTATTATTTCCACCCGAATCATCAACAATATAATCAGACATGGTAAGATAAATACCTGATACAGGTTCAAATGCTTCTATTGCATCAAGATCGAAGCCTGCATTATCAACATTGGCTAAACCATCGCCATCATCAACAATCTTTATGAACTGTATTTCTGCTAATCCTGATATGGCTATGTCGAAT
>Ga0255366_10210_pt1 | contig 11898 bp, 10 predicted proteins | sample ANMaggSeSYBR01C4_FD_182086 | JGI IMG/M metagenome (GOLD analysis project Ga0255366, IMG submission 182086) | Sediment cell enrichment communities from methane seep in Santa Monica Basin, California, United Staets - ANME aggregate JGI... | ecosystem: Environmental > Aquatic > Marine > Cold seeps >... | reverse complement strand
GGATGATTTGGAAAGCCGGTCAAACCAAACTGTATGTCACACTCTCCGATCTAGAAAAACAAGGCCTGCTGAGAACAAAACTGGAGCGGCAAAAAAACCGGCCAGACCGAAAGGTCTACCACCTCACAAAACAGGGACAGGAAACTTTTCTGGATTGGGTGGAGAAACCGGTACCTTCTCTCAGGGCAGCCCGAGTGGAGCTGCTTGCCAAGCTGCGATTTTATGATTGGCTGGTTCTGCCTAACGCTGCTGAGCTGATCCACGCTCAGCAGGAAACCTTCCTGAAAATGATCACCGAATGGGAAAAGGAAAAAGCCGGTGAGAAAGACCCCTTCCTGGGACTGGTATATGATTTCCGCATCAACCAGGCTCAATTTATTATGGATTGGCTGGAAACCTATCAAAAAAAGATCGTCAAGACAAGTGGAAAACACTGATCAAGCGCTAATATTATGTGAATCATTCTCTTTTTTTTAATACCCTATTTGCAAAAATAATATTCTATGGTTAAATAATATAATCATAAATGAAGTTCACTATGAAACAAAGAAAATATTACTATACAACCCGTGATTTGCTGCTGATGGCTGCCCTGGCCGCCCTGGGAGGAATTGCCAGCACTTATATCAATTTCATCGGTGATTTTTTCCAATCCGTTTTGGGTTTTGCCGGCACAACCCAGTGGGCTGCCGGTCTGCACGTGCTCTGGCTGGTGCTAGCGGTTGGACTCACCAAAAAGCAGGGAGCTGGGACCATCACCGGGATATTGAAAGGTGCAGTGGAGCTGTTCACCGGCAATACCCACGGTCTGCTGGTCCTGCTGGTGAACATTGTAGCCGGACTGATGGTAGATCTGGGTATGCTGCCGTTCCGGAAGCGAGATCACTGGCTCCCTTATGCCTTTGCGGGTGGAATTGCCTCCGCGTCAAACATTTTTGTGTTTCAGCTATTTACAGCGGTTCCAGCCGATATCCTGACCTATGGCGTCATTGGTTTAATCGCGCTGGTGGCATTTGTATCCGGAGTTATTTTTGCCGGGATCCTCGGTTTTGCTTTGCTGTCTACACTGCGCCGTTCCGGAGTCGTAAAAAATCAGGAATCGCAACCTATAGGAAGGAATACACTCTGGATCCTGCTGGCAGGTGCGGTCCTGCTGTCCGGGGGAATCTTTGGTTATCTGAAAATTGCCCGGAGCGGCACAGAATCTGTAGCCATCACCGGCGCGGTTTCTTCGCCCTATGAGTTCACGGCAGGGAAGGATACCCTTCAGGAAGAGAAAGTTGAATTTATGCAGGGAGGTGTCACTGTTTCCTACCGGGGTTATTCGCTGCAAAGGATACTTGAGGGAGCTGAACCTGATCCGGATGCCAACTATATCACCTTTGAGGCATTAGATGGATACACTTTTTACATCTCCGCGGAGGAATTATCCAGGAATTCAAACCTGATTCTTCAATCCCAGGGGAAGGGAGAAAACCAGGTTTACAACATGGTGGGCCCTGAAAGTAATAAGGCCTGGGTCAACGGCGTGGTGAAGATCAATGTTGTTAAAGCAGGAGCCCTGCTGATTAAAAACAATGGAGAGGAGTTAATATTTAACGCTTCGGGTTGGACCCAGGAAATGGACAGCACTACTCTGGATGCCGGTTATGGTTCAAAAAAATACCAGGGCGTCCCGCTCAGGCTTGTCCTGGAATCCATATCTTTACCCTCTAATTTTACAGAGGTGGTCTTTACTAGCAAGGGGGGAAATCAGGCAATCCTCTCCGTAGAACAGGTCTGGAGCGATGATGGTATCCGGATTTTCATCATCCTGGATGAAGGAACAATCACTTACACAATCGCTCACCTGGATGGTGAAGTGTACCTGCCTGAGGTGGAGCAAATAATCCCGCAATGATCAGTCTGAGAGATTTCAGTTACCGCTACAGGGGAAGCAATCGCTACGCGCTCCAGGATGTAAACCTGGATATAAACGAAGGGGAATTTATCCTGCTGACCGGGCCTTCCGGCTGCGGGAAGTCAACCCTGGCGCTGGCAATAGCGGGATTTCTGTTTTCACAATACGATGGAGAAATATCGGGCCAGGTGGAGATCAACGGGATGGATCCCAGCAAGGAGCCAATTTACCAGATTTCTGATGTGGTCGGCCTGGTCCAGCAGAACCCGGAAAACCAATTCTGCACTTTGATGGTTGAGGATGAAATTGTCTTTGGCCTGGAAAACCGAAAGCTCCCTCCGGAAAGAATTGAGAACCTCTTGACCTGGTCACTGGATGCGGTGGGAGCGGAACACCTTCGTGAGCGTCCCTTGAGCACTCTTTCGGGCGGTGAAAAGCAGAGGATTGCCCTGGCTGCTATTCTTGCCGCCCAACCCGGGGTGATTGTATTTGATGAACCTACCTCCAATCTCGATCCCCCTGCCACACAGCAGATCTTTGAAATTATTTTAGAACTGCAGCAGAAAACCAATCTAACTGTTCTGGTAATTGAGCACAAATTAGATTTCCTGGGCCAGGCAAAACCACGGCTGATAGAAATGGGTATGGGAACCATCCTGGAGCAGCAACCAGATCAGAGATATAACGGTGACCTGGAAATCCTCAGGCCTGTTTACAGTAATTTTTCCCCTTCCCCGTTAATCGAAGTTGAGGGCCTCTCTGCTGTTTATGAAGATAAAACTATTTTATCCGGGGTCTCTTTTAAACTAGGCAAAGGCGAATTGGTCAGCCTGATGGGGGATAACGGATCGGGGAAAAGCACTCTTTTATTGAGCTTAATGGGATTGGTTGAGCGATCACAGGGCAGCATTCGCTTCCAGAGCAGGGCTTTGGAGGATACCAAATTATCAGTCCTCGGTAAAGATATAGGCCTGGTTTTTCAGAATCCCGATCACCAACTATTTGCTTCTTCCGTCTGGGAGGAAGCAATCCTGGGACCGAAAAACTTTAAGCTTGATCCCGGTAATTATGAAAGCCACACCCGATCACTGCTTCACAGGGCTGGATTGACTGATAAAGAAGCGGATCATCCCTACCGGTTGAGCTACGGAGAGAAACGGCGTTTGAACTTGATTTCGGTGCTCTCTTACCAGCCGGCAGTATTGTTGTTGGACGAGATCTTTATCGGTCAGGATCGCGACAATGCCGGATTTCTATTAGATCTGCTGTGTGAGTACGTTGAGAAGGGCGGCAGCGTTATTATGGTGAATCACAATCCGTCCTATTACCCGCATGTATCAACCCGGGTGTTGTTTTTATCCGGGGGAACGCTGGAGATCGATGAGCCCCTGGCAGAAGGGTTAGCTGCCTTGAAAAAGCTGGGAAAAGAAACCTATTTACCAGGCGGTGGATTATGAAACCGCGGATTATTTACCATCCGGGAACTTCTCTCCTTCATACCCTGCACCCTCTGATCAAGGTTGCCTGGCTGGTGGCATTAACCGGGCTGGTGTTTGTAATTCAGTATCCTGGATTCAATCTGAGTTTAACAATTCTCTTGTTGAGTTTTTTTCCCTTGCTGGGGATAAAACTCACGGAGCTGCGCGGCGCGAGAGCTCTTTTGGTGACTGCCCTGCTGATTGCCCTGCTGCAAATCCTCTTTATCGACAGCGGAAACCTGGTAAGTAAGATTGGACCTTTTGAGATTACAGGTGAAGGAATCACCCGGGGGATATATCTCGCCGCTCGTTTCCTGACCGTGATTCTCTTAGGCTACCTGTTCGTGTTAACTACCTCACCCAATGAACTGGCTTATGCCTTAATGCGGGCAGGGCTGCCCTACCGATATGGGTTTACCCTTGTCACCGCCTTGCGCATGATCCCGCTCTTTGAGCAAGAAGCTTTGATCGTCTACCGGGCTCAGCGTGTTCGGGGTGTTACCTACCAACAGAAGGGTCTCAGGGACCTGTTAAAATCCGTTAATTCTCTCCTGCTGCCAATGCTGGTCTCAGCAATGAGCAAGGTGGACGCTCTTTCCATATCCATGGAAGGTCGCTGCTATGGCAAGTATCCCACCAGGACGTATTACAGAATCCAAAAAACCACCCGGGGGGATATTCTGGCAGGATTGGGACTGGTGTGTTTAATTACTGCCGTCATCGTCATCAAAACAATGGAGGTCTAAACTTTGTCTGGAAAAAATGCGCCGAGATTATTTGTCTGGTTGGGGGTTGGTCTTGCTGCCCTGGTTTTAATCGCAGCGGGGTTCCTTGCAGGGTGGAGCAGGGATTGCCGATTCGCCTGGTGAGCCATTACTCCCTGGAAACGCTCAAGCATGATGTGGTTACCATGAACGAGTGTGCGGAATGCCATGAAGGAGAGGATTTTCACGATTGTTCCACCTGCCATGATGAACATGGGGCGATTGAATTTGCTGACTTGCCGTTCTTTAACCAGATCACTTTCACTGGAGATGTTCCCCAACCGGGTTTTGTGAAGGTCAACCAGGTGCTGCCATACAGGGATCACCCAAACACTCATCTCAATCTGCTGGATTTCCTGGAGGGGCAGGGCGTGACCGAGTTTGAGAGTGTCACTCTTCTTTCCAACGATGGCGGAATAATCACCATAGAAAAAGAAAATATCACAGAGCAATCCATGCTGCTTCCATTCAGTGATGGAATCCGGTTTGCCGCTGAAGATCTGCATGTTTCTACCTGGCTGAAGGGGCTGACCGGAATGGTGGTGGTTGGCAAAGATCAAAACCTGACCATCAATGGTGAAGATACTTCCATAGGCAGGCTGATGCTGGGACCTACTCGAAAAGTTATTGTTGAGCAAGCCAAGGTAATGTTTGTCAGTCCGGATGATGGAGAGATTCGGGAAGCGGAAACCGCCTTCCTCTTATGGGGAGCTGCGCTGACTGATTTATTTGCAGGGGAAGAATACAGCCTGTTAACAGTGACTGATGAGAATGGGGAAACTCACAAGTTCACCTTCGAAGAAATCAAATTTGCTGTGCTTATCTCAACTCCTGCTGGAACTACCCTGGTGCTGCCGGAACGGGCAAGATCAGGTTGGATAACCGGTGTAGTTAAAGTGAGGACGGAGTAATTATGAACCGAATTTCCCGTTTATTCCTGCTGCTAAGTTTGGTAGTTATTTCTGTTTTGAGTACCGGTTGCGTTCGCCTCTGGGAATTTACGCTGAATGAACCTGGAGGTGAAATTTACACTCTGGACAACCAGACCTGGGATTCATACTCGCGTTTTCGAACAGAGTCCTCTGATGAGGTCATTTTGTTGGAACAGATCCTTTACGGTTTAGGTTTCCGGGTGATTGACCGAATTGTGCTTACTGATCAACAAGGGACCAATATTGGATTTGATTGGTCTGAAGTTGTTGAGAGCACCTGGCTGCGAGAAGATGGCCTGGTTTTGATAAACGGCATAGAATACCAACCACTTTCCCTGACAATTGAACCTTCCCCCTGGGAAACCCAGGTGGAAGTCTGTATATGTGATATCGCGCCCACCGTGGCAGCAGCATTGGGGATAGAACCTCCCAATCTGACTGAAGGCAATGTCCTGACCTCAAAATCAGCGGAACATGTTTTGATACTTTTCCTGGACGCATTTGGGTACATCCGCTACCAGGAATCCCTGGCAGCTGGCTTGATTCCTATTATGGGCGCACTGGATCCCCCCCTACTCGGGCTGACAACCTACCCGCCCATTACGACTGTTTCCAGCGCATCCCTGCTAACAGGGGCGGATCCATCAGTCCATGGAGTGGAAACCCGGGGGATACGGATAACTGACCATCAAACCCTGTTTGAAAATGCGGAAGCTGCCGGTCTGCGGGTGGTCGCGGTAGAAGGGGAGGCCCTGGCGTTTAATCTCAAGGGATCTGAGCTGAAGCTCTCTGGGGACAGGGATGGAAATGGGGGTACCGATGATAATGTGCTGTCAAATGCTATGGCAGTACTCGACGAAGGTATGCCGGATTTATTTTTTGTGCATTTTCACGGGATTGATGATCTTGGCCACAAATTGGGTCCTGGATCCCCTGGCGAGGAGGAGAAAATTCAGGAGGTGGACCTGGCGGTCGGGCAAATACTGGAGCGGCTCCCAGCCGGCACCCTGGTAATAATTTTCGCGGATCACGGCATGCACATAGTGGATGAGGAGGGAAGGGTCGGCAATCACGGCCATCTCATCCCCCGGGATATGCTGATCCCGATCTGGATCACAATCAAGGAATAATTAACTCAATCATATTAATAGAAAGGAGAGAAAGCATGAAATATAAAAAGTGGATCATTTTAGGGCTTGTGGCCGGGCTGCTGCTGAGCTTAACTGCCTGTGGTCCCGGTATTCCCAAAGTAGAATGGGAGCTCAAGATCAGCGGAGATGTGCAAACCCCCCTGGCGTTCACCTACGACAACCTGGCTTCCAGAGAAATGGTGGATTTAACTGAGATCCTGATGGCAAAATCTGTCGGGGAAGATGAGGTAACTTCCTGGAGTGGAGTGAATCTGTCTTCACTGCTCAGTGAAGCTGGAGCAGACGATTTCGCCACCATCACTGTTATAGCGGTGGATGGATACGCGATTGAAATTTCAGCCAATGAGCTAACTGACGGCATTATTGCCCTGAAAGACAGCGGAGAGTGGATAGCAGAAGTCTCCCCTGACAAGGGCCCCATCCGGCTGGTCACCCCGGATACTCCAGCGAACCGGTGGGTATTTCAAGTCGTAGAAATCCAGGTCAATCAATAATTACTGGATCAAGGAGTAAAAGATGAAACATAAATTTGGATTACTGATTACCTTAGTCATTATCTCAACCTTCTTGGTCAGCTGTGGGGGCGGGGAAGAACCTCCGGTTGTGGAGGAAGCAGCGCCTGTTGTAGATGAAGCTGCTGAAGCGCCAGTTGATTCTGCCTTGAAGGTTGGAGAAACCGCTTTTAGCATGGAGCAGCTGGAAGGTATGGATACCATTGTGTCTGAAGCCACAAATAAAGATGGATCCACAACTGAATACACAGGTGTCCTGGTCATAGATCTGCTTAATGAAGCAGGCGCAGCGGGCGGCACAGTGGTCTTTATCGCCAGTGACGGGTATGAAGCTGAGCTCTCCCTGGCTGAGTTGGAAGGATGCGCGGATTGTATTGTAGCTTTTGATGGCGAGGAACTGCGCATGGTGCTGCCAGGGTTCCCAGGCAGCGTTCAGATTAAGGGAGTAGTAGAAATCCAGGTTAAATAAATAAAGAAACACCTCTCATACAAAGGTTTCAGGGGACTGCCCCGCCAGGATTAGCCCTGAATTTATTGAAGGGCTACGCAAAAGTCCTGGCTTTGGGTCTTCGACGGAGTTTATCTCGAGCCCTTCGATTTCCATCTCGGCGGAGTTTATTCAGAGAGGAGCGAAGTGCTCGATGTCCACTCAGGACAGGCTTTACGAGGGGCTCAGACCGAGCATCGACCTCCGTCGATGCTTAAGCTTTCCTTTTATCCCATAGATTAATAAAAAATACCTGGGGAATGAAAAACAGGCGTCCTGAGTAACCCGAACGAAGTGAGGGTATATCGAAGGGCACCTGTTAATCTATACTCATAATAAAGGAAGGGATCTGATCAGGTATCTAGCAAAGAAACTTGATTGTAGAAAATAGTTTTTGTGAAAACCGGCTCCCTTCGATACGCTCCTCGTAAAACACACTCAGAGCTACTCAGGATGCCTGGGGCGTTTGAAACGAGACATGGAAACCTTGTTCAGGAAAGATGGTCCTTCGATGAGCCTGTCCTAAGTGAAATCGAAGGGCTCAGGATGCTGCATCTACCCTTCGGGTAAAGGGCAGTCGGCACCTAAAATAAAACTGTCGCCTATGGAACTCACAGATGTCAGCTTGTTTAATTTATTCAAAGAGAGTTTTATTTATTTGTCCGGCTTACGGGGTGCAATCCACTCTCTCGATGGTATTATATTCTGAATATTGAATCGTCCCTGGAATAACTTTCAGGCCAATTTAATATAATCCCGACTTTTGATGGATTGAGCGAGCCTGGCAAGAAACCGGATAGCAAGGCAACAAAGACCGCGCTGACTGAATTCGGGAAAAGCGGTAAGCCTGACGGCTCTACTTGTAATTGAGGCCAACATTGATTGCAACCACAATCAATGTTGGCTGCTGTGTTTGTGGTGTATCATAACAGCAGCAACTTTAACGAAACTAAGCTAGAAAAGGATTAAACAATGGAATGGCTCTCATCCCCCGAAACCTGGATTGCACTGCTCACGCTTACAGCCCTGGAAATTGTCCTGGGTATCGATAATATAATTTTTATTTCCATTCTCGCGGGCAGACTCCCGGAAAAACAACAGAAACTTGGGCGCCAGACAGGGTTGGTGATGGCAATGGTCACCCGCCTCTTGCTTTTGTTCTCCCTAACCTGGCTTACCCAGTTAACCGCTCCTCTCTTTTCAATATTTAGTTATGACATATCAGGAAGAGACCTGATCTTGATTTCAGGCGGTTTGTTTTTGTTAGGAAAAAGCACCTTTGAAATCCATGAACGGCTGGAAGGAGAAGAAGGGCATGCCTCCCAGAAAGTTACCCCCTCCTTAACTGGAGTCATCATTCAAATCATGCTGCTGGATATTGTCTTTTCTCTGGATTCGGTCATCACGGCTATCGGCATGGTGGATGAAATTGCGATCATGATTACAGCCGTGGTAATTTCAGTGGCGATCATGCTGTTTGCTGCTGGCCCGATCAGCTCTTTTGTAAATGACCGGCCAACTCTGAAAATCCTCGCCCTGAGTTTCCTGCTGCTGATTGGTTTCACCCTGGTGGCAGACGGCTTGGGATTCCATATCCCCAAAGGCTATATCTATTTCGCGATGGGTTTCTCCGTATTTGTGGAGGTCATCAACCTGCAGGTCCGTGCTAAAACACAACCAGTTCAGCTGCGAAAACCTTATACATCCGAGAAATAACTATCAAAAATGAACTCCTCCCGCGTAATTCTCCACCTTGATCTGGATGCCTTCTTCTGTGCAGTAGAAGAAATCAAGGATCCTGGTTTACGCGGGAAAGCCTTTGCAGTTGGAGGATCCCCAACCGGACGGGGAGTAGTCACTTCCGCTTCCTACCCGGCCCGTAAGCAAGGCATCCACTCTGCCATGCCGATGGCTAAAGCAGTCCAGCTCTGTCCTAGCTTGATTATTGTCTCCGGTGATCATCGTTCCTACGGGCATTATTCCAGGAAAGTGATGGCCTGTCTTACCGCGCTATCACCGCAAATAGAACAAATATCCATTGATGAAGCCTTTCTGGATATCACTGAACTGGGACCCTCTCCCAGGGCAATTGGCCTTCAGATTCAGGGAACTATCCTGGAAGAGCTTGATCTGCCAAATTCAGTTGGCATTGCCGGTAACAAGCTGGTAGCTAAAATCGCCACCGACGTCGGCAAACTCGGGTCAGCTGGTGATCGTCCTCCTAACGCCATTACAGTTGTCCCGCCCGGAGAGGAAGCCAATTTCCTCGCTCCTTTACCAGTGGATATGTTGTGGGGAGTGGGACCTAAAACCAAAGGGCGATTGGAAGAAATAAACATCCACACTATTGGCGACTTGGCGGCTTACTCTGTCATTGAACTCTCCAGGACTTTTGGAAAACACGGGTACGATCTCTCCCGGAGAGCACAGGGAATTGATCAGCGGGATATTGTCAAAAAACGGAAGACTAAATCAATCAGCAACGAGCAGACTTTCCGCGAAGATATCGGACGAAAAAGCGATGTGCTGAAATCGATTAATAAACTCGCCAAGAAAGTTGCCCAGCGTTTGGGTTCAAAAAACCTCAAAGGCAGAACGGTCCAGATCAAACTTCGCTGGTCAGATTTTACAACTTTAACCCGGCAAAAAACATTACCAAAAACCACCAACGATGCCGACGCTATTCAACGAACCGCTTCATCCCTGCTGGATCAAGTTTGGGAAGAAGGGCGGCTGGTCCGGCTGGTCGGTGTTGGTATGAGCAATCTGGATACCGAAGCCCAACAGTTGGGACTCTGGGATCCAGAAGTGAAAAAAGACCTCCAGCTTCAGCAGGCACTGAAGGATTTAAGAGAAAGATTCGGAGAAGATGCTATTTCCCAGGGGATAAAAAACAATAAATAAATTTTTCACAAGCTGAGAGAAATCGATTATAATTACAAGTTGAGTTAAGCACATGCTCCACCTGCTTAAACACTATATATACACTTATCTAATGGAGTAAAGTAAATGGCTAAAAATATTAAAATGATTGATGGCAATGAAGCAGTTGCAGCAACTGCCCATAAGATTAATGAGGTGATTGCAATTTATCCCATCACACCCTCCTCAGCGATGGGTGAACATGCAGACGCCTGGTCAGCACAGGGAAAGACCAACATCTGGGGTACCATTCCGGACGTGATCGAAATGCAGTCTGAAGGCGGTGCTGCCGGTGCAATCCATGGCGCCCTGCAGACAGGCGCTTTATCAACTACTTTTACAGCTTCTCAAGGGCTGTTGTTGATGCTGCCAAATATGTTTAAAATTGCCGCTGAGTTAACCCCCACGGTGTTCCATGTCTCCGCGCGTTCCGTTGCGGCCCAGGCATTATCCATATTTGGTGATCATTCAGACGTTATGGCTGCGCGATCAACCGGTTTTGGGCAGCTTTCGTCCGGCTCGGTTCAAGAAGCTCATGACTTTGCCCTGATTGCTACAGCGGCAGCTCTGGAATCTCGAGTTCCTTTTATTCATTTCTTTGAAGGCTTCCGAATATCTCACGAAATCAACAAGATTGAGATGCTTTCAGATAAAGTGCTGCGGGAAATGATAGATGATAAATTTGTTCACGATCACCGTGCCCGGGGCATGAATCCTGACAAACCCGTCCTGCGGGGAACCGCCCAAAACCCGGATATTTTCTTCCAGGCCAGGGAAACTGTCAACAAATACTAAATTGCCTGCCCTGAAATTGTTGAGAAGGCAATGGATAAATTCGGCAAACTGGCTGGACGAGAATATCACTTGTTCGACTATTTCGGTGCCAAAGATGCGGATCGGGTAATTATTCTGATGGGAGCTGGCGGAGAAACCGCAGATGCCACCGCAAAATACCTCAATGAGAGCGGCGAAAAGGTCGGTGTTATACGAGTGCGTTTATACCGCCCCTTCTCCATAAGTCACCTGCTAGATGCCTTACCGGATTCCGTGAAAGTAATTGCCGTTCTGGATCGAACTAAAGAGCCGGGTGCTCTTGGCGAACCTCTTTACAATGATGTTGTCACTGCGATTGTAGAAGGCATGGACAAGGAATCTGCTCCCCTGATAGTCGGCGGCCGCTACGGCCTGTCTTCCAAGGAATTCACCCCTGCTATGGTCAAGGGTGTCTTTGATGAAATCAAGAAGGATAATCCCAAGAACCACTTCACCATCGGGATTATTGATGACGTGACCCACACTAGTCTTGAATACAACCCTGAATTCTCAATTGAGGAGTCAGACACAATCAGCAGCGTATTCTTTGGGCTTGGTTCTGATGGCACTGTAGGAGCTAACAAAAACTCAATTAAGATCATTGGTGAAGAAACTGATAATTATGCTCAAGGGTATTTTGTTTATGACTCGAAAAAATCCGGGGCAAAAACTATTTCTCACCTCCGTTTCGGTCGAAACCCGATCAATGCGCCTTACTTAATTGGAGAAAATGAAGCCGATTTCCTGGCTTGTCATCAATTTAGCTTCCTGGAACAGATTGAAATGCTGAAATATTCTAAACCGGGATCTATTTTCTTGCTGAACAGTATCTACGAGTCTGATGTTGTCTGGAATTACCTTCCACTTAAGGTTCAAGATACCATTATTAAGAAAGAGATCGAGCTTTACATAATCAATGCTTATGATGTGGCAAAAGAA